>Ga0182027_10013189_pt1 | contig 11550 bp, 7 predicted proteins | sample 712E1DmetaG_FD_121300 | JGI IMG/M metagenome (GOLD analysis project Ga0182027, IMG submission 121300) | Permafrost microbial communities from Stordalen Mire, Sweden - 712E1D metaG (Illumina Assembly) | ecosystem: Environmental > Terrestrial > Soil > Wetlands > Permafrost | place: Sweden...
ATAATCCCCATTCGCCTTCAACACATATTTTCCCAGCGAATCGCTCCAAACCGCATTGCCCTGGCCGGGCTGCGCATAGATGCCGACAGTTTGAAAGCTTGACCCCTGTTCTATCGTGACCCGGTAGTCCTGATGCGAGGAAAACCCTTTTTCGGAAACCGCCTCGTCGCTTTGTGCAGAAGCAAGGAACGTTGACTGTTGCATCAAATTGTATACGTCAAGGTCCATATATTTTGCCGTTGCCTCAACGTTCCAAAAACGGTTTATTGCACGGGTGAAGGACTGTTCCCACACAACGGTGCGCCCGGTGTCCAACGCATTCACGATGCCTTCGCTACCCTTTTTATGCAATAACAGCGAAACCGCTTCCGTGAGCCCGAGCGGCGGAAGCGCCACCGAAATGCCGGCCCTTTCCTCGCCCCTGTTGCCGCCTTCGGAATACGACCGCCACTCGTCACTCACATCAAAAACAACATCGGCCTGCCAGAGTTTTTTATCAAGAAGCAAATCGTCCCTGCGTGTCTTGTCCTGCGATACAATATGGCGGAACAAACTGCCGTTATACCGAAGGGACAATGCATTTGACTTTGAAAATGCGGCGCCGAAGTCCATGCGGTCGGTGACCATTTGATTGTCGTGCCGGAATTGCCCGTACGACGCCTCGGTCGTAAGCCCGGGGACAATGGTCGCACCGCCATGCGTTTCCCAACTTTGCCGCAAACCGTCGCGCATGTTCGCGGTCGTATCGTCCCAGCGTTCGCTGCCGCTTGAAACGTCAACCACTTCCTTCGTGTATTTCGGGGTCACATAAAAATTCCGTCCGCTTATCCATGCCGAGCGTTTTTGGGCGTTTTTTATTCCCACAAGCAAATCAGCATCGGAGGCAAAACCGAGATTGCTGTGGTTTCCCAATGTTGAAAACAGGTTCGGGTCATGCGCCATTCCGGCCATATCGATGTCGGCCGACACCCATTTACGGGGCATGAGGCGTGTTTTAATTTCGCCGAGAACCGTGCTTTGCGGTAATGGAATGGCAGTGGAATCCGATGCCGTGCCATTGCCGGGACCAACATACGAATATATCTTTCCCAAATTCGGATATGCCGCCATTTTGTCCTGGTCAAGATTGTAATCTCCTTTGTTGCTTCCCTTTTCCTCGAACCAAACCGTGAAATACCCGACATTGTTGTTGGCGCTGTCTTTATTGAATTTTGAAAACGCCCAATTCCCGTTACTATCTTTTTTGTAAAGAGGATACACGTCGCTTTGCCATGCAACGTCCTTGGGATCAACTTGAGCGGCGCTGGAATGCATTGGAGAGACCGTATCACGCGCCGCAGACATACGGGAAATGTCGTCGGGGGCAAGGATGAGGTCTATCGGCCTGTTTTTGTCATCGGATTCGTACCAGACCCCCCCGTCGACAATTGCCGATGAATCCCGGGTCGCTTCATTGACACTGGCGCCAACGAGCGTTCTTTGGTAATTAAACAGTTTATATTCATATTCCAGCTTGATGAGATCGTCATCTTTTATAAGGATTTTAGGCATGAACGTAATTGTTCCCGATTCATAATCCACCGTGTAATCCTGCTGCATGCCTTCGGAAACCTTTTGACCGTTAATGGACACGACGACCGTACCACGGATCGGCATGATGAACGCTTTTTCGCCGTTACCGGTACAATAATACGGCCCCTGCATTCCACCTTTTCCCCTGATGTTTTGAATGGTAAAAGACCCTGCCGAAACCGCGCCGAAGACCTTAACCGATCCGTTGGTCCCCGATAAAGGAGGATTGTACCCGACGGTGATGCCTTTTAATTTTTTTTGTCCCTGCATAAGCCCGTTTGTAACCGGCCAATACAGATATTGATCGCCGACACTGCACATGTATCGCGGATTGACAAGTTCAACATAAATGCGGTCGAGGTCGCTGATTTCACGCGTGCCCTCCAGGCTCGTGCCCTGGTCGGTAAGATGGCCCGAAAGCGTTGTATGCGGGGCGATTTCGCCCGAAAGCGTCACATCGAGCGTTTGTTCCAAATTGACATTTCCCATGGTGCCCATCGACACATTGATGCTTTTATACCCCGACAAGGTAAGGTTCTCTTCCGAAAACCTGTTTTGCGGGATCCTCAGCAGTGAATCGCGCACCAGGATCAGCGTATCGTTCGCCGCCGCATATCTTTTTTCATACAAGGAGTATATCCTTGGAAAACCGGTATGAAGCACGGTAAACCGGATATGCATTTTTGTGCCGCGCTCGATAGGTTCGGAAAACAAAATGCCGTTGATATTGTTGACAAACATATGCTCGGGAACTGTTGCGGTCGCCTCGGTCGAATCGAATCTTCGGCCAAAACCCTTTGTGCTGTCCCGCAAAAAAGAAATGGAAATTGTCGAGGTATCGATAAAACTGCGGCCCAACACATACGGTCCGGGTCCGCCGTCGGCGACAACGATTGTATCGACTTGATTGGCCAAGGCCGGCGACACAACAAATATCAATTGATATATAATTACAATCAGCCTTGTTTTTCCCCTGTGTATGGGGCGGATTTTTTGATTGGGTTTGGGAATTTTCATTGTGTTTTAATATACTTACCCAGAGCGCACAGCATACAAGGCAGACCAATGCAAATGTTTATGTGCTTGCCCATTATTATCCTTAATATTCGTCATTGCTCAGGATTTATTTTGTTTAAATAATGACCCGATTAATAGACACCCGCCTTGACTTTTTATCACCAATAAGCCTTGTGCCAGGGCTTGGCCCGAAACGTGTTGCCGCGCTTTTGGAATCCCGCATTGCCACGATGGGCGATCTTTTATACCATTTTCCCAGGCGATACATAGACCGGTCTATCATTGTTCCTATTGCCGAATGTGCCGAACATAATGATACAATAATCACCGTTATCGGAGAAATCACAAAATCGCGCATCGAACGAGGCAGGCGGCAGCGGCTACGGATTCAGTTGACCGATGAAAGCGGCAGCATTGAGGCGCTTTGGTTTGCCGGCATTCCCTATTTGAAGACATTGGTGTCGATCGGTAACCGTGTCGTTTGCAACGGCAAAGTAAGCATGGCAATTGGCCCCCAATTTGTTCATCCGAACATCGAGCGCCTTGGCGCGGGTCAAACCTTGCCAGACATCAAATTCCTCCCGGTTTATCCGGTTTCGACAGCAATGAAGGAAGCACATATCCAACAAAAAGTGCTTTGCAAAACAATTCTTTGGACCTTAGACAATGTAAAGCATTATCCGCAATCACTTCCAAAATATATAGAGGATAAACACTGTTTCCCTGCGCTTCAAACCTGTTTGCGGCAAAGCCATACCCCTGATGATCCCGTGAAAATCGACCACTATCATAAGAGACTTGTTTATGAGGAATTGTATCAGCTTGCCGTTTCCATCCGTTTCAGTAAAAACAATTTCCGGCTTCCCGGCAGATCGCTTACAAGCGGCGACCTTACTAAAAAATTGATCTGCTTGTTGCCCTTCGATTTGACAGAGGAACAAAAAAAGGCTGTTGAGGTTTTACAGTCCGATGCTGCCTCGCCGCATCGAATGCACCGTTTGTTGCAGGGCGATGTTGGCTCGGGAAAAACAATTGTCGCGCTTTTTGCCACCCTGGGCGCCTTGAATTCCGGATTTCAGATTGCTTGGCTGGTACCAACCGAAATTCTTGCTATGCAAGCACATCAGGCCATTGCGCCATTGCTTGCAAAGCTTTGCATTTCCTGTGAGGTCGTGACCGGGAGCACTCCAAAGGAAAAGAAACGGAAAATCCATGCCGATTGTGCAAAAGGCAACATTTCCTTTATTATTGGCACACACACCTTGCTCGGAACCAATGTTACATTCAGTAAACTCGGCATGGTGGTCATCGACGAGCAGCACCGTTTCGGCGCAGACCAGCGACTTGCGCTGTCACAAAAAGACCCTGCAGCCGACGTGCTTGTCATGTCGGCAACGCCGATTCCGCAAACGTTGGCAAAAACATTGTACGGCGATCTTGATATAGTATCGATACGATCGCTTCCCAAAGGCCGAATCCCGGTAAAAACGCATTGGGTACCGCAACACAAACGGCTCGACATGGAACAGTTCGTTCTTGACCGGATACAGAGCGGCCCAAACCAGGTTTTTTATGTCGCACCGAGGATAGAAGCAGATGATACGGCCGACGACGACAATGATTTTGGACTCAAAGACGCAACATCCCTGTTCGAATCGCTTCAGCGCGGAATGTTTTCTTCGGTTCCAATGGGACTCATCCACGGCAAAACAGTACCGGAAAAAACCGAGGAAACAATGAGCAGGTTTTATAAGGGCGACATCAAGATCCTTGTTGCCACAACGATCATCGAGGTGGGTATCGACGTTCCCAACGCCACAATTCTCATTATAGAAAACGCGGACCGTTTCGGGCTTTCCCAATTGCACCAGCTTCGCGGCAGGGTAGGACGGTCTTCAAAACAAGCGTATTGTTTTCTCTTGTCAAATGCGCAACCCGCTTCGATTGCCGGCAAACGGCTTTCCTATTTTTGTTCCCACACGAACGGGTTTGATATAGCGGAAATGGACCTTACTCTTCGCGGCCCGGGAGAAATTGCAGGCATCCGTCAAAGCGGTTGGGAAGACCTGAAAATGGCCGATATCCTGAGGGATGCTCATTTGTTCAGAGACATTAATGAAGACATTGATGAGTTGACAAGTATAAGCCGGATCAAACCCGACAACAGGGGAAATGAAAATTAAAAAAACTGCATAGATTTTATTTTTAAAAACCCTATCAATATATTATATTATTTCCTATTCAAAACCGGCAATAAAAATTGTCGATTTTTCTTTCCCTTTTTCGCAGACGGACAGAAGTTATGATCCCAGTCATCGTAGGCTCCTTGTATGTTATTTGCTCCCTTGCCCTTTTGGCTTATGGAACGCAATGCTATGTCCTTACATATCTATATTTAAGGAAGCGTGCGCCCAAACTCGAGTTTCAACGCAAGACAATGAAATATTTCGATACGCTCATCGATGAAAAAGAATATCCAACTGTGGTTACCCAATTACCCATGTATAATGAAAGAACAGTGGCTGTTCGTGTGATTGAAGCTGCCGCATCAATGGAGTATCCTGTTTCAAAGCATGAAATCCAGGTGCTTGATGACAGTAACGACGAAACAGTGGAACTCGTAAACGAAGCCGTTGATAGGCTCCGGAAAAAAGGGATCAACGTTAATGTTATTCGCCGCAAAGACAGAATCGGCTTTAAAGCTGGCGCTCTGCAATACGGATTGAACCATACGAATGCGGAATTTGTTGCTATTTTCGATGCAGATTTTGTTCCTCAAAAAGACTTTTTGAAAAAATCCATTTGCTTTTTTATCGGTCACCCAAAACTTGGTCTTGTCCAGGGCCGCTGGTCGCATCTTAATAGCAAAGCATCGCTCATTACGCGTGGTCAGGCAATGGGAATAGATGGCCATTTTATGGTCGAGCAGGCAGCTCGAAGCTGGAATGGTTTGTTCATGAATTTTAATGGTACGGCAGGTGTTTTCAGGCGCGAGGCAATCGAATCGAGCGGCGGGTGGCATCACGATACCCTGACCGAAGACATGGATTTATCCTATCGCATGCAGTTAAAAGATTGGGAAACCGAATATGTCCCTGATCTTGAGGTGCCGGCCGAATTGCCCGAAGACATCAATGCATTTAAAAACCAGCAATTCCGTTGGGCTAAAGGTTCTATTCAAACTGCAATAAAAATCATCCCCCTCCTGCGCCAAAAGAAACTGCCTTTCTTCACGTTTTTTCAGGCTGTTTTGCATTTGACCCATTACACGGTTCACCCGCTTATGCTGATGCTGGCTTTTTTAACAATGCCGGTTTTGTTCTTTATTAAGGTATATATGCATCCCGCTGTTTTTGCCGCAATCATTGTGGCAATGGTTCTTGCAACGAGCGGCCCCGGCGCCATGTATATGATTTCCCAGCATTATTTAGGGAATAAAATACGCAGAAAGATTTTTATGATTCCTGCCATGATGCTTATCGGAACAGGCTTGGCGGTCAATAATGCCAAGGCAGTTCTTGAAGCATTATTTGGAAAAGACTCGGATTTTCTCCGTACGCCCAAAAAAGGGCATGGGTCAAAATCATCGTATCGTCCGTTCAAAGATTATACCTGGGCCGTTGAATTGTTTTTCGGTATGTATTGTATGACAGGCTTGTGGTTTTTCATTGGATTTACCAATGCAATCGTAAGTCCATTCCTTCTTTTATATGCATCAGGTTTTTTATTTGTTGGAATGCTATCGGTCATTCATTACAAAAGGCCGGAATTGATTTCAATCAAGCTTCGGCATCTTCGTGAAGCAAGCGCAGAATAGCGTCTTGCTTTCCAATAGTTCTATCTCATTGTGAAATCATTTGCCATAATCGGTACCGGCGCAGTGGGCGGCCTATACGGGGCCTGGCTTGTGCGGGCCGGTTTTGACGTTCATTTTTTGGCGCGCTCCGATTACCATCATATCAAATCCAATGGCTTGCAGATAGATTCCAAAAACGGAGATTTCCGCTTATCGCATATCAATGTTTACGACACCCCGCAAACCATGCCCAAATGCGATGTCGTCATTGTCTCCTTAAAAACCACAAGCAACAATATTCTTGCAGACATTATTCCGCATATCATCAAAGACAACGGCATTGTCCTTGTCATGCAAAACGGCATGGGCTTTGAAGAGCAGATTGCAAAAATAGTTGCTCCTCATACGGTTTTCGGCGTGCTTTGTTTCGTATGCTCAAATAAAATAGGGCCAGGCTATATTCATCATCTTGACTTTGGCCATATTTCAATCGGCCAATACTCTTCCGGCGCGAAGCCCCTTGGGATCACGGAGCAACTAAAAGAAATCGGCAAGGCATTCTCCCAAGCCAATGTTCGCGTCACCTTGGAGCCCGACCTCAAAACTGCACGGTGGAAAAAACTTGTTTGGAACATTCCCTATAACGGACTATCTGTTGTTTTAAATACCACCACTGATTTATTGATGCAGAATACCTATTGCAGGGAACTTGTAAAAAAAATCATGCAGGAAGTTTTGTCGGGTGCAATTGCTTGCGGTTGCGGATTTGAAGAATCTTTTATAGAAAAAATGATGGTTTATACCGATTCGATGCCGCCCTATAAAACAAGCATGAAAATCGATTTTGACCAGAAGCGCCCCATGGAAGTTGAATCGATTTTCGGAACACCACTAACTGTAGCGAAGAACGCCGGGGCAACGCTTCCACTCATTTCAATGCTGTATTGCCAATTGAAATTTCTTGACGAATCGAACATGGCATAATAATACTGCATGATTATTTCCGTACGCCAAGATTGTAAGAGATTGAGGCGCCGAATTCAAATCCGTTGTCTATTTTGTCTGAAGTTAAGGTTAAAAATCCCATACCGACATCGGCTCCCAGGATGCCATTGAAAAAGGTTGCGCCCAACCCGGATGAAATTTTGCTGCTGCGAACGTCGCCGTCCATGTCGACACGGTACGGGCTCACGCCGACGGGGCTTGTCCTTTGCGAACCTGGAACCAGCGGCTCGTTTATCAGCCTGAATTCATCGCCGTGATAGGCTCCGAACCTGCTGTTGACCCGCATGTTTTCGTAGCCTATCCGCAGGAACAGTTCTATTGACGGAGGAATATTAAACGCAGAGACCGCGTGTATGTTTCCTTCGATGCCGCAACCGATGCGGTCGTAACTTCGACTCTGGTCCTGCATTGGTTTAAGGCCTGGGCCATAGGAAAGTGTGAGAAAATCATGGGCATATTCCAACCAGGCCCTGCCCCAATTGCGGATTATGGCCGAAGAGCCAAGCCCGAATACAAAACTGCCTATTGTCCAGTCCGTATCCTGGCGTGCCGCACCGAAACTAAGGGGGTAATTTTTGTCTGTCGGCGCGAACTCCTGTACTTTACAATTACTATATTCCAGGAGCAGCGCCGGCTGATACACAACACCGTTTGAGGATATTTTTCCCATGGTCTGCCATTTCCATGTCAGACTGTCGGCCAAAAGCGCATCTTCGTTTCCATTCGGTTTTTCATTATTGACGCCTTTGACAACATACACGAAATTATTCGAGGCATAGTTTAACGTGAACATGCTTTGCACCGGGAAGTCTGTTTTACCAAAAATCAATTCACCGCCCAGATAAGGAACCGTGCCGTAAAAGAAACGGTCTTCGCCCGGGCTTGTTTGAAGGTGTGCAAGCGAATCGATGCAACCGTTTGCACCCCCGTGAATACCGAGCCTGACAAAAGGATGTACCTGACTGCCAAGAAACACGCCAACATCATCGACACCGAGGGCTGTTCTGGAATTGTCCTTTTGGGCAGGGAGAAGCGAATTGGATTGGGTTTGCGTACCCATGAAACCATGTGCAGAAACGCCGAACCTGATGATTTTGGACGGCGCCTGAGAGGCCAAAACAAGACCGAAACGGTTCATGGGAGAAACGCTCTTTGATACTGATAAAACCTTTTCCGATTGCCAGACCGGTTCGTAGTTGAATAGTACATACAGGACATTGCGTTTTCCAAGCAGAATATTCGGCAAAGCGAACTCATCGGCGGTCGTATTTGCGCTATCGGAATTATTTGCATTGCTCTCGGAATATTTCCGGTAATCGAACAGGATGCGTACATCAAGGCTTTCCTTTTCAAACAGCCCCAGCGGCGAAGAGCAGAAATCAAATTCATTATAGGCCGTATAGTCAGAGAATGTCGGCGAGCCCATACTGAGTCTTGATATTGTGTTCGAGGATACGAGCCCGGTTTCTGAAATTGAAGCAAACGCCGAAAACGTTAACAGCAATACAAAGAATATTCGCATGTAATTACCCTTCATGAAATGTCGAATCTATAATAAAATAATTGATACAATAAGGTAGACTTAAAAATGGCGTTTTTTTTAAAACGGGTAGTTTGTCTCTCTTTTATAGATATCATATATATTTAATAGGTTTTTCTCCATTGGAATTTCACGATTTCCCATCGCAAGATGGAAAGGAAGTACTATGCCCGTTCGAAGCATGACAGGATTTGGGCTCGCTGAAGCGCGGACGCCCTCAGGCCAGTACAGGGTGGAAATTCGGGCTGTCAACAACCGCTTTCTCGACATTCAGCTTCGCCAACCCAAGGCATTATCGTGCCTTGAACAAAAAATTAAAGAGAATATCACGGACACGATTTCCCGAGGTAGCGTTTCGGTTTTTGCAAGTTGCGACAAAGAAAATGAAAAGGGGAAATTGTCGTGGGACAAAGAATCCGTTGATAATTATATGGATATTTTCCATGACATTCAAAAAAAATACAAACTGAAAAGTGATATTTCCTTGTCGGATTTGCTTCATTTCAGCGATTTTATCAAATCAGAGTCAACGCAATGCGACGAAAAAACGCTTTGGAAACATTTTAAACCAGTACTTGCCGACGCGTTGAAAAATTTTCAGGATTCCCGCGAATCCGAAGGCAACCATATCATTAAAGACCTGAAAAAAACGCTCGACGAAATAACAAAACTCTTGAACGGGGTCGAAGCGCGCGCGCCCCAGCGTATAAAAGAATACATGAAGACATTGTCGGAAAGGGTCAGGAAGCTTTTAAATAACCCGCCCGACGAACAGCGCCTTGCAATGGAAATTGCCATCATGGCGGACAAAATGGACATTTCCGAAGAATGCACCCGTTTACGCGCCCACATTGCATCATTCGTAAAGGATTTCGCAAGCAACGAACCTGTAGGCAAACGCATGAATTTTGTGTTGCAGGAAATGAACCGCGAGGCAAACACCATCGGTTCCAAGGCAAACGATGTCCTTATATCTCAGTTATCAATTACCCTGAAAGAAAACGTTGAAAAAATCAGGGAACAAATACAAAATATCGAATAACCTAATGCAAGGAGGAGCGATGCTGGAATTACAGCTCGACGAATTGGAAAAACGCGGTATTAACCGTTATAAGGCCGTTGTCATGGCAGCCCAGGAAGCGCGTTTCATCAACGACCAGGCCCGGCTTGGAATCATTAAACCCGAAAGCAAGCCCACGACATCAGCCTTGAAACGATTGTTTGAAGGCCGCGTTGTAGAAAACGAAGAAGCGCAAAGCCAAGATTAATCGGCCGGCCAACCAATGGACCCTGTTCGTCGCATTGTTCTGGGAATAAGCAGTGGCATTGCTGCCTATAAAATGCCGCAGCTTATTCGCCTGTTTCAAAAACAGGAAATCGAAGTAACCGCTGTTTTAACACCGAACAGCCGCTCACTTGTTGGCGAAGAAGCGCTCAGGGTTGTTTCAAAGCATCCTGTTTACGGTGACGACCTGCCTTCGCCGATGTCGCCCGACATGGCGCATATAGAACTTGCAAAATGGGCTGATTATCTTCTTGTTTGTCCGGCAACCGCAAACACTATCGCAAAACTGGCGCATGGCATTGCCGACAATCTTCTGACCACCCTTGCATTATCGTTTGAAAACCGGCTCGTTTTGGCCCCGGCCATGAATACTTTGATGTGGAAAAACAAGGCGACGCAGGAAAACATACAAACGCTTGTAAGCCGCGGGGCACTTGTTTTGCCTGTTGATTTTGGCGAACTTGCCTGCGGCGACAGTGGCGAAGGAAGACTCCTGGACCTGGAAAGCATTGTTGATTTTGTTGTTGCGGCGAAATTGGACCGCAGCCTGCTTGGCAAAAAAGTGCTCATTTCGTCGGGCCCCACGGCAGAACCGATAGATGCAGTGCGCGTCATTACGAACCGGTCGTCGGGTAAAATGGGGGCAGCACTTGCAAAAAGCGCATTGATGCTCGGCGCAGAGGTTTGCGTGGTGAGCGGCCCTTCACGGGCAAGTGTTCCTTCGGGCTGCAGGGTCATTTCGGTAACAACGGCTCTCGAAATGAAAAACGCCCTCGAACAGGAGTTTGAAAATTGCGACATCTGCATCATGGCCGCGGCGGTCGGTGATTTCAGGCCAAAGGAAATTATTGCCGGAAAAAAACATAGAAGCACTGATCCGACATTTACCATCGAATGCATTGCCAATCCCGACATCGCAGCCGGCCTTGGCGCAAAAAAAACAAAACAATTTCTTGTTGGTTTTTCTTTGGAACCCAATACGCACGACGATCGGTCGGCCCCAAAAATGCGGGAAAAGAATTGCGATATGATGATATCCAATTGCATTGATTCGTCTCTTGAAACCGATACGACCCGCATTACCATTCTATTGAATTCCAATGAAGCAGAACCCATACAAACCTGCAAGAAAAGCGAAGCCGCATTCATCATTCTTAATCGTATAGCTCGTTGTCTGGAAAACAAGAAATGAATGAAACATTCGGCCTTTTTGCCAATTTTCTTTCCCAGCAAAAAGAACTGGGCATGCCGGATTACATCCTACGTTCTCCTGTTACCTTTTTTTATACGCCGAAAGACACAGCCTTGAAACCGGCAACGCGCAACGGCGCAAAC
>Ga0182027_10013190_pt1 | contig 11549 bp, 7 predicted proteins | sample 712E1DmetaG_FD_121300 | JGI IMG/M metagenome (GOLD analysis project Ga0182027, IMG submission 121300) | Permafrost microbial communities from Stordalen Mire, Sweden - 712E1D metaG (Illumina Assembly) | ecosystem: Environmental > Terrestrial > Soil > Wetlands > Permafrost | place: Sweden...
AATGTGAAACCGGTCGTCACGATTCGCGACGGTGCAATTTCACCGGTGGGCAATTTCCGCACGCGCACCAAAGCCCTGGATAAACTAACCGAAATGGTACAAAGTGCATCCGGTGTCCAGGAAATGGCAATAGTGCATGCCACAACCCCGGACGAGGCTCAAAATTTTAAAAAACGCCTCAGTCCTTTTGTTGCTGATAACCGTCTGTATTTAGCCAGGCTTGGGCCGGCCATCGGGGTGCACACAGGTCCGGGCACAATTGTATTGGTGATGAGAAATAACGGTGGGAAATCTGAGGTAATCGATGCAGCCTCCAAACCATTAGTAAAACTGCCGCCGTTGCATTTGCCTAAAATAAATCGGCCGACACACCGTCAGGTATGAGTGTATGCCGGAAATTGACATTAGTTCACTGCGTAAAATCCTGGAATTAGAGCAAAAGAAAGGCTGCTCCGATTCCGCCGTTATTGGCGGCCTGGACAAATTCATCCGTCAGTGGACTGATAAAACAATTGAAATCACTACGGCTCCCTCCCTGTTGGCAAAATTCCAAAAACTGCATCTGCGCGACAGCAAATACGCATCCTTGACACCAAAGCAGCGCGAAGTTTGGATAAAAAACATCCTGTCGTTGGCAAATGAAATCGAAAGCGGTACGGTCCTAAAACCGGCGCCCGTCCGCAATATTTCCGTTAAACCGGAAAAACCGAAACTGTCGCCCAAACTTACCACCGTTGTTACCGGCCAATCGCTGGATGCTTCGATTACGACCATCAAAGGCATCAGCGCCGGTTTCGCCGCCAAATTCGGCAAACTGGGCGTGAAAAGCATCCGCGATTTGCTGTACTTTTTTCCCGGCCGTCATGCCGATTACAGTCAGATGAAAACTGTATCCCAATTGCGCGAAGGACAGGAAGAAACCATCGTCGCCAATGTCTGGGAGGCCAAAATCACTATGCCTGGCGGCCGCCGCAGCACCGAGGCCATTGTCGGGGATGAAACCGGCAATGTCCGCGTGATGTGGTTTAGTAATCCATGGCTGGCCAAAACCTTGCAGCCCAATATGAAAATCGTGCTCAGCGGCAAGGTCAAGCTGTTTAACGGGCGTTTTGTCTTCGAATCGCCGGAATGGGAGCCGCTGGAAGAAGGCGACCTGATTCATACAGGAAGACTGGTACCTGTTTATCCTTTGACGGAAGGCCTGCACCAGCGCCAGACCCGGAAAATGATCAAAGGTATCGTGGATTTGTGGGCAGACCGCGTCCCTGATTTCCTGCCGTCAGACATTAAAGGGCGCTGTCAATTGATTGCGCTGCCGCAAGCGCTTGCTCAGGCGCATTATCCCGATAATATTGATTTGAAAGATAAAGCCCGGGTACGGCTGGCTTTCGATGAACTTTTCTTATTGCAGTTAGGCGTATTAAGTAAAAAACGGAACTGGCAGGAAAGTCAGCCCGGCACCCCAATTAAAATCAATCAGAAAATATTAGATAGTTTTCTGCAATCGCTTCCCTTCAAACTGACCGCTGCCCAGCAAAAGGTATTAAATGAAATACTGGGCGATATGCAGAAAAACGTGGCCATGTCCCGCCTGCTGCAGGGAGAAGTCGGCAGCGGCAAAACCGTGGTCGCCACGGGGGCTCTTCTCACCGCTGTCGCCGATGGTTATCAGACAGCGCTGATGGCCCCGACGGAAATCTTAGCACAGCAGCATTTCGCCACTATCCACAAACTGTTATCCGCCGTCGGTCATTTGCAGGAAGAACGCGACCATTTATATGTCTATTCCGGGATTTTGCCGGGACCGGTAACTATCGCGCTGTTGATCGGGGCCATGACCGCGAAAAATAAACGGGAAATTCATCAACTGATTTTAAACGGCGATATTGATATTGTCATCGGCACGCACGCGATTATTCAGAAAGATGTCGAATTTAAAAAACTTGGCTTTATCGTAGTGGACGAACAGCACCGCTTCGGCGTCGCCCAGCGCTCCACGCTACGTCAGAAAGGGACGAATCCTCACGTATTGGCAATGACGGCCACGCCTATCCCCAGAACGCTCGCCTTAACGATTTACGGCGACCTCGACCTTTCGGTAATCGACGAACTGCCGCCGGGCAGACAATTGATCAAGACCAAATGGCTGCAGCCTGATCAGCGGGAGAGTGCCTACCGCTTCATTCGTAAAGAAATCGCCGCCGGGCACCAGGCATTTATTCTCTGCCCGCTCATCGAAGAATCGGAGACCGTCCAGGCGCGGGCCGCGGTGGCGGAATATGAATACCTTTCACAAAATATTTTCCCGAATTTGAGGATGGGCTTGCTGCACGGACGTATGGCCGCTAAAGACAAAGAGAAAGTGATGCAGCAGATCCACGATAAAGAACTGGATATCCTGGTTTCCACGCCCGTCATCGAAGTGGGTATCGATGTCCCCAATGCTACGGTAATGATGGTGGAAAGCGCCGATCGCTTCGGTCTGTCGCAGCTGCACCAGTTCCGCGGCCGTGTCGGCCGGGGCCCGGACCAGAGTTACTGCATCTTATTGTCACAGAATCCATCTGATGTTGGGCAGCAGCGGCTTTCCGTGATTGAAACCGTGCATAACGGCTTCCGGTTAGCAGAAGAAGACTTAAGACTGCGCGGCCCGGGGGAATTCTTCGGCACCCGGCAGAGCGGCCTGCCTGATTTGCGCATGGCTAAACTTTCCGATGTTGCGCTACTGGAACTGGCCCGCAAAGAAGCCGAAAGGCTCTTTGCCAAAGACCGCCATCTCCAGAACCCCGAAAACGCTTTGCTGGTAAAAGAACTGGCTCGTGTCTGGACAACGGATATAGAGGAATTGAGCTGAGCAACAAACATCTTTAGGGTCGGGGTTTCCGTAGGCCTAAGTCCGGAGAGCCATTTTCGGTACTTGACGCAGTCAATGTATTCTCAACTTTCTAGTTGATGTACGAACCCGACCGCCCCAAATTTTCCCCGTCCCATTGAAAAGCGGAGACCAAAATTTCTATCTTGATTATTGATTATTGTTTGGAATTTGGATTTTGGTTTTTGGAATTTGTTTAGTATTTAGATATTAGGATTTAGGATTTGTTTGTTAGTTGGAATTTTCTTGTAACTTGATTCTTGAATCTTGACTATTTTATCGCTTGAATTAGCTTCAAACTCTATATTATGTTATAATTAGTGTCTAATTAAGAATCAAAACGGGTACATGAAAATGTTGAGAGAAAGATTAATAGATTTATTGACCGAAGCGGCGAAAAAGGCGCAAAAAGAAGGAAAATTGCCCGCCGTTGAGCTGCCTGAAATTACCATCGAACGCCCGCAAAACGCGGAACACGGCGATTATGCCTCCAATTTCCCTTTGAAACTGGCCAGGACTGCCCGGGCCAACCCCATGATTATTGCCAATGAACTGGTGGCATTGCTTCCGGCTGCTGAAGAAATCGAAAGCGCTGTCGCCGCCCCGCCCGGATTTATTAACTTCACTCTTCGCGACAAATGGCTGAATCGTCAGGTCGACCGCATCTTACATGATGGCGAATCCTTCGGCAATAACAATCTCGGAAAGGGTAAGAAAGTTCAGGTTGAATTTGTCAGCGTTAATCCCACCGGCCCGATGCATATCGCCCATGGCCGCGGCGCGATTCTGGGCAGCACCTTGGCCAATGTACTCGGCGCCAGCGGTTATCAGGTGGAGAAAGAATACTACTTCAACGACGCGGGCAATCAGATGGAAATCTTCAAGCGCTCGCTTTATGCCCGTTACCTGCAGGCCCTCGATGTCAAAGCCGAAGTCCCGGAAAACGGCTACATGGGCAACTACATGATCGACATCGCCAACGAAATTATCGCTGAACAAGGCAATAAGTTTCAAAAACTTCCTGAGGCAGAAGCATTAAAGTTGCTTGGTGACATCGGCATTAAAAAGGTCATTGATAAAATTCAAAAAGACCTCAAACAGCTGCGTGTCGAATTCGATGTCTGGTTCCGTGAACAGAGCCTCTACGAAAACGGCCAGTACAACAAAGTGATGGGCTTATTGCGGCAGGGCGGCTTCCTGGCGGAGAAAGAGGGCGCCACCTGGTTCGTTTCTACCAATTTAGGTGAAGACAAGGACAATGTCGTAGTTCGAAGCAACGGCCTGCCGACCTATTTCGCCACCGATATCGCCTATCACTACAACAAATTTGTAGAACGTCATTTTGACAAAGTTATTGACATCTGGGGTGCCGACCACCAGGGACATGTCCCGCGCATGAAAGCTGTCGTTGCCGCGCTGGGAATCGACCCGGACCGGCTGCAGATCATTATTCATCAGATGGTAACGTTAAAACGCGGCGGCGAGCTGGTGCGCATCTCAAAACGCACCGGCGACCTGATTACGCTGGAAGAAGTAATGAACGAAGTCGGCGTTGATGCCTGCCGCTTCCTGTTACTAGCCCGCAGCGCCAGCAGCCAGATGGACTTCGATATGGAACTCGCCAAAAAACAATCGCAGGAAAATCCGGTTTATTACGTCCAGTATGCACACGCCCGGATTTCCAGTATTATGCGTCTGGTGGAAGAGAAAAATATCAATTTCACCGACGGCGATACCGGGTTGCTGACCGCCGAACCGGAACTGACATTAATCCGTAAACTTTTAAATTTCCCGGAATTGATTGAAATGGCGACCATCACTTCAGAGCCGCATCACCTCGCCTATTACGCCCAGGAACTGGCCAATACCTTCCACGCCTTTTATAAAGAGTGCCGTGTGGTAACCGATGATGAGGCGCTGACCAAAGCGCGCATTAAACTGGTGATGGCCAGTAAAATAGTCCTGGCAAAAACACTGCACCTTATGGGTATGACTGCCCCAGAAAGAATGTGACACCGCAGTGTCATATTGAGGCTCGCAAGCCGAAATACTTTTACTATTAAAGTAAAATGTACAGAGCGAACTTTAAGCGAACGAATGTATAGCCGCAGTGTCATACTAAGTGAGTTTTCAAAGAGCGAATGTCAAAGGGACCTGTATATTTCCCGGCGGTGTCCGATGCGAACGATAACCACGAGTTTTTGGGTATCATCAATACTGTAAACGACTCTGTAATCACCCTGCCGCACACGCCACAAACCAACACCCTTGAGTTTTTCAACGCCTTTCGGTCTCGGGGAATCTGCCAGCTCTTTGACCGTTCTTAAAACCGCGTTAAAATCGCGGGCCGGTAATTTATCAAGAGAACGTTGCGCCAGACGCCGCAGTTCGATTTTATACATTACTTAGAAGAATTACCTTTATCTTTTCTCGATTGCAAGTAGGCTTCCAACGACAGTGAACCTTCTGAATTAGATAATGATGCTAAACCTTCATTGGCATCGATTTCGTTTTCTAGTTTGGCAATAATAGCCTCGGTGAGCCAATCTTTCATTGTCTCGCCTTTCAAAGCGGCGAGAGCTTTTACACGTTTACGGACTTCCGGGTCGATGTCTAAAAAATATCTGGGTCTTTTAATTGTGCCGGTCATATTGTCCCCCTAAAGTTTGGCTATGAATACTATAAATATAGCAATAGTAGCCAATGTAGTCAAGTAAATACTAATATTTGTATTTGTTTGTAACAGGTTGTCTTTGCGAATTTTGTCTCGAATTTTGTATTTCGTGCTTCGAATTAACCAAACTGTCCCTTTTTCTTGTCCTGTCAGTATGTTTGTGCTAGAGTTTTCATAATGAGGTTTATGTAAAAATGAAGAAACGGGTATTTTCCGGCGCACGCCCTACTGCCCGGCAGCACATCGGCAACCTGCTCGGGGCTATCGATAATTATGTAAAGCTACAGCAGGAATACGACTGCGTTTACTGCATCGTCGATATTCATTCGCTGACAACATTACAGGATACGCATAAAATCCAGGAAAATATTAACGACTTGGCCCTCGATTGGCTGGCCGCCGGGCTCGACCCGCAGAAAAGTATCATCTTCGTACAATCTCACGTGCCGGAAGTCACCGAACTGCAAACCTATTTGGGGATGATGACACCGTTAAGCTGGCTCCTCAGGGTACCCACTTTTAAAGAGAAGGCCAAAGCCCAGCCGGATAATATCAATTACGGACTGGTCGGATATCCGGTATTAATGACCGCGGATATTGTTTTATATAAAGCCGAGGTTATCCCTGTCGGCGAAGACCAACTGCCGCATATCGAACTGGCCAGAGAAATCGTCCGTCGGTTCAATATCAAGTTCGGAGAGACTTTCCCGGAGCCCATCGGGAAACTGACCAGTTTCCCCACCGTTCCTTCTCTGACCGGTAAAAGCAAAATGAGCAAATCCGAGGAAGGCTCGACCATCGATATTGCCCACACTCCGGAAGAAACTTCCGCCCGGATTATGACCGCCGTGACTGACCCAGAACGTAAATTCCGCAAAGACCCCGGGCACCCGGAAATCTGCAATGTTTACACCTTGCATAAATACTTCACGCCAGCCGAAGTCGAGAATATCGGTGTGGAGTGCCGCAAAGCAGGTATCGGCTGCGTGGACTGCAAGAAACTGCTGGCGAAGAATATGAATCTGGCATTGGCACCCATCCGCGTCAGAAGGGCGGAATTCGCTGCCCGTCCGGGCTATGTGAAAGAGGTCCTTGATGACGGTGCGAAGCGCGCCCGCATCATCGCCCAGGCCACGATGCAGGAAGTACGGCAAAAGATGGGGCTGCGCTAGGCGCATTCTGCTTTTTCAAAACGCGTGAAACTCAGGCACTGATTACGCCTGATTAAATTCGGTAATAAATATCAATAATAATTAAGAGGAAGGAATTGCATGGCGACGACAAAAGAATTATTAGAGGAATACGAAAAGAAACGCAAGAAAATCACAGCGACAGCTCCGGATGCTGTTGAAAAACGTCATAAAGGCGGTCAGTGGACTGCCCGGGAGCGTATTGAATATTTCTTCGATAAGGGCACTTTCACCGAAATCGGGTTATTCGTAACCCACCGCACTACTGCTTTCGGCCTGGATAAAAAAGAAATTCCCGCTGACGGCATCGTGACCGGCTTCGGTAAAGTAAACGGACGGTATGTCGTGGCCGCGGCTGAGGATTATCTGGCAATGGCCGGCACATTCGGCGAACAGCACGGCAAAAAATTAGCCTATGCGGTTGATTTCGCCAAGGACAAAGGCTGGCCGTTCGTCGGCATGAACGATTCTGGGGGCGCCCGCTTGCAGGAAGGGATGGACACCCTGGAAGCATACGGTTGGACGTTCCGTTCCCAGATTCTGGCCTCCGGCGTCATTCCCCAGATTGCCATCCTGATGGGTCCTTGTCTGGGCGGGCAGGCCTATCACCCCGTTATGCAGGACTTCGTTATTCAATGCAAAGATACCGGCTTTATGGGGATTGCCGGCCCGGCTTTTGTGCAAACCCAGTTGGGCGAGAAAATCAGCCTGGAAGAACTGTCCGGCTATAAAGCTCACGCCGTCAAATCCGGCTGCACCCACATCGTCGCCGCCGACGAGAAAGACGCCCTCGAGAAATGTAAAACATTGCTGGCATTACTGCCCACCAATAATATGGAAAAAGCGCCCGTCCTCGCGACCAAAGACAACCCGGAACGGGAATGCCCCGAACTCGATACGATTATCCCGGACAAATCCACCGCTCCTTATAATATGCAGAAAGTAATTAAAGCCATCGTCGATGACGGTGTTTTCTTTGAAACCCTTGGGCTCCATGCCCCCAGCGTCATCACCGGCTTTGCCCGCTTCAACGGCCGCACGGTCGGTATCTTCGCCAACCAGCCGATGCAGGCTGCCGGCGTCATCACCATTGACGCCGCCGACAAAGGCGCCCGGTTTATCCGCTTCTGCGACCTGTTCAATATCCCGGTGGTAGCCCTCGGGGACTGCCCTGGTTATATGATCGGTTCGGAACAGGACTGGAAAGGTATCTTGCGGCACGGCGCCAAATTACTATTCGCCTGGGCCGATGCTACTGTCCCGATTATTTCAGTCATGCTCCGCAAATCTTATGCCGGCGCCCACTTCGGCATGCTGGATAAATCCATCGGCGCCGATTTCGTCGTCGCCTGGCCGACCGCCCGTGTGACGATTGTCGGCGCGGAAACCGCCGCCAGCGTTATCTTTGCCCGTGAAATACGTGATTCCAAGAACCCGGAAGAAATGAAAGCGCAACGCATCAAAGAGTACAGCGACCTCTACGAGAATGCTTATGTCGCCGCCGACCGCAATTGTGTGGACGAAATCATCATGCCGCACGACACCCGCAAGATGATTAACCGCTTGCTTGATATCCTCGAGGAAAAGAATAAAAATAACAAGGCTTTTAACAAACGCGTCTGGCGTAAATACGCAAATATTAACCTTTAGGGGAAAATATACTAAAATATGGGTTAGTCCCCTCTCCCTTTGACGGGAGAGGGGTAGGTCCCTTATCCAAAAGCTGAGAGCCGATAGCTGACCGCTGATAGCTCTCCCAGGAGTACCAACATCGATATTATACCGGCCGTTGATATCAAAGGCGGCAAATGCGTCCGCCTTTACCAGGGCGATTATAATCAGGTGACACAATTCTCCGATGATCCTCTGGATGTTGCGCTGAAATGGCAGTCGATGGGCGCTTCCCGGCTCCATGTCGTCGACCTGGACGCCGCGGCCTCCGGGGAATCGGAAAACCGGGAAATTATCCGGAACATCGCCAGCGTAATGTTGATTCCCACGCAGTTGGGCGGCGGTATGCGCGATATCGAAACCATTCAGAAAATGCTGACTTTGGGCATCGAGCGCGTCATCCTCGGTACAGTGGCCGTGGAAAATCCCCGGCTGGTTGAAGAAGCTTGCAAACGGTTCAACGATTATATTATTATCAGCATCGATTCCCGGGACGGATTTGTCGCCACCCGCGGCTGGGTCCAGGAAACCAAACTGACCACCGTGAAATTTGCGCAGCAAATGATTAACCTGGGTGCCCGGCGGTTTATTTATACCGATATCGTCCGCGACGGCACCCTCACCGAACCGAATTTTAGCGCTATTTCGGAACTGGTTCACAGCACCAAATTACCGGTCATCGCCGCCGGCGGTATAACTTCGATACTGCACCTCAAGATGCTGAAACAGCTCGGCGTGGAAGGCGCCATTATCGGCAAGGCGCTCTACACCGGCGATATCAATCTTAAAGAAGCCATCGCCGAACTCAATAGATAATTATTTGATTTTGGTTTTATGGGAAAAGCCGTCCCTGCCTGTGCCTCACCCCAAATCGTCATTGCGAGGAATCAGCCTCAGGCGGATGACGAAGCAAACTCAGGGCGCGGTAGACCGTGTCTTAAGATTTCAACAATCATAACTCTTTAAAGGTGGGTTATGTTGAACTATCAGTTAACTGAAACCTGACCGCTGTTGACCGTTTTTATTGACTTTATTCCCATATTATGTTATTTTAGCTTTGATGATTAGACAAACCCGCGACCTCACACTTACGGGAACATACTCGGGAAACTGAGTGGGTTTGTCTCTGATTGCACGGAGGCCGTCCACACAGGGCGGCTTTTTTAATTATTGAGCTGGGTGCTGATAGCTGAAAGTTGACGGCTCGTTAAAGGAACTGAACATGGTTGAAAAATATAATCCGAGAGAAATCGAACTGAAATGGCAGAAAATCTGGGAAGATGAAAAACTCTATCAAGTAACGGAGGACAGTGCCAAACCGAAATGGTATGCCCTGACGATGTTTCCTTACACCTCAGGCGACCTCCACATCGGGCATTGGTATGCAATGGCTCCTTCCGACGTTTATGCCCGTTTTAAGCGGCTACAGGGCTTTAACGTGCTGCATCCCATCGGGTTCGACTCCTTCGGACTACCCGCGGAAAACGCCGCCATTAAAAAAGGCATACATCCCAGGACCTGGACTTATCAGAACATCGACAACATGCGCAAGCAGTTGAAAACGATGGGTTCGATGTACGACTGGAGCCGCGAAGTCATCACCTGCGACCCGGAATATTACAAATGGACCCAGTGGTTTTTCGTGAAACTATTCGAACATGATTTAGCCTATCGCAGCAAATCGCCGGTCAACTGGTGCCCGAAATGCCAGGTGGTATTAGCTAACGAACAGGTCGAAAACGGCCTATGCTGGCGCTGCGAAACCCCGGTCGTCAAACGTGACCTGGAACAATGGCTTTTGCGCATTACCAAATACGCGGACGAATTGATGGAACACAAAGACATCGATTGGCCGGAACGTATCCAGACTATGCAGCGGAACTGGGTCGGTAAGAGCTACGGCACCGAGATTTCCTTCGGGCTCGAACAGCCCGGCGTTACCGAAAAAGAAATCAAGGTCTTCACTACACGTCCCGACACGGTTTACGGCGTCACCTTTATGGTGCTGGCCCCGGAACACCCGCTGGTGGCGAAAATCACCACCCCCGACAAAAAAGCAGAGGTCGAGGCCTATGTGGCCCGGACCCGCCGCTTTACTGATATCGAACGGCTTTCCACCGAAAAGGAAAAAGACGGCGTTTTCACCGGCGCTTATGTCACCAACCGCCTCACGGGAGATAAAGTCCCGGTTTGGATTGCCGATTATGTTTTGGCCAGTTACGGCACCGGCGCGGTTATGGCCGTGCCCGCGCACGACGAACGCGATTTCGCTTTCGCCAAAAAATATAATATCCCGATCAAGGTTGTCATCGCCGGCCCCGATTGGAAAGGCGAAGAACTCGCCGAAGCTTATGTCGAAGACGGCATGATGATTAATTCCAAACAATTTGACGGCATGAACAACCGGGACGGTATCAAAGCGGTCACAGATTACCTGGAAACCAAACATTGGGGCAAGGGCACCATCAGCTATCGCATGCGCGACTGGTTGATTTCCCGCCAGCGCTACTGGGGCGCGCCTATACCCATGATTCACTGTCCGAAATGCGGCATCGTTGCCGTTCCCGAAAAAGACCTGCCGGTTTTATTGCCGGAGGAAGCGGAATTCCGCCCGACCGGCGAATCACCGCTGAAATATAACGAGAAATTCGTCAATACCACCTGTCCGAAATGCGGTGGCCCGGCCAAACGCGAGACCGATACCATCGACGGCTTCCTTTGCTCCTGCTGGTATTTCCTGCGCTACTGTAGCCCGCACGACAGCGCAGCGCCATTCGACCCGAAACAGATGAAATACTGGATGCCGGTGGATATTTATACCGGCGGCGCCGAACACGCCGTGATGCACCTGCTTTATGCCCGTTTCTTTACCAAGGCTATCCGCGATATGGGCTTAATCGATTTCGGCGAACCGTTTAAAAAACTCTTTAACCAGGGTATCATCGTCGCTGACCACCAGAAAATGAGTAAATCGAAGGGCAATGTGGTTAATCCCGATGCCTATGTCAACGAACTGGGCGCCGACACAGTGCGCGCCTACATGATGTTTTTGGGGCCGTGGGAACAGGGCGGCGAATGGTTCGATACCGGCATCAGCGGCGTCGCCCGATGGCTGAACCGCGTCTGGAACATCGCGCTGGAA
>Ga0182027_10013191_pt1 | contig 11548 bp, 10 predicted proteins | sample 712E1DmetaG_FD_121300 | JGI IMG/M metagenome (GOLD analysis project Ga0182027, IMG submission 121300) | Permafrost microbial communities from Stordalen Mire, Sweden - 712E1D metaG (Illumina Assembly) | ecosystem: Environmental > Terrestrial > Soil > Wetlands > Permafrost | place: Sweden...
AAACAGCTCAAGGAAGTTTTAGGGCATTCTCCTTTGGAAGTCGTCGGCGGCGTGGTTTTAGGGATTGCGGTGGCGTTTGTAATGTGGCGGGTCTGGCGATAAACGCTCAATGAGCCAGGCGGTCGAGGGTGCGAGCTTTTATGATCGCCGTCAAGGAGCGCAATTCAGGCACGCGCAGTAGATAGATCACCAGCGCATAAAAAACCACCCCGATCAGCAATCCCCCTGCCAGGCTCACCGCCCGGCCCATATGGGTCGCCAGGTTCAGCCAGCCCTGCACCGCCAATCCCATCACCAACGCCGCTAATGCAGACTGCCAAAGCACCACCCCCAGCCGGTGGCCCTCAAGGCCATGCAAACGCCGGCGCATCAAAACCAGCAAGGCGCTCATCTCCAGAGCAGTAGCCAGCGAATTAGCCAGCGCCAACCCACCGTGCGGCATCCACCCCCAATAGGTAAATAATCGGGAAAAAACCAGGCTGAAAGCGATGTTGAGACCCATTGCCACAGCCCCGACCATCACCGGGGTACGGGTATCATGTAAAGCATAAAACGCCCGGCTGACCACCTCTACCAATGAATGCCCCACCAGGCCAGCGGCATACCATAACAGCGCCCAGGCGACCATCTGGGTCGATTGCGTAGTAAATAAGCCCCGTTGGTAGATCAATGCTATTAAAGGCTGGCGCAGCAAGATCAGGCCCAGCGAAGCCGGCAGCGCCAACAGCAGCACCACCCGCAACACCGCTGCTAACGAAGAACGCATCTCTTCCGGCTGGCCGCGCGCCACCTGTCTCGAAAAAGTTGGCAGAGCAGCCACTGCAATCGATTGGGCAATGGCCATCTCGGGCATCATCATCAGCGTCCAGGCATAGGTAATTGAGGATACACTGCCATTCACCAGCGAAAGAGCAATGATGGTGCTGACGAAGAAATTAAGCTGTACCACTGCGGCGCCAAACAGACGCGGCAGCATCAGGCGCACCACCTGGCCTACAGCCGGGAAGTCCAACCCCAGGGTAACAAAGTAATGCCTTTCCTTCAAGCGTAATAATGCCGGCACTTGCACCAACAAATGAAGCAAGGCCCCCAGCACAGCGCCGGCAGCCAGCCCGTAAATGCCCCAACGCCTCGCCAGTACCGTCGTCCCCAGGATCAAACCGAGCGAGTACATCGCCGGCGCGATGGCCGGCGCCAGGAATATTTGATGCGAATTCAAAATGCCCATCACCAGACCGCTCACCCCAAAAATTGCGACTGTAATGAGCAGGATACGCATCAAATTGACGGTGAGATCTAATTGTCCCACGCTCGAGGTAGGATCCAACACATACAAGCCATAGCGTACGACTTGCGGCGCAAACATTCCCACCAAAATGCTCACCCCGATCAACGCCAATAGTACCAGGTTGGTCACCGCGGAAGCCAACTTCCAGGCGCCGGTGTGATCTTCGCGGCTTAGGAAAGTGGTAAAGATAGGCACAAATGCCGAAGCCAGGGGTCCCCCTGCCAAAAGGGTGAAAAGCAGCTCGGGCACCCGACTGGCGGCAACATACGAATCCATAATTATCCCCACACCAAAGGTCCGCGCAACTATAATTTCGTACACCACCCCTACCAAACCGCTGAATATAGCCACGGCCATGACCGTCCCGGCGGCGCGAGTGATCTGGCGATTCGCAGACTGAATGGGCGCAGTTGAATCCATGAGCAGAGATTATAACCCAGATCATTAAAGCCACATCCCCACCTCAACCACCGGCGGGGATGTGGTTTTATTTTTAGATCGACGCTTGTTTAGTAGCGCAAAATAGCGCCGATATTACCGGCCCCTTTCAAAGCCGGGCTGTAATGCACAATTTCAACGCCGCCTCCGCTGCGCATGACGCTCTGCACCACCTGTTCCACAATATCTGGAACAACAACCACCTTTTCCCCACAGACCGGACAGGCCGGCAATTCAACCGCGGTCAGGTAGCCACAGTTCTGGCAGCGATAACCCGGGGCATGGTATCCTTCAAAAACCAGCAAGGTCTCTATCCGGCCCTCGTGACTTGCCTTCAGGGTTTCATCGAGGCCAGCCGCGCCAGCGCCGCCCTTGGCTGCCTCGTTGACGGCAGTTTCAACCAAGCGTTCTTCACGATGGCGTTCGGCATCAAGCCCTACTTGCATCGCCTTAGCGAAAACTTCGCTTTGAGAGGCAGTCATTGCCATCGGGAAACTGCCCACGATCAGGCTCTGCCAGGCTTTGGGCAGTAAACTGCGGAACAAAGCCAAATTTTCGTCGGTTCCACCGATGAGCACCCGCCGGACATGGTTTTCTTCAAAGAACCGGATGGCAAAATCAACACTTTCTTTCATGTTGCGGTCGATGACTTCATCCTCTTCGTGCGTTTGTCCCGCAACCCCGCCCCGCCTGCCGGGCATACTGGATGCGCCGCCATGCTTGGTGTGCCTGACTGACTCGCCCAGTACCCCTTCCTGTTCAAGCATTTCACCCATATGGAAAAAGAACAGGCGCGCGCCCTGTTTATCCACCAGCACAACCCCATAGCCGCCGTAAACCTCCAATAATTCAGATAGTGGATTCACCAACGGGTGGTCGCCAATATAAACCTGGTCAGGTACCGGTAAAGTTAATGGATAGGCCTTGAAATAGTTCTCGGGTGCGCATGAAAAAACTGCCACACTGCGTCCAGACCAATCATAGGTATGATCGAAATAACGCTCAACCGCCAAGACATCCTGAGATGATTCCACTCCCTTGAGCAACTTGCGCAGGCGAAGTTTGTACACGTCGGCGTTGCCTTCGGTTGGAACGGTATTCAGATAAACACTGAGCACCATTTTGGATGTGGAAAAATCGAGCAATCCCCGCAAGTCTTTTTCATTAAACACAACAGCCTCCTTTTCTTGATTATCGCGCAAAAGAGTTTTTTTTCATTACAAGGCAGTTTCACATGCTCAAGAACGACGTAATTGTTCGAATAAGTCGCGCTGCTGCGCCGAAAGCTGGCGTGGAATCTGCACCTTGACCCGCACATACAGATCGCCAAAGGTCTGCGGCGCTTTGAGATGGGGCATTCCCCGCCCGGCCAGGCGGAAGGCCTGGCCGTTCTGCGTTCCCGCCGGGATGGTTAATACCACTTCCCCAACCGGGGTGGGAACTTTGACCTGTCCTCCCAATACTGCGGTATATAGATCAATCGAAGTTTCGAGGTTAAGATCATCCTCATTGCGTTCGAAACGATTGTCATCATTTACAGTAATAACCAGGTACAGGTCACTTTTCTGTCCATCGCCCTGTCCAGGCACCGCCCCCGGAACTCGCACCCTGGTACCTGTGCGCGCCCCGGCAGGAATTTTTACCTCCAGGCGACGATCCCCGAGTTGGATCATACGCACCGCTCCCTGGTAGGCTTCCAGGAAAGTGATCGTGACAGGCTGCTGGTAGCTGGCGGGCGCTTCTCGCCGGTTGCGCCGCCCACCCGCTCCCGGCGTTTTACCTGCATCCGCTCCGCCAAAAATTGAACTAAAAAAGTCGGAGAAATCGCCGCCGAATAAATTGTTCAGATTATCCACATCAACACGCCCACCGCCGCGCGCCTGCTGTTGTTGAGAGAACCAATCTTGCCAATTAAAGTTCCCCGGTGCACCTCCGCTTTGCTGCCATTGGGAATACGACTCACCCAATTGGTCGTAACGGGCGCGTTTGCTGGCATCGCTCAATACCTGGTAAGCTTCATTCATTTCTTTAAATTTCTCTTCCGCCGCCTTATTACCAGGATTGCGGTCCGGATGGTACTGAAGCGCCAGTTTACGGTACGCGCGCTTAATTTCTTTGCTGTCTGCGTTGCGAGGAACGCCTAATATCTTGTAGTAATCTTTATAATCCATAGCTTAATTTTATCCGTGGGGATGATAAAGTCAAGCGGTCTTACTGTGAATCTTATGAAACTCTAATACCAGCCAAACAATTTTGTTATTCAACAAAATAGCCGATTGACTCCCATTTTTTTTGTATCCGTGCTATCATATCTTTATATGCCAGAGAACCAAGATCGCATCCTGGTCGTTGAAAATGACCCTATTATTAGCGATTTGATTGCGCGCCAGGCGCTCCAATCGATGGGTTATAAAGTTCAGGTAGTTAGCGATGCCAGCGCAGCTATCCCCCAAGCGCTGCAATACGCGCCTGATCTGCTCATTGTGGATTTAAAACTCCCCGGACTGAGCGGTAAAGATTTCCTGGTCGCGCTAAACTCGCAAGGGATCAATACGCCTGTCATCGTTCTGGTGCAGAAAGGCATGGAAAGTGATATTATTCAGGCCTTTCGCCTGGGGGCCAGTGATTACCTGGTCTGGCCGGTGCGGGATGCCGAGATTGTCTCCGTAGTCGAACGATGTCTCAAGCAAGTCAGAGAACGGCGTGACCGCGAACACCTGGCCCATCAATTACAGCAAACCAACCTGGAGCTCCAGCAACGGGTCAGAGAACTGACCACCATTTTCTCAATCGGTAAGGCAGTCACCTCTATCACTGATCAGAGCAACCTGTTCGATAAAATCCTGGAAGGCGCCACCAAAGTGACCCAGGCAGAAATTGGCTGGTTCCTGGTGCGCGATGAAACCCAGAAAGCTTTTATCCTGGTGGCTCAGCGTAACTTGCCCAATTCGTTGGTAGTGCGGCTTAACCAGCCCTGGGATGATGGCATTAGCTCGCTGGTCGCCATGTCTGGCGAACCGCTCTCTATTTATGGCGAACCGCTTAAAAGGTTTAAAATTGCCAGCCTGGGCCAGGCCGCGCTGATTGTCCCGATCAAGGTACAAAAACAGGTGGTGGGCCTGTTGGTGGTGCTGCGCAAATCGGCCCAACCGTTCAGCGCCAGCGAACAAAATTTACTTGAGGCCGTGGGAGATTATGCTTCGATTTCGATGGTCAACGCCCGCCTGTTCCATGCATTGGAAGACCGCGCCCATTCGCTGCAAAAAGCGGTAGACAATTCTGAAACCAATGACAAGATTAAAATCGAACTGCTGCATGCGGTTGGCAAAGAAATGCGCTACCCCACGGATATAGCCATGAAAATGGTCAATCAGGTGATAGAAGGGCAATACGGGAAGCTAAACAATGAGCAGCGCCGCAACTTGCTCTCTACCCAAGAACAACTCCAGGTGATCATCAAAATCCTCGAGGCTTCAAACAATTTACAAATCACGATACCGGCGAAACAATCAGGGACGATCGATTTAAACGAGGCCACCCGCCAGGCAATCACCCGCATGCAACCACATATCCAGAGCAATAACCTCACGCTGATTACAGAATTGTTTTCACAGCCCGTTATGGCGCAGGGGAATCAGGCTCAGGCAATCGAGGTTATTATCGGTTTATTATCCAACGCAATCAAGTTCAGCCCATCCGGCGGACAGGTAAGCGTTCACGTGGACCGGACTGTCGAAAATCATCCGCATTTATTCGTGCGTGACGCAGGCATCGGTCTGGAACAGCGTCACCTGGCGCATATATTTGATGAAGGCTATAAAGCTGAGGGAGCGATGTCGCGCCGCTTTGGCGGCCTGGGTATCAGCTTGAGTGCAATGAAATCGATTATTGTGGGTCAAGGTGGGCGCATATGGGTCGAAAGCCAGCCTGGCCGCGGTTCAGCTTTCCATTTCACTTTACTACCCATGGCATAAAACCAATAACGGGCTAAGGTGTTGCTATGATCACAAATACCAGTCAGCATATTTTCATCATCTCCCCTGATCCACAAATGCGCTACTTACTACAGCGCATCCTGGCGCCGGCAGGTTATACGGTCACTGGAGCAGAAAATCGAGAACGAGCCGAACAGATGCTGACGAAATTCTCACCGGCGGCCATTATTATCAGTGAGAAGCTGCCAGATAGCGATGGTTTGGAGCTGGCGCGTTCCGTGTTGGAGCACTTCCCCGCTTTACCGGTGCTGTTATTTATCAGCCACGACACCCCGGAACTGCTTAAAACAGCACTGCGCATGGGGGTCAGCGATTATCTCTGCCTGCCTTTGCGCGCCGAAGATGTCATTAAAGCCATTGAGAATAGTGTGTTGAGCGCTAAGCGGCGTAAAAAGTGGGCCCTGGTTGAAGCCAAGCGCGCCACTGCCAGCCTGCAGCACCAGGTGAGTGAGCTAGAGACCATCTCGCGTTTAGGCCGTTCGATCACTTCTTCACTCGATCTGGATAGTGTGCTTTCTGCTGTAGTCGATGCTGCCGTTGAACTCACCGGAGCGGAAGAGGGCAGCCTGCTGCTGGTCGATGAAACCACTGGCGATTTATTTATGCGCGCCGCTCGTAATTTTCAAGAGGAATTTGTACGCACCTTCCGTGTGCCAGTCACGAACAGCCTGGCTGGCAGCGTGATCCTCACCGGCAAATCGGTGCTTTTGGATGAAAAAACCCCGCAAAAGATCAAAACCGCCTACCTGGTGCAAGGATTGATCTATGTACCCTTGCAAATCCACGGGCATATCTTCGGCGTACTCGGGGTAGATAATCGCAAAGGTCAGGTTCCTTTTAGCCAGCATCATGTTCAATTGATCTCAACCCTGGCAGACTATGCCGTCATTGCCATTGAAAACGCCAGGCTTTACTCCAACACCGCCCTCGAACGTAATAAGATGGAGACCATCTTGACCCGTATTCAAGATGGGGTGATCGTGATCGACAATGATAAAAATGTTCTGATCATGAACCAGACCGTACGGGCGGCCTTTAATCTGGGAACAAACAACCCGATCGGAAGACCTGTTTCTGAAACCGTGGCCCATCCAGACCTTTTGGATTGGATCAATACTTCAATAAAAACGATATCTACTCGCGCCGAAATCACCCTGGATGATGGGCGTGTATTCAACTGCCAGCTAACCACCATCCCCGATGTGGGTATGGCAATCACGATGCAGGATGTTACTCACCTCAAGAAGCTAGACCGGATCAAAACCGACTTCGTCAATACTGTATCGCATGATCTCCGCTCCCCACTGACAGCCATCCTGGGTTATGTCGAATTGATTGAACGGGTCGGCCCCATCAATCAACGCCAGCGCGATTTTATTAATCGGGTTGAGATCAGTGTGCATAATATCACCACCCTGGTGGATGACTTGCTTAACCTGGGCCGGATTGAATCCGGTTTCGACACACGCCGGGAGACAATCCAGCTCGCCAATGTTATCCAACATGCCATGGGTTTATTTACCATTCAAGCTGAAGAATCCCATATTGAGATAAAAATGGATCTGCCGGAACAGTTACCTCCCGTTTTTGGTAATCCAGTACACATCCGCCAAATGATTGAGAAGTTATATGAAAACGCCTTTAAATATACCGGCAGCAATGGCAGCATTCGGACCATCTGCCGGGTAGAAGGTGAGCAGATCATCCTACAAATATCAGACACCGGCAAAGGAGTTCCTCCTGGCGATTTACCTTTTATCTTCGACAAGTTTTTCAGACCTAGCAACCTCTCTTCTGAGGTAACAGGCACCGGATTGGGATTGGCAATCGTCAAATCGATTGTTGAAAACCATGGGGGACGTATTTGGGTCGACTCTACTACGGATCAAGGGACGACATTTACAATTGTTTTACCCACCGCAAAATAATCACCTGGTATGCTCTTTGCAACCTGATATGTGCTGATAGACGCACTTATAGAGGAAATCCGCTTGACTGCAAACAAGGGTTATGCTACTATCATTAAATAATCACGTTTGGACAACCTGATACCTAAGTCGGCACATACCAGCCTAAAAAGGTCATAAAGAAGGAGTAGATTAAATGAGTAAAAAAATGTGGATTATCTTCGGCGTTGCCATAAGCGTTGTTCTGGCAATATCAGGCTGCACGCGATCGGCCTCGAACGCGCCTGTGCCAACAGCCACCAAAGGCACCGTATTCCCGTCGCCTTTACCCAACGACTCGGTGAAAAATGCCCAATATGGCACGCAAACCGCCGTAGCATTGGCTAAGGCGCCTACGGTAGGCGCTGGGACGCCTTCAGCTACCGTATCGCAGCCCACTGCGACTCAAACGCCGGCTACCCAGGCAGTTGCGGCTGCCAATACAGCCACCCCCGTTCCGCCGACTGCTACCAGTATCGTTGTGCCAACTGCTACACCTGGAAGACCAGTAACCTATGCCCTGCAACAAGGTGAATTCCCCTTCTGCATCGCGCGGCGTTTCAACGTTGATGCCGGTACTCTATTAGCCCTCAATGGCCTGAATGTGAATTCAAGGCCGCAGGTAGGTTATGTACTGAAGATTCCTCAGACTGGCCCCTGGACAAACGGTTCACGTGCTCTCATCTCACATCCTGCCACCTACACGGTAAAAGCCGGCGATACTATCTATACCATCGCTTGCGCTTATGGAGATGTTGACCCCAATGCTTTAATTCTGGCCAATGCACTGACGAGTCCTTACACCCTGACCGCCGGACAAACTCTGCAGATCCCGTAAAACCACGCACCTTGCAAACTGCGCAAAACCCGTCTTTACTATAAAGCGGGGGAGATTATTCCCCCGCTTTTAACTATTTCTGGAAGAATAATTATGCCATTTGAACACTTGCACTCTGAATTAGTATATGAAGGGCATGCTTTTACTGTGAGGCATGAATTTGTCCGTTTGCCGGATGGCAACCAGAAGCGCTATGACCTGGTGGGCCACAATGGTTCCGTTACCTTAGTGCCAGTAAACGACAAAAGTGAGATCTATTTTGTGCGCCAGTATCGCATTGGCGCTAAACGGCATTTGCTAGAATTACCTGCCGGGGTGCTCGAAACAGGCGAAGATCCAGCCACCGGCGCCGCGCGGGAAGTGCGTGAAGAAACCGGCATGGCTGCCAGCCAGCTTACCAAAATAGGTGAATTCTTCATGGCGCCCGGTTACTCAGATGAATTCTTGACCATTTTCCTGGCTACTGGTCTGTATCCTTCGCCATTGGATGCCGATCCCGACGAATTTTTAGAGGTCGAAGTCATTCCTTTTAAACAGGCAATGGCGATGGCCGAGGGCGGCGAAATACACGATGGCAAAACTCTGGCTGCTCTACTGTTAGCCAGGTCTCATCTTGAGAAGTTTGGCAAACTCAAATGACTCTCGACTGAAATAATCATTACTCGGGCTAAATAAAGGAGAATGATCATTATGGCAACTAATAAAGACCAAAGAAGTGTGGCAGAAGTACTCGAACACCATATTAAAACCCTCGCGGATGGAAATGTAGCCGAAGTCGTATATGATTATGCCCCCGACGCGGTGATCATTACCCAAGATGGGGTAGTCAAAGGTCTTGAGGCGATCAGAGAATTCTTCATTAACTCTGTTAACAATGTGCTTCCTCCCGGGTCTTCTTCGAAATCGATAGCCAAAATAACCGAAGGCGAAGTGGCTTTTATTGTCTGGTCGGCGGAGTCACCTTTTTACTCCTTCCAATTGGGAACAGACACCTTCATCATCCGTAAAGGTGAGATAGTCGAACAGACTTTTGCGGGGCTTATGCAAAAGAAAGGTGCACAAAGATGAAAATAGGTTTTGGCTGCCAATTATGGTTGATGGATAACCATTTTGAAAATTTCCACCGCATGTTGGATGAATTGGCCCTGGTTGGCCTGGATGGTTTTGAAGTGTGTTATTCCTTCTTGATCGAATGGTATGAAAGCCGGCCAAATGAGCTGAAAGAATTGCTCAAAATGCATGACCTCGAATTTGCCAGCTATTACACCGGCATCAGCTTCAACCATGCCGAAAGGCGCCGGCAGGGCGTTGAGGAATTCAAACGCCGCTGCCGCTTTACTGCCCAGGTCAACGGCAAGTACGTCCACCTGGATGGCGGCGAAAAGGATTGGCGCAAAGAATTCAAGAGCGAGGATGATTACATCAAATCCATCGCCGAAACCGCCAACCACCTGGGTGAATACGCCCATTCTTTAGGGCTCACTCTCTCCTGGCACCAGCACTGGGGTAGTATCTTTGAAAGCGAGCCGGCATTCAACCGTCTGATGGATCTGACCGACCCAAAGGTGGTTGGCTTTTGCCCGGACGTCGGCCAATTAAAGCTGTGTGGTTTTGATGTACTGGCCACTGTGCGGCGCTTTGCCTCACGCATCACCTTCGTGCATTACAAAGATATTACCTTTGCCGGACGCCCGCAAGGCGATTTATGGCCTGGTATCAAAGTACCCTCAGACCAGGGCGCTTATGACGTCGATTCAAAGGGGCGCTGGGTTGAATTGGGGCGCGGCGCCGTCCCATTCAAAGAAATAACCGAAATATTATTGCAAGCCGGTTATAACGGCTGGCTTTTGGACGACTTTGATTATTCGGGGTACCCCGCGTCTACATCAGCCAAAGCCTGTAAAGATTTTATCAACCAGGGACTGGGTATTTGGGGAGAACGTGATATCCGGCGCCACCAAACGCAATCATCATTATGAGGTGAAACTATGGAAAAAGATCAAGCCCAAAAGGCCTGCATAATTACATGGCTGGGACATGGTTCCTGGCGGATGGTCACTCCACAGGGTACCGTGATTTACCTGGACCCGTGGATCGTAGGGAATCCCGCTTGCCCGATTACCTTAGATGAGATTGATCATGCCGATATCGTCTGCGTGACTCACGGACACGATGACCACCTGGGGAATGCCATCGAAATCGTCAAGAAAACCAACGCCGTGCTGGTAACCCTTCCCGAAGTAGCCATATACTGTAGCCGGCATGGCATTCCATATGACGATCGCGGCGGAACACTTCACACCGGCGGCAGCGTGAAGCAAAAGGATGTGCAAATCCATGCCGTGTTCGCACTGCACAGCTCGGATATCCTCGGGATTGAATTCCAGCAGAACCAGCAGGTGATGCCGGGCAGCGGAACGTGCGGCATGATCATCACGCCCGAAAACAGCCAACCAGTTTATTTTGCCGGCGATACGGGTATTTTTGGCGATATGGCCTTGATCGGCAAACTCTACCACCCTTATGTAGCCGTGCTGCCAGTAGGGGGCAAATATACCATGGGAGTGCGCGAAGCTGCCTATGCATTGGAGCTGGTCGGCAGCCAGGTATTAATCCCTGGTCATTACAACACCTTCCCGAATCAAAAAGCAGATCTCGACGATCTAGCCAGGCAGGTGGCGGTACGTTCACCCAATGCCCAGGTAGTGGCATTGAAACCCGGTGAATCATTTGTAGTGAAATAAAATTTACCGCATTTTTTTTCACCGATAACAACCGGCGTCGATATGACAGGGCGCAGGTTATTTTGTGATCTATATAACTATATTTACGCCTAAATGAGTGGTAAACTAATTGTTTGAATGTTTGTGATTCCTCAGGCGCGAAAATGGTGCCTTTATTCTACTAAGATCAGGAGATCCTTTTATGTCACGAAAAATGGTAATGATAGATGGTAATGAAGCAGTCGCCTCTGTCGCTTACCGGCTCAGTGAAGTGATCGCCATTTACCCGATTACACCATCATCGGGGATGGGCGAATGGT
>Ga0182027_10013192_pt1 | contig 11546 bp, 11 predicted proteins | sample 712E1DmetaG_FD_121300 | JGI IMG/M metagenome (GOLD analysis project Ga0182027, IMG submission 121300) | Permafrost microbial communities from Stordalen Mire, Sweden - 712E1D metaG (Illumina Assembly) | ecosystem: Environmental > Terrestrial > Soil > Wetlands > Permafrost | place: Sweden...
TCTGCTGATAGAAGATTGATTTTAAAGATTGCTATGCACCCGATATTTTATAAAAGAATATTGTTCATGTTCCTTATTAAAAAAAGGGACTTGCTTTTTTACATAGAAGAATTGAGGATTACGAATGGAAAAATAGTAACAACAGACATCAGCAGCGCAAGTAGCAGCCAGCGTCCGATTTCAAGGCAATGAAAACCAAAAGGGGCAGCGATCTCTCAAGAGGATAGACGTGTAACTCATGCTGCAGTCGACAATAACCATCCCCACATTTTGTGGTCAATTTTCATTGACATAAAAGAATGATTTCCCTATACTTCCCTACATTTGAAAGTGAGTTCTTATCAAAACCGTTTACTTCTATGCTGTTTGCGCCAATATATCGAAAGTGCAATACGTGAATAGAAAATCTTCAATGCGCGTAGCGACTATCATATCCGCGCTTCTCTTGATACTGATTTCATTTGTTCCGGCCCGTGCTGCCTCATCGACCAATGTCACTCTGGAGAATGATCTTTACCACGACATGGAATTTTGGGCGGCCGAAGGCCTCATCGAAAGCAATCTGTCTTCGATCAAACCTTTCGCCAGAAGTGAAGTCGGCAGACAGCTCGTTGCGGCGCTGGATAAATGTTATGCCGAAAAAATTCCGTCGGCAACGTGCGAAGATATAAAGCAGCGTTACGCAAAACTTTTTGAGGCTGAAATCACCGAGGCGCGATCCCCTGAGCACATCAACGGCACGTTTCTAAAACCGATTGAAAACTTTTCCATTTCCCAAAACTATTTAAGCGGCCCTTTTACCATTTACAACAATGAGGGCATTCATTACGGCGACGGCATGAATGCACTGGTTCAACTCCAAGCAGAGGCAAGGCTCTGGGGCGTGTTCTCCTTCTTTGTGCAACCTGCTTTGATATACAATCAGCACTCCGGTTGGACGTCTACATCCACAAGTTCTGCGTATGGCGATTCCACCACCTACGCTGCAGACGGCGGCAGCACAAACTTGCAACTGCACAAAGGATATGTAAAACTAAACATCTTCAATTTTGAAGTGGAGGTGGGCAGGGATTCTCTATGGTGGGGGCCCGGTTATCACGCCGCGCTGCTCATGTCCAACAACGCCCCGCCCATAGACATGATCAAATTATCCAATCCGGAACCGATCCTTCTGCCGTGGATTTTTTCTTACCTGGGGCCCGTGCAATTCAATCTTATTTTTTCTCAGCTCAATGACGAACGCACAGGCACTGAGCTGGCCAATCCTTTTCTATACGGCTTGCGGCTGGGCATTAAACCTCATCCTTTTCTGGAGCTTGGCGTATCCCAGCTCGTCATGTTCGGCGGCCCGGGACGGCGCGACCTGAGCCTCGGTGATATTATCACCACCCTCTACAGCAACACCAACCAAAACCCTGGGAAAACGGACAGCAACCAGCAGTTTGCCTATGACTTTGCCCTGACCATACCGAACATCAAAAAGTATATTTTCCTGGCTAATGGCATAAAGCTTTACTGTGAAGTCGGCGCGGAAGATACCGGTAATCCGCCGGACAAAAGAGCCTATCTCGCCGGTTTTGCGCTTTATAAGCTCTTTAGCCTGGAACGGGCGGTTTTTCGCGGGGAGTACGCTATTTTGTCACCCTACGGTGTGCCGCTTGCCTGGTATAACCATCCTTCATATCCCATGAGATACGAGGGCCAGGTATTTGGCGATTACGTGGGCACCGACGCCGAAGACATTTTTGTGGAGTGGTCTCAAGATTTTGAAAAGTTCTCCTACAAGCTGAGCTTTGACCGGGTAAGAAGCGGTATTCAAACACAACCCTATCCGCAGTTCACGTTTCAGTATTCCGGTGAAATAGGCTACCGTCTCAACTCATATTCAAAAATCACGCTGCGCTATGCTTATGAAGAGATCAACAACGTCGGAAATGTCCAGAATTATAATCAGAGGAATCAATTTCTGGGGGTGGAGTATGCAATTCATTTTTAGGAATAGAAAAGCTCGCAAAATAACCTTTCCCCCTCTGACCATTTATTCGTTAAACTCCAATTCCGAAAGCGAAGTGTATCGGAATTGGTAAGTTGAACAATCCCACGAAAAGGAGGGTATAATACTTCGCAGCTTGTTGCGGAATCGGTTTCCAAAGCTTGCTTTGGGGTATTTACCCGTGATTGTGCCGCCCTTTGCGGAATCGGAGAATCAGAGGATTTCGGTTAATTCCTGCACGGCTTCATGTTAGGCAAACACGTGAAAATGAAAGCTGAACTTCCTGAAATTCATCTCTTAATTTTGTTGAACATATTGGGGAGTATTTTATGAATAACAGACATATTCAAAAAAGGCTGACATGAGCGAAGAAACAAGACAATCAGAGCCAATCAACATCGTCACTGAAAATGAAGGCGAAATTGATCTTCTGCAACTGGCGAGAGTACTCTGGAAAGGCAAAAAGCTCATCATCTGGATAGTTGTTATTTTCGCGTTTCCTATTGCATATTTTTTGAAGCGTCAATCTGGGGGAAAGATCAGTTCGTCCTCAAATAAATATATATCATAACTTCTATTCTGTGGCTTGACACGGGAGCATTCTGTAAAACATCTTATAACCCCTTATCCGGAATATCTAATTTCTTCGTGTGAGCCAGTCTTTTAATGTAGTTTTTTTGTTTGCAAATATCGCGAAGGTTGACATCTCTCTATCACGAAGGAATAACCTCCATACGGCCTGGCGGTGCCTCTGCAAAAGGCCTTTGAGGCGAAAGAAATACAGAAAATACACTGACAGTGGATTCCTGGCCGGCGGCCGCATATTGGCCAGTGTACTTTTTGGCGGAAAAGCGCAGCTGATGGCATGAATCAACTTATTGAGTAACGTGTCATTATTAAAAAGCTTTACAATATTTGGTGATATAGATGCGGCTTTTCTGAATATTAATTCCTCGGCACGTGCTGTAGCATGAAAACTATCACTATACACATCCAAGTCCTTCATTATTTGTCCAGAGATAGATGCACCCGCAAATCTCTTAGCCAAAAAGAGGGACAGGTAAACACATTTGCTTACACCCCATTCCTTGCCCCTGCTCAGGACTTGCTCCCAATCAAGTTCTTCTGTGTAATGCTCAATAGTATGTGAAATATCAAACAGCGGCCTGATCCCGTTGTCAAATACGTGATGAAAACTGGCGTGCATACAAAGATGAAGTAACAAATCTTCGGGGCACAATGACAACACCTCGATCCCTTCAATGAAGCACGTTTGGGCCCTGGCAAACAGTTTTTCAACATCAACTCGATCAGAAAATGGAGGGGCCACAATGTTGAAATGGATTTCGATGAGTATCGAATCTTTTTTCCTGTACGACGGCAAATGCTCTTGTGCACAAAATATTTCTTCTTTCGAGGGGAAGTAGCCCTGTTCGACCAGTATCTCTTGTACCCTCAAAAGATCAGTCTGTTTCACCAGCAGGTCTACATCCGCCATCGGCCGCAGAGCGATATTTCGATACACGGCGATTGCCAGATGCGCCCCCTTGAGCGCGATCACCGGGATACCATGCTGACGCAAGATCCCCAAGACCTTGCCCAACTCGTGGTACAGGCCCATATTCCTGCCGGCGCATTGGAGATAGACTTGCCGTAGTCTCTCCATCACGTTGGCCGGAATTGGTGTGCCCGGATGGAATGTGGTCAGGCGATGATACAACAAGGGAGTAACGTGGTGCTGGGCTGATTTGTGAAAGAGATCGTCCCAATCCACACTGGACAGTTCTCCCACTCCTGTTGTTCCTGTCCCGTCCGGATCCCTCCGGAGGAAGGAAAGGAGCAGTTCATCGGTTCGAGATCGATCCATCTAATTACCTCGGTTCGTCAAATGGTCAACGGTACTGCCGGGCTTGGGTTTCAAACAAATGAGCATATGTTCCACCAAAATGAAGCAGTTCTTCGTGAGTGCCTCCTTCGATGATTCTTCCCTCCTTCAGCACATAGATGCGGTCAGCCATCCGGACGGTGGAAAAGCGATGACTGATCAGGATAGCAGTCCGGCCTGCGGCCAGTTTACGGAAATTCTGAAAAACCGCATACTCGGCCTTGGCGTCCAGAGAACTGGTCGGTTCGTCCAGGACGATGATCTGCGCATCGCGCAAAAATGCCCGGGACAGCGCCACCTTCTGCCACTCACCAATGCTCAGTTCCTCACCATCCTCGAACAGCTTGCCGAGGACCGTTTCGTAGCCTTTGGGCAGCCCACGGATGACATCGTCCGCCCCCGAGTCACGCGCAGCAGCGATGACCCGCTCGTGGTCGGGAGGAAGATCGGTATTCCCGAACCAGATGTTCTCCCGGACCGTCAGGTGGTACTGTGCATAGTCCTGGAAAAGGACGGAGAATTCGCGTCGCAGCGCCGCGGTTTCGAACCGGCGAAGGTTTACTCCGTCAAGGGTGATCGTCCCGCCGGTCGGATCGTACAACCGGCACAACAGCTTGATCAAAGTTGTTTTTCCCGAGCCGTTCTCCCCCACCAGCGCCACGACATCCCCCAGCCGGATTGCAAGGGATACGTCCTCAAGAACCTTCCGTGCGCCCGTTGGATATTGAAAACTGACGTGGTTCAATACGATCCCGGTTTGCATCGGGCGTGGAACGGGACTGGCGTGCGCCGGTTCGACGACCTTCCGTTTCAGGTCGAGGAATTCATGCATGTTGGAAAGGAACAGGTTGTCTTCGTAGATCCCCGCCAGGCCGCCCAGCATCCCCTGAAGAAAACCCTGCCCGCGCTGAAAGGCCATGAAATACATGACCATGTCCCCCAATGTGTTCGTTCCCTGCACCGTCCGGTACGCGATAAAGGCCAGGGAACCGTAGATCGCCGCGGTGGCGCAGGTCTGCGCCGCCAATTCGGCGACGGAACGACTGGCCGTGATTCTCAGGCGCTCCCTGCGAAGTTTCCGGCGGAGATCACGAAAGCGGCGCTTCAACAGGGGACCGAGATCGTACAAGCGGATTTCTTTGGCATGGCTGCCGCCGGTGAGCATCGAGTTGAGGTAGCCGGCATGCCGTTCTGTCGACGTCTGTTCCCGTTGCCAGCGATTCATCGTGCCGGCATACCCCAATCGCACGGCGATACCGGGAAGGACGGTAACGAACAGGATGACCGCGACGATCCAGTGGAACAGAAAGAGCAATCCCGCTATCGCCAGCAGGGAGATCGCGTTCTGGGCGATCTGCACCAAACCGTTCACGAGGTGGGTGGGCCGGTAGGGGGCCTCCCGCTGGGCGCGATGGAGCGTGTCGTAATATTGCGCGCTTTCGTAATATTCCAGATCTACCTCAATGGACTTGGCGTGGAGGACATTGTTCATGTGATCTGTGACGGCTAGGGACTGCGCTTCGCTGACCAGTCCCGCTATCGAACGGGCCAATACGCCTACCAGAGTTACAATACCCATAAGAACAATGAGAAACACCACCTGTCTGAATGCCGCACCTTTGTCGGGAATCGCCAGCCCTGCGGTCACCGCGTCCACAATCAGTTTCATCAGGTACAGTGGCAATAACGGCAGCACCCCTTGCACCACAAGGAGAACCCCGTTTGCTATTGTCCAGCCTTTCGCGCTTTGCCAGACAAAACTAAACGCTCGCTTAAGCTGTAATGTGCGCTGTATTTTCAGTTTTGCCGAGGCAGTCTGTTTTTGCATATTAGCGGCCTCCCTCAAGCATCTGCTCGATCTCTTGCCAGAAGGCGCCGGTTAAACTGATGTGAAGTACGTGTGTGGGTACGACCTGGGCTAAGGCACAAAGGTTATTGAACCATTCCAGATGCAGGGCGCGGGTTTCTTCTTGGCTCAAGCCCGGTGCCATGAACATTGAGGCCTGTTTCACACACTCGACTAGCAGGCTGACCGCATGGCCGGGACCTACGAATTCCACCAGATCTTCAACTGCATGGGACAAAAAGAATATGCCCTTAAGGGGTACAGCAGTCTGCACGTCCCACGTGCCGCCCGGCCCCCCGTCCAGGAAACGGCTCCAGGTGGGCCAGGGGTGCGCCCAATAGTTGCCTTGTAGATCCCGCACAACCAGTGTAGTATCGTCGCAAAGCGAGCGCCACGGGGCCGGAAGCCGATTGCTGGCAGAGGTCTTTCCCGTCCCGCCCGGCGCAGCCAGGATCACACCAATGCCGTCCCGTTCAGCGAGCGCACCGTGGATGAGGACTCCTCCGCGGGTCTGTACATCGCGAGCAATGATTAACGATAGCTGCATAAGTTGGATAAACAGCCCATCGCTGTGAGTAAATGAGCGCAGAGCGCAAACAACAAAGCCATCGTCTTCAGCTAGTAACGGAGCATAGCAATCCGTTACGAACGTGTGCGCGTCAACCTGGACGAGAAGTCGGCACAGATTGCCGTGAGGAGGCGGTTTGACTGCGCCTGTATTCAGGCGTAACTGCATCGCGCATCCCAGTTGTGAAACGATGGATGCGGCCTCCTCGTCCCCGGCGGCAATTTCCCAACGGCTCCCATCAGCCAGGACGAGGTTATGCAACACTTCCTGCGTCCGTAGATGGTTCATGGTTTGTTGCCTTTCAGTCAAAACTTGCCGGTTCGATCGGTCCTTCCCCTGCTGTCTTGGAAGCGCCCTTCCATCCACAAACAATTGAAATGGCCGTTGAATCTGCCATTGACGTTTCTGGTCATCGTATCGCCCGATGATATGTTGTCCCAGCAGAAGCTGAAACTGATCCCGGCCTTGGGTTTGGAAGACGACGACTCGCGGCCGGAATGGAGCAGGCACCAACCGGGCGATCAACCCCCGGTGAGATAGAGCCTGGTAAAGGGGATGCAGCAGAGGAGACACGCCACGGTCAAGGACGCGTCGCCAACGAAGCCGGCGGCTTGTCCACCGGCCCTGTAGCCCGCCCGCGATCTTCCGCCGCTTCTGACCACGCCACGCGGCCACCACCTGGCCTTTAATGCTCTTTGGCTGTAAGAGAAAAGTATCCTCTTGGGTGTTGTTGTCACCGCGTGTAGATATACCCGCGGGGGTCACACGGACAATGCGGTGTACGACCGGTTGATCATTCTGCGGCGGCAAGAAAAAAACCACATCGCCAACGCGCAAGGGCCTGCTGCCATAAGACATGATCTCCATCATCTCCGGCTCGCGCAGAGTCGGATTCATGCTGGGGCCAAAATAAGCAGCAAAGAACATGGTCATGGGAACATTCCCGTTATTATTCTGTAACGACATTGCCGATAGTGATAAGTGGAGACTGTGTGGGTTTTGTCCCCAAACGTGAAGTTGGAAAGAGACCCGCTTCTTCCGCCTGTTCACAGAACCAGTTTGGCGCCCACAGGCTGCCACTTCTGTAGTAGTTCTGGGCAACGCACGAGCCCAGGCAGCGCCATTTCATCAGGCAGTGGGAACAGACCCCTTCCAGTCGCTCGGGCAGTCCCTCCCGCAGTGCCTTCAAGATGGCGTTTTCTCGCCATACCACTTCCAGCATATTCTTCCCTACCTCGCCGAAGACCAGATCCGGCACCTGTTCGCCGATGCCGCACAGGGCATAGTGTCCGCCGGCGATGACACCCAGGATGCCCAAGATCCCACAGACGCCACACCCATCTCCGCTGGCGATGCAATGAAGGGATCGAAAAGCCTGCGGGTAATCGAAAAAGACTCGTAGGTTGGTCTTGGGCGCCAGTTCCTGTTCCACATGCCGCCCCAACGCGATGAGGTCGGCGATGTTCAAGGTCTCCTGGTCTTTATGCAACTTCTCGCCTCGTGCGGTGGGCTGCACCACGTTGAACTTGACCGAGGCCGCACCCAGTTCTTCGGCCATATGCACGATGGCATCCACCTGGCCGGCATTGCTGCGCATCACCGTGAAAATGACCTGAGGACGAATGCCGGCGGCCACAAGGTTGTTCACCGCCTGTCGCGCAGCTTTAAAAGACCCCGGTACACCGCGCACCCATTCGTGGGTCGCTGCATCAGTTCCATCGATACTTACGGATACGAATCGCTTGGAGATTTGGCGATCTCAGCGGCGATTTCCGGCGTGCACAGCAGGCCATTGGTCTCGATCGTCAAACCCAACTCTTCCCGCCGGACAATCTCCAGCAAACGAGTGAAGTGGGGATGCAACAAGGGCTCGCCGCCGGTAAGTTTGACACCACTCAGTCCCAGCGGCTTGGCTTCGCGGATGGCCGTCTCGAACAACTCCACCGGCAAGGTGGGATAATGGTTGCCTGTGGCGTCGAATCGGGGACCCATCCAACAGTGGCGGCAGGCGAGATTACACCCTTCGGTCAAATAGAAATACAACGTGTTGATCATACGCATGCCAGTCTGTCTCGTCTTCTGCTCTTTCCTACCGCTGGGCCCGCTCACGGAATCGTGCCCCCCTCCTCAAGAAATCGTCGCAAACAAGCATCCGGACTGGGATGGTCTACCTTGCCTGTTAAAGTGTAGGCTAATCCCGGACAGTTGCCTGTGCAATAGGGGATGTATGAACAACCGGCGCAGAATTCAAACCCGGTCAGCGGGATTGTATGCCGGCTGCGAAGTTGGTTCAGAGCAGGGCTGTGTTGCCATATTTCTACTAACGAATCATGATTGATTCGCCCCAGTTCGCTGTGGGCCAACATTGAGCACGGAACGATGGTTCCATCGGCGCGCACGGAGATTATGCTGCTTGGGCAGCCACAGGCGGTAAGGCGGCCACCATTGTGAAAGGCCGGCGCGTTCTGTTTCCTTGCCCCCTCCATCCGGCGCCACATGCGCCCGTCAGTCAATGGGCCGGCGTTGGCCGAGATGCGGCCAGGGTATTTCTCCGTAAGGCTCAGCAATATGGCCATGGCTTCCTTCCGTTCCTCTATGTTCAGCAACAAATCATCGGCGTTCAGGCGGCATGTGCCCAGGTACCCGGCAGAGTTGGTGCCGAAACCCGGCAGGCCCAACTCATCCAGAAGCAAGTGGGCGATATTTTCCAGATCATGCACGTTGTTCCGATGAATCGTGACACGCACCGCCACATTCACTCTATGGCGCTGAAGGATACGAATACCACGGATGGCACCCTCGAAAGAACCTTTGCCGCGACACGAATCGTGTACCGCCGCACAGGAACCATCTACCGACACCTGTACGTAATCGCAGCGGCCGGAGCGGGCGATAAAAGCGGCGATCTCGTCGTTAATCAGTGTACCGTTGGATAGGAGGGAGAAACGCATCCGGTTATGGACGATACCCTCAAGTAGTATGGGCAGGTCCTCGCGGATAAATGGTTCTCCGCCCGCCAGAATGACGTTCATCACGCCGAGTGACCCCAGTTCGTCGAAAAACTTGAGCCACTCGTCCGTAGGAAGGTCCCGGTACTCTATCGCCGGGTTGTTAAAGAAGTAGCAGTAACGGCAACGCAGGTTGCAGCGGGCCGTGATTTCAATATCCAGGGTGCGGGGGGTACGCATGACACTTGACGCCGTTGGTTCTATCTTGTTCTTGAGTTTCGCAGACATCCGTTATTTGCTCTCAAGTTCCAGCCCCGCAAAACCTTTTTCAGCCAGCGTGTTAACAAAGGCAGTGATCTCTTCAAGGGCGGCCTCCGGAGCATCTTCAAAACTGGTTTTGATCTCTAAGACGATCTCCTTGAGGCTTCTCTTGCCATCCATCCGTTTCCATACCGCTACACCTACAGGATTGGTTCCCACGGCATCGGCCGTATCGGGATTGAAGAGGATGGCCCAATCGTCGAACTCCTCCCGAAGCACAACGCCGGGAATGGCCATCGGTTTATCCATTTGATTCATAGTTAGCACCTTTCACTTTTCGACCGCACACGTTGAGGGTGTTGAGAAACGCCACGGGACGGTTGAGACTATGTTGTAATAGTAACAATTGTTATTCCGAATTCCGCTATAGCGGGATGAAGAATCTTAAAGCTCTGAATTTATTAATATCAATATTTCTCGCTTCGATCGGAAGCACATCCCGCCAAGGAAGCGCAACAAAAAAAGAATTTTCCTAGAGCCTGGGATCAATACTTCACCTATGGGAGAGAAGTCTTTACGGCGAAGACAGGATGTGCGATAGTTATCGCATCACTTGAATCCTCCCGCAGTGCAACCGGCATGTGCGACTGGCCCGGCCGTGCAAGCAGTTGCTGCTAGATAACCGGCAGTACAAGTGTCTGTATCTCCACTTCCAGCTGAACAGGCTCCAGACCCCTTAGCCATCTCACCTAAGGGAACGACGATCGGAGCTTCGTACTTAGGCTTTGTCTTCTCATCTTTCTTAGACATAGTAAAATTTTCCTCCCCTCTGTGATCGGTAATGATGATAATGTTTCATGTCCATCAATTCGTCCTTTACTTTGTTCACCCTGACTGTAAATTGCGTTTTTGTTATATATCATAAGTTCGCTGACATCTAAATCAGATTGATAAGGCATTGCTTTTTCATAGTGGTAGTATAGGAAGAATGGTCTTGTGTGTCAATTGAATTATGACCACAAAATATGAGGTGGGGTATCGGTGATGATGGAAGATGTGTGCGGTTGAAGATTCCCGTTGTTTTTACCGGACAGACAGGATAAAGAATCCCTTGAAATAATCACGTTGTCCATGACCACAGAGGGGGTCAAGCTGAAAATACTCATCTGTCCGCAATGCGGCGGGAAAGTACGTTATGATGAAACGGCAAACGGTATCATTTGCGATCAATGCCAATTGCTCTACGAAATAAAAAATGATATTCCGGTCATGCTTGTGGAAGAGGCCAAAAATTAGCACAAAAAGTAGAGAACGCCATACGTGAATAGAACACATGTAATGCGCATAGCGATTATCATATCCGCACTTCTCTTGATACCGATTTCATTTGTTTCGGCCTATGCTGCCTCATCGACCAATGTCACTCTGGAGAATGATCTTTACCACGACATGGAATTTTGGGCGGCCGAAGGCCTCATTGAAAGCAATCTGTCTTCGATCAAACCTTTTGCCAGAAGTGAAGTCGGTAGACAGCTCGTCGCGGCACTGGATAAATGTTATGCCGCAAAAACGCCGTCGGCAACGTGCGAGGATATAAAGCAGCGTTACACAAAACTTTTTGAGGCTGAAATCACCGAGGCGCGATCCCCTGAGCACAGCAGCGGCACGTTTCTAAAACCGATTGAAAACTTTTCCATTTCCCAAAACTATTTAAGCGGCCCTTTTACCATTTACAACAATGAGGGCATTCATTACGGCGACGGAGTGAATGCACTGGTTCAACTCCAAGCAGAGGCAAGGCTCTGGGGCGTGTTCTCCTTCTTTGTGCAACCTGCTTTGATATACAATCAGCACTCCGGCTGGACGTTTACATCCACAAGTTCTGCGTATGGCGATTCCACCACCTACACTGAAGACGGCGGCAGCACAAACTTGCAACTGCACAAAGGATACGTAAAACTAAACATCTTCAATTTTGAAGTGGAGGTGGGCAGGGATTCTCTATGGTGGGGGCCCGGTTATCACGCCGCGCTGCTCATGTCCAA
>Ga0182027_10013193_pt1 | contig 11546 bp, 8 predicted proteins | sample 712E1DmetaG_FD_121300 | JGI IMG/M metagenome (GOLD analysis project Ga0182027, IMG submission 121300) | Permafrost microbial communities from Stordalen Mire, Sweden - 712E1D metaG (Illumina Assembly) | ecosystem: Environmental > Terrestrial > Soil > Wetlands > Permafrost | place: Sweden...
CCCTCAATCTTTCTCGGCAGGTCAAACAGAATACGCGAAGCTTGGCGGTAGGCGGAGGAATTAGCCAACAGATCCTCAATCTCGTTGAGCGGCAGACCGTTGTAAACGAGTTTGAGTGGTCCGTTCTCTGGAATCGGATAGACTGCCTCCGGTTCATCGGGAAGGGCCTGCAGCTCTTGCCACCTGCGGCTCATTTCGTCGATCAAGTCACACGCCCTGGTCAGTTCTGAATCGCCCAGCCGGTCGCGTTCCCGGCGGGTACGACGCACGCCGAAGACCACGACCTGATTGTATTTTGCGCAATCCGGCGCGCCAAGTCGGTACACCCGTTTGTCTTTAAAGTGCGTGGCGAGCAGCCGGTCACAGGTACATAGTCGCTGGCCAGGAATGACAAAAACGAGCACGCCGCCGGGCTTAAGCCAGCGAAAACACCTATCGAGAAAGATTATCTCCATTCGCCTCTGGTGATCCTCGCTCCACTCGAAGTCATAAGGAGGATTCAAGTAAAGGAGAGAGACCGATTCGACTGGGCAGTGCACATCGAAGGCGCTGCCGTGAATCACTTCCTGCGCCATGGTGCGAGCCTGTTCAGCTCGATAGGCATCGAGCTCAATCCCATATCGCAGCACGGAGGCCTGGCTGGTCATTGCAGTGAAGGCGACGCCGTCGCCAATACAAGGGTCGATTGCTGTGCACGTTTTCTCCGGATAGCGAAGAAATCGGCGAATCCGATCCGCCTCGGTGACAGGCAGAGGGTAGAATCCGAGTTTGGCCTTTCCCGCAAGGCGCATTTTCCCTCCCGATATTCCACGATTGAGTGTGTGTCCCGTGAAGTTTAGACGGGCGGTAGTTGACGATAAGGCTGGTCTTTCGACGAGCCGCCGATGGTCTTGCCAAAGGTCCCGATCCTAATAATAAGGTTAACCCGAGAATGGCTCTTGCCCATGCGGGGGCGGGATTTATGTGGTAGGGTCGCCCATCAATTGCCGTAACAGATCGGTATTCAAGCTTCTCCGTGCCCAGTGCCGCACATGAAATACCTGGACTGTGCCGGTTGAGACCGTCCTCTGTCGAATCGAATAGTACACCTTGTATTTGCGGTTGCGTTTTCCGAAGAGCAAGAGGCGCACTTCTTGTCCAAGCTCTTCGGATTCATCCGCGACCGGAGAGCGGCTGGGCATATCTTCGAGCGTATGAATGGCGGCCATGATGCCATTGAACCACTCTTCAGCTTGCTCGAAGCTGCTTTGCTGCTGGATGTACCGCGCGATTTCGTCCAAGTCGTTGAAAGCTCGCGGTGAAAGCTCAACGTGAAAAGCCATGACGTTTCCGGAGACGCCGCTCCGCCTGTTTGAGTGGGATTCCTTCGCCGCGTTCGAACTGTTCCATTCCTTGACGGATCGCCGCTACGGACTCGGCCCGCTCCAATCGATCGAGCAACTCCTGATAGCCCTCGGCATCCTGGACGACGACTTCAGCCCGGCCATTGACCGTTAACACCATGGGAGTCTTCTTCTCCTTGAGCCGCCCCACGTAATCCTTGAGATTGCGTTGGAACTCGGTGACGGAGCGAACTTCGCGAAGGTCGATCATTGTAAGCCTCCATATCTTAGCATGCTTTAAGCATATAATTGCATGCTTCACGCCAGACCGTCAAGCGCCAGGCTCAACGCGTTGAACGCGGTAGCATCCGGCGCGGTCCTCCGACCGGGCACTATGGGCTGAGGCCAGCCAGCCTGGTCCATTCTTTTTCCAGATGGTCCACCCGCGTGCGAAGGTATTGCCAATAGTCGCCGCCGACTTTCGAAGTCGCGGCCTCTTCAATCGTGCCCTGAAAGTAACTGAGGCTCACGATCAGTCCACTATTGGGCGTGGTGAGCAGGGTCATATACTTCCGCGTGCATCCCAACAGAATCCCGTGCTCCACAAAATCAATCGGCAATTTCCGGTCGAAGAGCGCTGCCGCTATTTGTTCATCCGCGGGGCTAAACGAAATCTTCACACACGCACGACCCGCCAGCAGACGGCGGATGTGGGCCGTGTATTCGCCCAGACTTTGCGGTTTTTGTTGCGGTGGTCGTCTCTCGTAAGGCCAAAAGGCGTCGCAGATCTCGATCTGACCCTGTCCGTGCTGATTTTTGGCAGAGCATGTTTTGCAGACTCCCTGGCGCCGCAACTCATCAAGGTAAGCCACAACTGAACGCCGGCTCTTACCCAGCGCCTTCACCCAGTCGGCGTGATCGCCCTTCAACCGGCCGGTGGAACGGTCTGCGGTGAGGCAGAGGTGAATATAAAGCTTGAACGCCCCGTCGGAGAGCAACTGGAGGGCACGTGACACTTCTCGCCCGGCAGCGAACCAGCCGGTGGAATGTTTCAGCCTGAAGCCTTGTTCGCTCACTCACGAACTCCCAGCATTTGCCTGGTGAAGGCGAATGATCTCTTCGCGAAGTGCGTTCTCAGCTCGCTTCTGCTTCGCAACCGTCTGGTCGAGAAGTATGAGCTTGGCAATCAGGGCGTCCTTGGGCTCGCGACGGAGTCGACTGGCCTTCGACTGGACGGCTCTTCGTTCGTTTTCTGGAACACCTGCGAGGAGCCGGCTGAGAAGGGGCTCGCGCATGGGCTTGGCTTTTAGTGGCTGCCGATATTTACTATAAATGGGATAAGCCAGATCGTTCCGCTTGATCGTGTTGGTCGAGATCCACACACCGCAAAGCGCATGAACCTTTTCCCGGATGCTGGCGTAAGTGACAGCCTGGTTCTCGCGGCCGAGCGCTTCGACGGCCGTGGCGACCCGCGCAGCCGTCTCACGTTTCTTCTCTTCCCAACGTGGCCGGAGCCATTCCGGGGACGGCCTCTCTGTTTTATCCATCGGCAGACCCATGACGAACCTTCACCACCTGCCCCTGGTCGGTTCGCGCCGTTTCGATCAGGTCCATTTCCTGCATCACCAGCTTGCAGTCCGCAATCAGTTGTTTCAACGTCCGCTCTTTAGCGGCGAGTTTTTCACGGACTGCGTAACGGACCTGCTGCTCGGCCCAGGCCATCTTCTGCTCGATCTGATAGCGTCTATTGGGGTCGGGCGCGTTACCCGCGCAGCCCACACACGCGAACTTGGCCGGACACATGTTGGCAACCACACAGGTGCCGCCGAACACTTCCGTGAGAGCGCCGACCTTACCTTGCGCCTCCTTCAGCATCCGCCCGATCTCCTCCGGACTGCGCAGGGCTTCGGCGCCGACATCAATGCGGTCCACGAACATCATTTCGGCGGCGCTTAGGACCTGTGTAACAGTCGGCCGGGCATAATACTGCGTCACTGTTTTGTCCCGCTGGTGAAGAATCTGGGCAATGACGTCGATCGAAACCTTCTGTTCCGCCATCTCCGTGGCGAAAGCGTGGCGCAGGAGATGGGAAGACATCTGAACGAGGGTTCCGTCGCGCGAACGGACCACCAGCCCGTGGAGCAGGAAGCGGATGAACGTGCTCAGTGTATTCATGGTGAGCCCGTGGCCATCCCACTGCAAAACATATCGGTCTGGCGGCGTCTTGCCGGATTCTGTTTCCACGATGGGGATCAAGGGGGCGCCGTGCTTCTCACTCAGAAACCGGATCACTTCCATCAGATGGAGCTTCGTATCGTCGTCGATGAAATAGTTGAACCGTTCCTTTCGTCCTTTAGGAATCAGGCGTAGCACCCAACGCGTGGCCGACTTGGGACCAACGTTGTCGAGTCGTTTAAAGCACTCCGGGCTTTGCGCGATCTGCTGGCTCTCACCGCCCCGGGCGCCCGTCACCGTTCCCATTCGGACCATCACGCCTCCGAACAGGGCGGCAGCGTAAATCCCCTCGTAAGGCAGGAACTCGTGGCCTTCACGGGCATGCAAGAAGTCAAGGGGCCGATAATCCCCCGAACCGAAACTCAGGAGGCCCTCCGCCTCCCAACGCGCGGGGTAGCCCCACTGACGAAAAAAGTCTTCCCTTTTCTCGGCCAGGTCGGAGTCGAGCCGCGCACTCAGATGCCGGAATACTCGATTGCGGAAAAGATCGAGGAACCAGAACGGCTCGGCGGGGCGCCCTTTACTCAGGCTTACGGTAGCGTTGTACTCCACCCAATGGCGATTGTTCCCATGTGAGAATCTCCCCTCCCGCCATCGCCGTTGCAATCGGGTAGCGGGTGCCTCGTGGTAACCCAGTGCCACCGCATGATCCCATAGGGATATCCGATCCCACAGTGTCAGTTCGACCCTTTGCCGCACTGAGCGGCCATGGACCGTCGGGACCGTTTCCTCATAGCTGAACTCGTGGGGGTAGGAGAGCCGGTGGGCCTCGATGAAGCTGATCGTTTGCTTCACGGCTTCATAGAAGCGCCGAACTTGATTCAAGCGGACCCCTGCCACATAGCGTATCCGATAGAACTGTGGCTGGACGGCGTCGGTCTTTTTCTTCACTCGCTCCTGCTGCTCGCGGAGATGGGTAGTATAAGCTTTATACCGGACCAGTTTTCTACGATCGGTGATGGGCTGGATGAAGAAGCGCGACAACAGCTCCCGTTTCTCCGGAGAAAGTTTTTCGGAGTACTCTTCGAAGACATTTCGAACCACGCTCCATTGGCTGATCACCGTTTGCCGCTGATCCTCGGTCAATCCCTTACCGGCTTCGCCCGCGTAAACTCGGAAGAGGAGATCGTTAGGGTCAATGGCCGTGACGTCTTCGATTCTCTGCTCCTTCATCAGCTGCCGGAGGATATTGGTAAAGTTCGAGATGAGGCAGTAGAGTGAGCGCGGCAAGCGGTCCGCTCTCAAGACGGCGACCAGAGCCATAGCATCGCGCGCCAACCGGTTCTCGATGCGCCCCAAATACCGGAGAACCTTAGGCGGAGGGAGCCGCCACCGCCCATCATTCGAGGCATCGAAACACGTGTATGGCGCTTGCGCAACGGGAGAACTGATGATTTTCGCCAGCTCCTGCAGGTTGGTGGGCAGCGCGTGTGGCGCGCGCATCCCGTGCTCGGGAAGCCCTTTCGCCTTCCTCCAAGTCACCACACCGGATCCAACGGCATTCAGATTCACCGCTGGCAGACGTTGCTGGACGATGCGCCGGTTCGGGTTGATCCCCTCTTGCCAAAGAGCCTCACACAGGGGGACCAGCAACGCAGCGGGAATGGAACGATCCCGGGGCCATAGCGGACCTAACTCCGCCTGAACGCGCTCGGCGGCTTCCTGGGAAGTCATCTCTCACCTCCTGTCAAAACCGCCCATTCCTCATCGTGCGGATCGGCTGGGGTGCTCAACTCGGTTTTCAGATTCTCCGAAAGCCGGCTGGGATCTTTCTTGAGGTCACTCTCCCGGCGCTTCATGTCTTGGTGAATTGTGTGCAACGTGGTGGCGATGAAATTATCGTCGCGAAGGACGTGTTCGTAAGCTTTCAGGGTCCGCTCGGCCGTGCGCCACGCCATGTACTGCACGAGTTCCGTCCTGCGCCGAAGTATCTCCTTGGCATCCTTGGATGTCTGCTCGATCGTACGCAGGGCATTGGTCACGAACCAGTGACGGGCCAGATGCGGGTTGGCCTGGATGCCTACAGACCGCAACGCCCGATTCCAGTAGTAAGCGCGAAACGACTTCGAAAACAATGGGGTGCCATGCGCCCCGCGCTCGCTGACGAACAGCTTGACCTGCTCTAAAGCCGGTCCATCCATCTTCGACAGGTCAGCGATGGTAAGCCGCTGTGGATCGTGGGCTCGGCGACCATCTTTGTCATCATCGAAATACCGCCGGCAGAGTTTGGCGGTCACCGAGGAGACCACCAGGCGCTTCGTCCGAACCCCAAAGCTGCCCTTGTTGCGGGCATCAAACACGGTTAGAAACTGACTCACCGCCCAGTCCTTGGCCGTAAGGTCGAACACCTCGCTGATCCTGGCGCCGGACTCGAACAGAATCCGCACCACGCACAACTCCCGCAATCCCCACCCGCATTGCTTGCCCGCGTTGTACACGAGGTGAGGAAAGTCAGGGTCGTCAATGGTCTTTGGTAACCATTCTTCCTCTACACAGCGAAAGTAGTTCGCAGACAGCCTGATGCCGGAAGGGGGATCTACGCCGCTCGCGGCAGGCATGGGTTCGCGGCCTTCCATCTCCTTAATGGCGCGCCGATAGTTCTGGCGGAGCTCCGCCGCCACTTTCGACATGTCTTCATGTACCAGTGGGTTCGGGTGCTGGTAGCGGTGGTCGGCGATAAGGTAATCGTAGAAACGACGTAACGCGGCAAGAAAAATCCGAACGTTAATCCGAGTATCCTGGCTCGGATGCACATAAGTGACTTTCACTCCCAGCCTGTCCGGCCTCCTCCTCAGCTTGCACTTGGCGCCCACCGTCAGATATTCACGGACGATGTTGCGCACTTCCACTGGAGAGCCGAACAGACTCCAGAGATTTTGCGTCACCACCTTGTCATCGACGGCCCAATTGAAGGCCGAAAGAACTTCCCGCATGTAGATGGGTACGGAAGACGGCGACAGGGATTTCAGCAGTCCCTCTGCGAACAGCGTCAAAACGACATCGGGCAGCCCGTCTTCGCGCACGACCTGATACTGGTGTGCCAACTCTGGAGTGGGAATCAGCTTGAGCACCGCCACCCTCCTCTTCACCATGGCCTTGAAGCCGTGCAACCCTGGGCCGAGAGCCGTGTTTCGGAAAGGGGAGACGAAATGATGCTGTCGTATTCGTCTATTGGTCGCTTTACAGTTGAAATCCGCCCGCCCCTAAAGCGGACCCTGGGAAAACAACTTCATTATGGGATATCGCCCCGAACAAACTAGTCCTGCCCTGAAGTACTTGCAACAAAAATCTACAAAGCGCCTTATCGGGCTAACGTGCCCAGAATGCAAGGGTGTGAGGGGCCGGCCGGTGGCAGATACGGGCTCAGCAAAGAGGATGTGTCCTGCTTGTCGATACGCCGCTGACTGCGGCAGCATGTCCTCGATTTCGTCCAGGGGCAGTCCCCGGTAGACCAATTGAGCTGGTCCGCTCACAGGCACGTCGTACCGCGCTTCGGGCTCGGAAGGCAGGACCGGGATTTGGGAGGGATTCCTGGCGAGGCCGGCGTAGTAAAGGCGTGCTCGGGTGATGTCGCTGTCCGTGAGGCGTTCTTTCTCACGTCGGCTTCGTCGTGCTCCGATGACAACCACCTGCTTATAGCGCACACACTCGGCTGCCTCCAGACGGTAAACCCGGGCGTCGCGGAATTGCGATGCGAGAATCTGGCTGCACTCAGCCAGCCTCTCCCCCGGGATGACAAACACCAGAACTCCCCCAGGCTTCAGCCAGCGATACGTGTGGCTTAGGAACGTGGGTTCGGTTCGACGACTTTCAGCAGGCCCCAGGGTCCAGTCGTACGGAGGATGCAAATAAAGAAGACCGAATCTCTCGACGGCGCATTGTACTTCCAGCGCATTGCCTTGGATGACGTTCTCAATATGTTGTTTGGATTGCTCGGCGCGGTAGGCATCAAGCTCAATGCCATAGCGAACAACCTCAGCAGCGTTGGTGGTAACCTCGAACGCCACGCCATCGCCAACGCACGGGTCGACCGCGGTCGACGGACCATCTGGAAACCAGAGGATTCTGCGAATCCGCTGGGCTTCGGAAAATGGCAGCGGGTAGAATCCGAGACGACCTTTGCCCTGGAAGCGCAATTTGGACCTCCTTTCTTTGAAGAACTTGGACAATTGTCATGGTGACGTCGTATTGTAGCCATAAGACCTGTCTCGCTACCAAAGGTTCTGGGCATCGAGAGGTTTCGCGCACCGCACTATAATGCGAGTCGCGATAACACAGCTGAAAATGCTCAGAACCCGGTCACCAAATGGTGATTCAACGGCTATTGAGTCCAGGCGGCCATTTCAACGATTAGGCCGTTTACGGTCAAGTTGGCGCTCTGCCGCCCAGCTTTTGAACAGCGCGGCAGTGAGCCTTGACAGTCAGAGAGAACGCGCGGCCTAGGTCCATAGCGTACGAAAGAGTCAATGAGTCCGCGAGATGGTCACCTGACCAGTGACTCAAGGGCCCTTTGGGGTAATTCAAGGGCTCATGGCAGATCTAGAACATGTGATTGGAGCTGATGTGGGTCGAGTTGGCAGCAGATCTGCTGTCCTCAGTCATACTGTGGAATCCCTCGCAGCAACAGTTTCGGATACTACTCGCCTACGACGGCGACAAAATGACCCCTCTCCTGCGCCTTGGGATATCGATTTATACCTTTTCAAGTTGGAGGCGACTCTGGTGCCTGCTGGTCCTGTCAATCGTTACCACCTTCGCCGCCTGCGGCGGAGGCAGTTCCGGCGGTGGCGGTGGCGGTGGTGGGGGAGGCGAACCGCCCCAGAATATTCCCGCGCTGAGCGCAATTGCACCCTCCAGCGCGGCGGTGGGCAGCGCCGCCATCACCCTGGCAGTTTATGGCTCGAACTTTGCACAAGACGCTATCGTGCAGTGGAACGGGGGCTCGCTGGCTGGCACGTGGATCAGCGCGACCGAGATGATGGCCACCGTTCCTGCAACCGACCTTGCTACGGCCGGCAGCGCCAATGTCACGGTGGTCAATGGGGGCGCGGGAGGGGGAACTTCCGCCACCCAGACATTTAAGATTTCCGTAGCGCCGGCCGCCACCACGTGGGTGAGGGCCGTCCCGAATATAGTATTCGCGACCAACGCCACCCCGTACCAGGCAGCGAATACCGTTTGGGACGCCGACCATGGAAAGCTTTATCTTGCGATTCCTTCCACCGCCTCGGTGTCACCTAACACGATTGCGATCATTGATCCCATCGCAGGCACCGTAACTTACTCAGGTGTCGTCGGGAACAACCCCGACCTCCTTTCAATTTCGTCGGACTACTCCTATCTTTGGGTCGGCTTAGACCAGGACGACGCGGTTCAACGCTTGCTTCTGCCAAGCTTGGCAAAAGACATCTCCTTTCCGGTGCCTCAGAATCTGCAACCGGTCAGTTTACAGGCGGCTCCCGGCAGCCCCCACACTGTGGCGCTGCTTGCTGGAAGTTGGGGTATCGAGCCGGATGGTGACGGAGTGTATGTGTACGATGATGCCGCGGCAAGACCGAATTACGTCCCCGGCTCCGCCAGCCCTGAAGACACCGAGTGGATACAATGGGGCGCAAATGCTTCCGTGATTTACGGCAACCCATTCAGTTTCGAGGGTGGGGGGATTTCGACTCTGAATGTCACATCATCCGGCGTATCTTTCGGCAGCTTCAACGGGCAGCAAGGGGGTGACATGGATTATGCACCCACACAGTACGACGCTGGGACCGGGCTGCTTTATTCCTATACCCTGGCCTTGAATCCCGCAAACGGGAGTGAGGTCGGGATGTTCAATATAGCGCCGAACGTCATCAATGGTCCTATCGGGCAAGCGGCCTGCACCTCGGACTCGTCTTCGGGGCACTATTACTGTGTACTGGGAGATTCTGAGTTGTGGGTGTTCAACCTCAGTAACTACGCGCTCGTTCAACGGGTTTGCTTAGGGGGGTGCATAGGCTCGCCCACCTCGTCGATCACCGGAGCGCCCCAGCATCTGGTCCGTTGGGGCAACGCCGGTCTTGCCTTAACCACCGAGACCTCCCTCAACGGGGGCAATGGCGGCTTCTTCCTGATCGACGGCGCCAGCGTCAATCCCAATCTTCCAGCGGACGTAGCTTCCGGCGCCCCGACCTGGTCCTATAGCTGGCTATCGTCCATCAGTCCCCAGCAGGCCCCGGTCGGCAGCTCGGATGTAACCCTGACCATTAACGGAAGTAATTTCACGGCCGACAGCACGGTCTACCTGGCCAAAGGCCCGCTGCTGCCCACCTTCCTCCCCACCACCTTCATCAGCTCGACTCAACTTGCTGCCACCATTCCTGCGGTTTGGCTGGCGAGCGCGGGGACGCTGCCCATCAGCATCTACGATTCCAGTTCGGGTCTTTATTCCAGCGATACCTTGACCTTCACCATCACGTCGCCTTCGGTCGCCGGCAGCCCGACGCAAGTGAATTCGATCAATCTGGGCGGGTTTGCCTTAGCTTCATCCCCGGCGAGCGACCTCATTTATGTGGCCACGACGGACGTTGCGGGCTCCTATCCCAACTCCGTCTTGGCCATCAATGGCCAGACGGGGGCGGTTAGCCAGTCCCAGCCCGTGAGCACCAATCCCTTTGTGCTCGCTCTCAGCGCCGGCGCGCAATATCTTTACGTGGGATACTACGAAGCGACCATTCTGACCCAACTCCCGCTTCCGGCCTTGTCACCGCCCCTTAACTGGTCGTTGAGCAATCCCACTTCGTCGGACGTCTTCGTCGCGGGGGATATCCAAGCTGCGCCCGTAAACCCCCACACCACGGCCGTGACCCTCTTTAACATGAATCTCCAGCCCGTGTATGACGGAGGGCTGGTGATTTACGACGATGACGTGGAACGGCCCGACTACCTGCAGGGATGGGGGGCCAGCGTCGGTCCTGGCACTTATTTCACTCTCGCTTGGGGCCCAACCGATGACGTCTTGGGTGCGGCATCCGATGGAACGGCTACCATCATTGACGGCGTCGGTCCTCTCTACGGCATTCAGGTCAGTGCCTCAGGGGCCACATACCTGGCGACGGGGAGCGACAATGCGTTCAATCAGTGCGGAGGTGAACTCCACTCTGATTTTGGGACTGGCCTTATCTACAGCGACTGCGGCAACGTCGCCAACCCTACGACCCTGGCGACTGTGGGAACCTACAAGGCTGCGGGCCTGCTCGTACCGGATTCCTCCCTGAACCGCGTTTTCATCCTGGGGCAAACGTCGGCACAGGCCAACACCAACAACTACACGATCCAGTCATTTAACCAGACGGCTTTTACGCCCGTTTCCTCCATCACCCTCAATAACCTGCAAGGCATTCCCTTTGCATTCTCCCGCTGGGGAGCGTCGGGCCTTGCCGTACTAATGGAGACTGACCTTGATACCAGCGTGCCCGGGATGCTGTACTTGATTCAAGACTCCACTTTCGTCAGCAATGCTCTCGCCGCGGATGTCAGTGTTTCGAAACGGCAGGAATTGGTGCAACAGCGGTGGAAGCGCCTTACCAAACGCGACCTTCTAAAGATGCTGCGAGCGAGAAGATCCGTAAGCAATTAGCCGGCGTTGCACCGAGGTGCCGAAGCGTTTGCCAATCACAACTTGGATGTGTAGTCGCCTATACATGGAAGTGGCCACGAAAGTGGACAATCACGCCGCCCTTTTCGCTAACTTTGACCTAACCTCGGAATTGCGATTGCTTATTCGTCGGCTCCATTCCCAGTATCCCGGGTCGATTCTGAGCACGGAGGTTACGCCTGTTGCCAAGTTAATGAAGCCGCCGTGATAGTTGATTTCGCCATGCCGAAACAGCCGGGCCAGTAAGGCCAGCGCGTGCTGAGCGAGGGTCGAGTTGACAAATGCCGATTGGCGTTCCAGGGCAGCCGCGGCGCTGCAGCTTGGCTCGCCGTCATCGTCGAGGCTGGGAGCCACGA
>Ga0182027_10013194_pt1 | contig 11545 bp, 5 predicted proteins | sample 712E1DmetaG_FD_121300 | JGI IMG/M metagenome (GOLD analysis project Ga0182027, IMG submission 121300) | Permafrost microbial communities from Stordalen Mire, Sweden - 712E1D metaG (Illumina Assembly) | ecosystem: Environmental > Terrestrial > Soil > Wetlands > Permafrost | place: Sweden...
AATTTCGGCATATCCATGAAAGAATTTCTCGGCCTCGGAAGAGAAAATCCGATGAACGACGGCGAGAGTTTCTGCATGACGATTCTTGCCCTGAAAATGGCAGAACACGCCAACGGTGTCAGCAAGCTGCACGGGAAAGTCTCCCGCTCAATGTGGAAAAATGTCTGGCCCGGAGTACCGGTTTCAGAAATTCCCATCATATCAATCACCAATGGTGTTCATGCACCATCATGGGTCAGCCGGGATATGGCCGGCCTTCTCGACCGCTACCTCGGCCCCAACTGGCGGGATGACGAAAATCAGTACGCACTTTGGAGCCGTATCCATCACATTCCCGACGAAGAATTATGGCGTACGCACGAACGCAGGCGTGAACGTCTTGTCGCTTTTGCCAGAAACCGGCTGCGGACGCAGCTCGAAGCACGCGGCGCAACAGCATCTGAAGTGGCGCAGGCCGATGAAATACTCAATCCTGAAGCTTTGACCATCGGATTTTCCCGGCGGTTTGCCACGTATAAACGTTCAACGCTTCTTTTGCGCAATCCCGAACGGCTTGAAAAAATTCTTATGAATAAAGATCGTCCGGTTCAAATTCTTTTTTCGGGCAAAGCACACCCGCATGATAATCCGGGCAAGGAACTGATCCGGAAGATTATACATTATGAACGGAAGCCTGAAGTGCGGCGGCGCATTGTGTTCATTGAAGACTATGATATCATTGTCGCCCGCTATCTTGTGCAGGGCGTCGATGTCTGGCTGAATACCCCGCAACGTCCGATGGAGGCAAGCGGGACAAGCGGCATGAAAGCTTCGCTCAATGGCGCGATCAATCTGAGCATTCTCGACGGCTGGTGGGCTGAAGCGTATAACACCAACACCGGATGGGCTATCGGACGTGGAGAGGAATACAACGACGAAGAATACCAGAATGAAGTTGAATCGAATGCCCTTTTCGATTTATTGGAAAAGGAAATCATTCCTCTTTTCTATAACCGTGCTGGCGACGACCTGCCGCGCAGCTGGATAACAAAGATGAAATCGAACATGCGCGCAATCGGCCCGGAGTTCAATACCAACCGTATGGTGCGCCAATATACGGAAGAAATGTACTTACCTGCCTTCCGCCGTTCAGAAGAACTTGAGGAAAAAAATTACGAGCGCACTCACAAATTTGTCGAATGGCAGCAGCGCGTACACAAACAATGGAACAACATCCGCATCGATAACATCTCCATCGATACGGCAGCCGGTTTGAAAGTCGGCGACAACTGCATTATACGTGCCAAAGTATTTCTCGGTGAACTGAAACCGGAAGACGTTTCCGTTCAAGCATACTACGGCGTTCTGGATGCCGGCGGGGAAATCTATCAGCCGCTTGCAATTGCTATGAAAGACGGCGGGAAACACGAAGGCCAGACATATGAATTTATCGGCACGATCAAGCTGGAATTCAGCGGACGCATCGGCCATACCGTCCGGGTTCTGCCGAAACATCCGGATCTGGGAGCCCCGTACCGCGAAGGACTTATTTACTGGGCAAAGATATAGATAAACCACCGACTTTCCATAATGGTGTTCATTTCAATGAATAACATTTTTTTGATCTGAATAAAACGATTACTCGGATTCTCTATTGATGTCGCTTCAATTTTTTTATAGAAGTAAATACCACTTGCCACGGTCGCATCCTATATTTGTCATGATTAGCCACCCATTACTTAAGAAAGAGCATCTTCTTCGTCTCAATGAAACGTTTGTTCGTATTATCTAGAGAAGTTGCCACGATGCGGTAGAAATACATTCCTGATGCAACTTTTGCATTCCAAACTATCGATTGATACCCTGCTTGTTGCTCAGAATTGATCAGCTCCTTCACTGCCTGACCAAGTATGTTATAGATTACAATCCGCACGATGCTTCGAGCAGGTAAGCCATATTGGATTGTTGTAGATGGGTTAAAAGGATTGGGATAATTCTGACTAAGTGAAAACACTGTTGGTATCCCCGATTGATTATTTTTCACTCCAGTGAGCGTTCCGTTCCCGCTTAATGGTACCTTAAACGGAGATACTGGCGAGTTGTTCGCAATAAACATTGTGTCAACATAGGAGCGCGAAGAATCCGGAGTAAATCTAATAGTTACTTTTGTTGAATCCCCAATCCTTACCTGACCACGTGCAAGCATATGTGTTACATTGAAATACTTTGTTTGTGTCCAGAATGAATCAATTTGCAAAACACTGATCGAAGGGTTAGTAATAGTGAACAGCAATTGTTTAGTGCTGTCTTTCTTCGCTGTTCCAAATACAATACTGGATGGTGTAATTGAGATTGAAGAATTCGGAGTATTCCCAGAGAGGGGTATCTTGAACAACGCTGTATCTGAGTTGTTTCGCAAACACAGCGTGTCAATAAATGACCCAAATTTCACAGGTTTGAAAAAGATAGTAATCATAGCTGTGTCTTTATTTGTTGCCTGACAGAAAGAAGATGATGCAGTGAAGGCCGCAGAATGAGTGTAAATGGAATCTATAATCAAAATGCTGATTGAAGAATTGGCTATTTTCAAAATTGTTTTAGATGAGTCATAGATACCCACATCATCAAATGCGATAATCCTTGGATTGCAGAGAATGATCGGTTTAGGGCTAATACCGCTTAATGGCACTTTCACTAATGCTGTAGCAGAATTATTGTGGAGATACACAGTGTCCGCGTAACTGGCGATAGTAGTTGGCGTGAATGAGACTATGACTTTTAATGTATCTGATCCCGCTGTTCCATTACTCTTGCTAACAGTAAATGCTGAAGTCTTGGTATAAATAGAATCGACGATCAACGTGTTGATTGAACTGTTGATGATCTTTATCGTATCTGTCTTCGTTGTGTTCTTGGATACATTGCCATAGGCAATCGATGTCTTCAAGTTCGTCAGTGTCGGTATCGGGCTTGTTCCACTGACAGCAATCGTATCAGGTGAAGAGGCGTCATTACTAACAACCAAGAGTTTTGTGCTCGATGAACCGATTGCCGTTGGCATGAACTTTATCGTATCGACCAATGATCCATTCGGTGCAATGTTCTTCACGGTCGGTGTGGCGCTATATTGTCCATTACTTGATGTGATACCTGTAATCTTCAGTGTATCGGTTCCTTTGTTCCATATCGTTATTGTGTCGGTCTTTTGTGTGTTAAGTATTACATTGCCTAAATTGATACTCGTTCTACTGACCGCATAGATCGGTGTACCGTAGCCGGTTCCATTCAGAGGCACTGTCACCAAGGTTGTGGCAGAGTTATTGTGGAGATATACCGTGTCCATGTAACTGGCAACAGTAGTTGGCGTAAACGATACTATGACTTTTAATGTATCTGTTCCTGCTGTTCCATTACTCTTGCTAACAGTAAATGCTGAAGTCTTGGTATAAATAGAATCTACTATCAGCGTGTTAATGGAACTGTTGACGACCTTTACTGTATCGGTCTTCGTTGTGTTCTTAGCAACATTGCCATAGGCAATCGATGTCTTCAAGTTCGTTAATGTCGGTATTGGACTTGTTCCAATGACAGCAATCTTGACCGTCCCGCCATCAGAGACAACTGTCGCTGTATCGGTGAATGTCCCAAACGAAGCCGGCTTAAATTTAATTCCGAATGAAGCGCTGTCTCCCTGTTGCAATACAGAGGAATCACCAGTTTGGACAAGATTAAAGCCTTGTGAAAGTGAAAACGAAATTGGTTTGAGAAAAATATTAGTAAGGTTTTGATTATAGAAGGTTATTCGTTGAGTAAGCGAATCATCTTTTCGAACATTACCAAAGTTTACAAAGCTTTGTGACAATAATGGTAATCCGATATTAATAATTTTCATCGTTCCATTTTGTTGACTTGTCGAAATATTATGTCCACTTGTATCACTAATACTAACATTCTGCAATTGTACTGAATATGAACCAGACGAGCCTGATGCATAAATTGGCAGTTTCATAATATCGCCAATGGTGTCCTTCAATACTGTAGATGTTGGAGAATATAAAATAAATCGGTAGATATTTGATCCAAGTGACGTCGCTTGGAGAATATGATCTGTTTCGCGTGAGGTTTTTTGAACTGAATCAATTGAAGGAACCAACCCTGAAGGTATTGTAAGATCAAATTGAACCGCTGTCACGGATTTTAAATTCCAAAGGCCGATTCGTATTAAACCCGAACGATTTTCATAGATACTGTCTTGTTCAACCGACAATACAGTTGGGATAAAAATGGAACCGCTCAGATTAACAACGGCCGGATCATTTGATACATCGTTGCTTCTCATGGTTATATTTCCCGTGTGGCTTCCTTCTTTAGGCGAGGAAAACATTACCTGCACCGATGAACTTTGATTTGGTGCTAGTACTAGAGGCAATGATTGGTTCATCGTAAATCCATCACCCACTACCGTCATAGATGTGAGAACGAGTGTATCTGAGCCGGTGTTCTGTATCGAGAATGATTGCGTGCCTTGCCCTATTGATGAAACAGAACCAAAATTCAGTTGCTGCGGTGATAACTGAAGTTTCGGTGATGCAATTTGTAAGGAACCAGTATACGATGCAGATATAACGTTTGCGCCGGTGCTATCTGCCAAAATTCCACCATCGATAGGAATTGGGTATGTTCCGCCTTGTCCAATTATTAAAAATGTTAGCTCAAGAATGTCACCGTTATTTCCTTGAAATGCAGAATTAGATAGTGAAAAGCATACTATGTTTAAAGCACTTCCTACTGTATCGGCAGAAATCGTCTGATCGACCTTCCTTGAAAGTAATACAGCAGATCCTCCAACATATTTCATCACAGAGGGGAGATGAAGGACGCATTGCAACGCATTAAATGATTCCATGTTGTTGACACTCAAACGAAGTTTTGTCTGGTAACCGGATCGCGCGATCGTTGCTCCCACATGGATCTCATTCACTGCATAAGCAATGCCCCGTACTTTAATTAATTTAAGAGAATCTTGCGCATCATTGCTCTTCAATGATAGTACCCCTATTTTAGTTCCTTTCTTGACAGGTTGAAATTGCAATGTTCTTGTAATTGACGAATTTGGATCGATGGTTGCAGAAGATGAATCTGTTGCAATAATCTCAGCCAATGTACTTGAAATACCCTGTAGACTAAGCGGCATGTTCCCTACATTATTGATGGTGATCGTAACATTGGAGCTTTGCCCAAGCGGGATACTACCAAAGTTAATTGAGTCTGCACTCGTTTGGATTAAGGGAGCCAGAAGAACGAATTGCCCGTCCCCTGCATTGGTCAATACGTTCTGTTGCGCCGGGTTGCTGAGAATGCCATTATCGGGGTGGATTAAATAAATTCCCGGCAAAGTTTTACTCATGCAATCGAATGTCAGCACAGTGCCGCTGTTACCTTGAATTGCAGCGCCCGAGAGTGAATAACCAATCACTCGAAGTGTGGCCGGAGCGATCAATGTCGCTGCAAGAGCAAGATTATTTGCTCGTAATGTAAGCTGTGCTGAATTGGCAACGTACGTTAACTGTGATGGAAGGTTAACATCGCACTGAAAAGCAACAATGGTATCTGTATTGGATATATTCAACGATAAATGCACTTGCCGCTGCGGACAAGCAGAAACAGTATCGATCCACAAACTATTCTGTGCCCAAACGCTGAATGGAACAAGCAAAAGAAGAAAAACAATGAGGCTGCAATAACGGATCATAGTTTTCATTATTGTCTCCGGCTTATTTCAGCATCAAGAGTTTCTTTGTCTGCTTGAATTTTTGCGTTTCGAATCGATAGAAGTAGACACCACTCGAAACAATTGTGCCATTCTGAGTTCTCCCATCCCACGTGATCGTATATCTGCCCGGCGACTGCTGACCAAAATCGAACGTTCTTACTTTCTGTCCCAATAGATTATAAATGACAATCTTTACGCGTGCTATTTCCGGAATGGCATATTGAATCCGCGTCGAAGGATTGAAGGGATTAGGGAAGTTCTGCTCAAGTGAATAGACGGTTGGTATCAGCGGCTTCCCGTTCTCAAATACGTTCGTTATGATATTTGTACCCTGTGCATCCGCAATGATCGCATTCATGATTGTTGCTTGCGTCGGCGTAGGTACAAAAGTTCCCAGCGTGTTTGTCCCTTGCGGTAAAGTCAGACCTTTCATATTATAGATGATAAATGTGCGGGCTGTATCGCCAAGCGCGCTGCTGGCAACTTCAAATTGTGCCAACGCTGCACCTGGCGTGAACTGGATATTCTTCAGACCGCTCCCGACCATCTTAAACTGAATGGCTGCAACAGGTACATTGGATGTCAGTGAAATGGTGCCCCCGGTTAAGTCCAAATGTGCCGACCCTGTTGTGGTTTGATTAAGAGCAATCTTAGCCTTATTGAGAACATTCTTGGATTGAGGATGAAGAATAATATTAACGATCCCGACAACATCCAGAACATTGATTGTACTATCGTTGTTAATATCAGCCGCAGCGAAGATGAAGGGCTGAGGGTTCTCTCCAAGTATATAGCTCACCACCGAAACAATATCGAGCACATTGACGGATAAATCTCCGTTTGCATCACCGGGGCTTGATGTGAGAGCCGTCGTTCCGGCAACATGGGAGTAACTACTCTCATTAAAATCTGTGCGCACTACCGTGTATTCGTAATAGTATTTCTTTCCCGGAACAACGTTGAAGTCTGTGTAGAGTGTATCTGTTATAAGTTTTGTATTGATAAGCGTTGGGGTTGTATAGGTTGTGTCTGTGAGATTTATAAACCGGTACATGTTGAAACCTAAAAAATCGACGAGTCCTGTGTTGTTCCACTCAAGATTGATCTTCCCTAATCCCGGCGTCGCTACGAAATCTAGTGATGAAGTCCCGGCAGCGTCTATTAAGAAGTTAAACCGCATGTTTTCTACCGGTATTTCAAAACCCTCTGGATCTTTTGCTCCAGCCACTGAAATGGTGTTAATACCATCTCCTGTGTAGAGCTTTATAGTTTTGTATGCTGTCCAAATCCTATGGTCGGGAGACCAGCGTGCAGAGTCGGTCACTGCTTGTTGGTTAAATGGATCACGCACGCCAAATGATAACTGAGGAGTAGATGTTATATCCATTGGACGATTGAAATAGACGTCAAACCGATGGGCACCGATACCGATTGGATTCATTAGCTTCTTCTGATCCTGAGGGTCGATTCCGTCAACAAGGACTTTCCAAACAATGGCATGGGCAGAATCGGTAGGGGCTGTCAAGAAATTTTGAAAATCAAACATTGAAAGCTCGATGTCATTCCAAACATCAAATACATTTGCATGCATCATTGCACTGTCAAGGCTTCCCCAGTATATGCTGTCAATTGGAATTATTTCATTTCCTATAGGAGATTTAAAGACGTTGTTGCAATTGAAAATATTGTTATATTTTTGTGTCGTCGTTATACCACCGACTTGGAAAAAACCACCATAACCGTCTGGCATGGAGGGTGCGGACCCTACTGCGGATACTTTTATTACGTTGTTATACCTCATTATTGACGGAAGACCACAACCGAGCCAACTTCTATACCAATTTACAAGATTGTTTCTCTCAAAGACCACCATTCCCTCCATAGGGTTATTTGTTGATGAACAGTTCATTATTATTGAATTGGTTACACTATCGCAATTCAAAAAGTACGAGTTGGCCCAGGAATTAGTAATTTTGCACCACTGCAGAGAGCCAGTTACGGCCACAGAGTAATTTGAATTGCCAATGATTTGATCAAGATTACAGTTCACTAGATTGCCTGTTACACCTATGAAATGAGAGAGGTTGCAATATTTGAAATAAGTTCCAGCAATTGAACCTGTTCCATTGCCAACCAATTCTATAACGCTATCTTTTGTTCCTGATGCACTTAACACTCCTGATAAAGATTGAGTGAATTTTACCTTGGTTCCTGGTAAAATAATTAAGCCGCCATTTACTGTAAATTTAAGCGGCTGATTTACTAACCACTGCCGGTTTGGTGTTAAAACAATAATTGAGTCAATTATTCCTCCTGGAAGGTTTTGTCCGTTATTTGCCGTAAGCACCACTTGCTGACTAACTGTGTCCGTGCATCCTGCGTACCATAAGAGCGCTTCAAAAACAATATTTCTATCGTGAGCAACATTTGGACTGATCCGAATCGCAAACGGATTTTTCTGGTTTGTTCTTTGTGCGTAAGGGCTAATGCTTCCAATAAATGCAGTGGAATTTAAGACATGTGCAACAGATGTGTCCTCAAATTCTCCAAGCCGCAATCCAACAAATACGCTGTCTGACTGCCCCCATGTATTTCTCACAGTAAACCAGAGCTGAATTGTCTCGCCGGCATCGACAAGTCCATTTTTATTATCTCCAACAAGTGTGTCAACCATTGTATTGGAGACGAACCAAAGAACTGGATTTACTGTAATCTGCAATGCGGAATAGATATTCAATGTCGAACTCGTTGAGTTAATAAGATTTCCCCACATCAATTCTTGAGAATCATTGGGATGAAGTGTTTTATAAAGAGCAACTGCTCCGGAAACGACTGGCGTTGCCATTGAAGTACCGCTGTAAACTCGATACCCACCATTCGGCACCGTGCTGATGATGCTGGTTCCCGGTGCTTTCATTTCATAGTTGAGCAAATCCGGATATTGGCTATAAACAGGACCGTCACCATCAACATTGCTGTAGTCGGCTAAGCCACCTCCTTGCTCTGTTGCTTGAACACCCAAGACATAAGAAAGAGCAGCAGGGAAAAAAGGCCCCGGAGGATTTGCATTGATATCGGAAGCATCATTTCCCGCTGCGGCAACGAGGACACAATTTGCATAAGCATTCTGCAAAGCCGCTTCCATCGTGAGTGAACGTGCGTAACTTCCAAAGCTCATGTTTATTACTGTCGCGCCATTGCTGGCTGCATAATTGATCCCTTGGCTTATCGTTGCCGCATCACCCTGTCCGTTGCTTTGAAATACTTTGATCGGCATAATCTTCGCATGCCAATCAACACCGGCGATGCCTATCCCATTGTTTCCCTCAGCACACGCAATACCCGCGACGTGTGTACCATGGCTGTTATCATCACTGGGATCGTTATCATTGTTGATAAAATCCCATCCGTGTACGTCATCGACAAATCCGTTACCGTCATCATCCACACCTGCAACACCATCTGCTTCTGCTGTATTTGTCCAAATGTTATCCGCAAGATCGGGATGATGCCAATCAACACCCGTGTCTAAAAAAGCGATTACTTGACTTGTATCGCCAGTCGTTGTATCCCACACAGCATCCGCTTGAATCGCGGGGATGTACCATTGCTGTGTGTAAAGAGGATCATTTGGCGTCACCGTTGTCTGACTATTTTTAGTAATCGGTCGGGAGATTTTTTTGGCCTCTCTTTCTGTCAGCACACCGGATACAGGCTTATCGACTACAATCGAATAGATGAAGTTTGGCTCCGCGAACTCGACATTGATATCTTGCTTAAAGGCTTCCATGGCATCATATATTTTTGTCCCATCAGTAAGTTCGATCTTGTAAATGTTGTGAAGATTTGGCTGTTCGATCGTTTGTCCCGTGTGAGTCTTGAGCAATTTCTTCTGTATAAGCGGTTGTGCGGTCGGGAAAAGCTTCGCCACATTCTTCGCCTGATACTTCTCCAGTAATACATCAACGGATGTTACTCCCAACTTCTTAAAGCCATTGGCAATCGTGGAGTGTGCCGCCACCTGGTCTTTAAACTTGACGAGCAGAACACCTGGAACAAAATCCATCTGCGAAACTCGTGAATCAACGTGAATGACCCTACCATTCTGCTGCATCGTGTTTTGACTTAAAGCACTTTGAAAGAAAAGAAGAGTGCATAAAATCCCATGGATAGCTTTGGTACTCATAGAATCAACCTTTCAGAAAGATTATTCTTCCACAAATCACACATTAATGCCGACTTTCATATCGAAAATTAATTAGTTTTACGTGAAACTCATCTTCAAATGAATAGCTTTTATCTACTAATAGGATTATAATTAAGTTAGTCAATTCCAGTGCGAAAGTAAATATGTGGCTCTCTTTCATCTTGAATTCGGCCCTATTTTTCAGTATTATAGTATTTTAGACAGGTATAGATATAGATATGGAAAGAAAACCGCTTAAGCAGGAACAAAAAGAGGTCGAAGTTCTTATCGACCAGCCTTCAGTCGTTGTTCTCTTTAACGATGAAGAACATACTTTTGATGAGGTGATTCATCAGATTATGAAGGCAACCGGCTGTGACGGTGCGAGAGCCGAAGCACTCACTTTAGAAGTTCACAATACCGGACAAGCGGCAGTCTACGAAGGCTCTATGACAGAGTGCCTGCATGTTTCAGGCATTCTCGAAGAAATTTCATTGCATACGCAAATTGAAGTATAATTCCCCACCGCTGTTGCTATTGCAGAACCGAAATTCATGACATCACAAGAGATCCGAAACAGTTTTTTACGTTTTTTTGAAGAACATGGACACACGATTGTTCCCAGTTCTCCGGTTATCCCCTACGACGATCCGACGCTTTTATTCGCCAATGCCGGCATGAATCAATTCAAAGATGTTTTCTTGAATACAGGGAAGCGCAGTTACTCCCGTGCAGCAGACACTCAAAAATGCATCCGTGTCAGCGGAAAGCATAACGATCTCGAAGAAGTCGGCCGCGACACATATCATCATACGTTCTTCGAGATGCTCGGCAATTGGTCCTTCGGCGATTATTACAAGAAGGAAGCAATTGCATGGTCGTGGGAATTGCTTACGAAGGTATGGGGCATGCCCAAAAACCGCCTTTGGGCGACTGTTTATAAAAATGACGATGAAGCAGAACATTTATGGAAAACAGTAACGGACATCGATCCGCTGCATGTGCTGCGATTTGGCGAGAAAGAAAATTTTTGGGAAATGGGTGAAACCGGACCGTGCGGGCCATGCTCGGAAATTCACATCGATCGAACACCGGACGGAAAAGCCGCGGCGGCACAGGTCAATGCAGGAACGCCGGACGTGATAGAAATTTGGAATCTTGTCTTCATTCAATTCAACCGGGACAATACGGGAGCGCTCACTCCCCTGCCTGCAAGACATGTCGACACAGGAATGGGATTTGAGCGTGTTTGCGCCGTACTGCAAAACAAAAATTCCAATTACGATACCGATGTTTTCACGCCGATCATTCAGGCGATCAGCAGACTCACAAAGCAGCGGTATGACGGCGCTCTGCAATCGCCCATCGGCAATCGCCAGTCTGAAATCGACACATCAATGCGTGTTATTGCAGATCATATTCGCACTTTGACGTTTGCGATCGGCGACGGAGCCGTACCGGGCAACGAAGGACGCGGATATGTGCTGCGCCGTATTTTGCGCCGCGCATCGCGTTTCGGACGCAATCTCGGCATGCATGAACCGTTTTTATATCTGCTTGTACCGACACTTGTTGAAACAATGAGCTATATTTTCCCCGAAATCAAA
>Ga0182027_10013195_pt1 | contig 11544 bp, 14 predicted proteins | sample 712E1DmetaG_FD_121300 | JGI IMG/M metagenome (GOLD analysis project Ga0182027, IMG submission 121300) | Permafrost microbial communities from Stordalen Mire, Sweden - 712E1D metaG (Illumina Assembly) | ecosystem: Environmental > Terrestrial > Soil > Wetlands > Permafrost | place: Sweden...
ATTTTTGCTCACTTTCAATTATAAAAATTGCTGGCCGGACTTCGGAAGTCTCTCTACAGAACATTGTTATAGCAAAATGGGCAAGGCCAGCACGATCAAGGTCAATGGTATGGCGGTCAGCAAGGCTTTGAACTGCACACGGCGCGCCTGCTGCCGTACTTGTGCGAGTACAGCCTGATCCTCCATTTTCTCTTCTCTGTCATTCAGATTGTACGTACCTCGCGCCGCGAGAGCTACGCAAGTCTTGTCTCGCCATTGAAAGAAACCGATGGCAGCGCCCATGAAAAGTGGCAAAAGAGCAATCCGCCACCAGCGGCTTGCTCCGATGGACATGAGGATCCATAATATCGTGAGCGTGATCACAAGTGTAACGACGCCACTAATGAGACGTTTTCGTCGTTCCCGGGAACTGATATTGGGAATGCAGGCTTCTCCAACAGCAGGTTTTTGTAATGTTGACATTTTAATCATCCCTGGCAGTGTTTTTATATACACTGCCATCTTTTATATGCTCTCAAGACTCAGCTTTGATAACATGCTCACGCATATTCCCCAGGCAACGATATGCATAATCATCAACGCAATGGCATTCGGCCAGTTCGCACCAGGCATGGGAGATCGAGCAAAGCCGATATCCGGCAGGAAACTAATCAGCAGGAAGACAAAAGCTATGATTTGATAGGTGCGGATCGGTTTCGCGGCGAAACGGGACACCAGCGCGAAAACCAGCACAGCCCCGGTGACGAGCACGAAAGTAAAAATGACCGGCATTACCCAACCCAGACTCATCGGAGTTGGGTCAGGTCGCAATATCGCCACGGCGATAACACGCACAATCAATACACCCAGGATGGACGCCAGAATTGTGAGCGGCCCGACCCACCAGAGCCGGCGAAGTTCGATCTTCGAAGCGGATTTGGGTATCATCTTTAAAATCCCACTTCTTCTTTCACGATGATCATCGTGATACGGTTCGGACGAATCTCGCGATTTATGATCAATAATTTACTCAAATCGGTGCCGATCTTATAGAGCTGCTGCATATGTTCCTCCTCGAGCGGGACGGAATATTCCTGAATGCGCTTGAACCCTTCATTCAGATCTTTGACGATCTTCTGGGCGCCTACCACCCAGATCACTTTTCCTGCGCTGGAGGCATAAGGGCCGAGCTGGCTGCCCGTCTTCGAGGCAATCATCACCTGCCCATCCTCTGTCACGGCGTGGACGCTGCCAGCAGCGAAATCGGGAGCTCCGACCAGCTTGCGCATCTCCCTGCCCTGCGTTTCACGGTTCATGGCAAACATCTTAGGTCGGAGGGCGTCGAAACGGCCGGATTTATCCACCTCGGACGTGATGCCGAGTTTTTCAAGCGTCACAGAGGCGCCGAGGAAAATTTCCGATCCATCTGGAATCATTTCGAAAAACAGTCGTTTTGCCTCCTCTCCATTTTTCGCGATCAGAGCCTGGATACCATTCGCTTCCAGAGCCCTGGCTGCATTGGCAATCCGTTCATCCGAAGCAAGTTTTGCAAAAGTCTTATTTGGAACGAGAACTTTATCTAACATATTCAATCCTCACAATTTATAAGGTCTTAATCTTGATGATCCGCAGATGTTACAAATTATCAATATTAAAGAAAAAACAACAAAGTCTGCGATATCTGTGGATCAATTATCAATAACCGAGTTCTTCCTTGACAATGATCGCAGTAACCCTTCCGGGCATAGCCTCGAGGTTGGTGACCAGCACTTTGCCGATTTTTGTAGGGACTCCAAGCGATGCACGCAGGCGTTCATCTTCCAATGGATAACTGTATTCCTTGATCCGACGAAACCCTTCGTTCAGGTCTTTGACGATCTTCTGTGCGCCTATCACCCAGATCACCTTTGCTGCGCCGTAGGCATAAGCTCCCAACTGGCTTCCACCATAGGAGGCGGTTAATACCTGCCCTTCTTCCGTCACAGCGTGAACGCTTCCAATAATGTATGTGGGACTCGACCTGAGAACCCGGATCTCATCGGCCTGGGTCTTCCGGTCAAGCGCCAATACTTTTGGGCGGATGGCATTATAACGGCCCGATTTGTCGATCTCAGCGGTAATCCCCAACTTTTCCAGGGTCTTCGACTGGTTGGCTAATACTTCCACACCTTGCGGTAATAGTTCGAACACCAGTTTTCTGGCTTCTTCGCCGCTCTCAACCACGATGGTGTGAATGTTATTGGCCTCCAGGGCCTGGGCAGCGCGAGCGATCTGTTCGTCCGTGGCAAGCCTGGTAAATTCTTTATTGGGAATCAGAGTAGTATCTGTTTTTACAGCTAACATGGATTCTCAGCTTTCTATTTCTAGCTCAGGAACTTGATGGCGTTCATCCAGGGTTTGTCGAGTTTTGACTGCAAACCAACATTGATCAGATGCAGACCTTCCAATTGGCGGGAGCGCTGAAGTGGGCCGACATCCAATGGGCGAAGACCGCCTGCTTCCACCATTTTTGCAACTACCGCTTTGGCACCTGCATCATCACCTGCAAGAAACACGTCGAGGGGTTGGTCGGCGACCTGGCCTGCGGCAAGCATTCCTGCAAAGTTGGTATTAAAAGCCTTTACGACCTTTACGCCTGTCGATGCCGCTTTAGCAACTTCTTCAGCAGCTGATGTATCAGCGGGCGTAACCAATCCATCATAGGTGGCATTAAATGGCGTGCTGATGCTGACAACGATTTTGCCGCTAAGCTTGGATCCGTATTCTTTAACGATCGACACATCCGCGGGATAGGGCAAAGCCAACACAACCACATCATTCCCGATTGCGCTTCCGTAGGCTGCTGTATCCACTTTGGCTCCGCCCTTGGCTTCGCTGCGCAACTGCGCCACAAGATCACCGACTTTTTCTGGATTGCGACCGACGATAGTAACGCTGTTTCCACCTGCAAGCATTCGCGTGGCGATACCGCGAGCCATATTACCTGATCCAATGATTGTTATGTTCATGATGTTTTTCCTTTTTATTCAAGAGTTTAATTAATTTAGCTTGCTGTAAACATTGCCCAGCGGCCAAGGACGATAAGGAGCGATAGCACCATAAGGACTACATTCATTGGAAGAACCTTGTATTCCTTCTTGGGCAAATGCTCGGTAAATATTGCCAGCACCTGGATCAGAGCCAAGCCTATGGCGGCCAGAGGCGTTAACCAGGGTAGGATACCCGTCAGCAAAGGGAAAATCATGCCGAGCGCTCCGAGCAATTCCGAAACGCCGACAAAATGTACAAATGCATCTGATCTATTCTTGGCCCAAGGCAGCATGTCGTGTGTTTTGGCAGTTTGGAAAGTTTTTATGAAGCCGGCCATCCCAAACATGCCGGCTAATATTATTTGTACGATCCATAATACGATATTCAACTTGACTCTCCTGGTACAATGTGATATCTTTCGAACATCTGTAGCCTAAACAACAGATGTTGCGTAATTTATCATTCTTACCCGACTACGGTCAACCATCAAAACCTGACTTTTGTCGTCTAAGCAACACTGGAGAGAAAATGTTGCCTCCTGATCTGAACCAAAAAGAAGATCCTCGCGTAAAGCGCACACGTTCATTACTTGAACAGGCCTTTATGGATGTCTTGAAAGAAAAAGGATTCCAAACGATCACAGTCCAGGATATTACCCAACGGGCGGGCGTCAATCGCGCCACTTTTTACGCCCATTTTGACGATAAATATGACCTGCTCGATCACAGCATCCGCCAGGGATTTCTGTTGGAAATTGAAAAGCGCATGCTGAATGCCTGTCACTTCAGCATGGACAATTTGCGCAATTTGATAATAGCGGTCTGCGAATATAGTAAAAATATCAATTCACATTGCAAAACTCCCTTTGCTCAATTCGAGTCGCTGGTCGAAACACAAGTCAAGGATGTAATGTACGAATTGCTGTTGAAATGGCTCGAACAGATGGATGTTGAAGTCGCTCCTGAAACTGCCGCGACCGCCGCAAGTTGGGCGATTTACGGCCTGGCTGCCCAATGGGGTCATAGCAAGCAACCCAAACCTGTGGACGAATTCGCGGCAGAGGTCCTACCGCTAGTAGCGACCAACCTTAAACTGGTCCAGACCATCTAGAGCTATTCTGGAATCCTGACAATTAGCATGGTATTGGCAGGTCATTTGTCTGTTGTCATTACAGAGCAAAGCATGTAACATAATAGAGCCATGATCGAGGTTTTGGCGATATGCATCATAGGCTTACTTAAGCCTTGAATCAGAAGTAAGGGCCTGACGGTAGCAATCTACCTGTCAGGCCTTTTATATTCTATCCAAAGGAGTATGAGTGCAGACACCCTGGGAATATCGTTACGCTCACCGCATGCAAAAAATGGGAAGCTCGGTCATCCGTGAGCTGCTCAAATATACCGAACAACCCGGCATCATTTCGTTTGCCGGAGGCTTGCCCGGCCCTGATGTATTTCCGCTCAAGGAATTCCAGGCGGCTTGCAACATGGTAATTGAGCAGCAAGGTGCACAGGCCTTGCAGTACAGCACCACCGAAGGTTATAAACCCTTACGCGAGATGATCGCCCGCCACGCCTCCCGTTTCATGATGGTAGACATATCACCCGATAATATTCTCATCACCTCCGGTTCGCAGCAGGCGCTCGACTTTGCCGGCCGGCTTTTTATCAACCGCGGCGACTACATCGTCGTCGAATCGCCATCCTATCTTGGTGCGCTACAAGCCTGGAATGCCTACGGCGCGCAATACATAGCAGTACGCACCGACGAACACGGCATGATCGTGGACGAACTGGAGGCCGCGCTGCGCATTGGGCCGAAGTTCATTTATGTTCTTCCCAATTTTCAAAATCCCAGTGGGGTGACCCTCAGCTTCGAGCGGCGAATAAAACTGATCGAGCTTGCAGACAAATACGGCGTCCCGATCATTGAAGATGACCCCTACGGCCAGCTCCGTTATGAGGGCGATCATATCCCCTCTCTTGTCTCGCTCGACAGTAAATTCCGCGGCAAGAACGGTGGATGCTACAGCGGCAACGTCATCTACTTGAGCACCTTCTCAAAACTGCTCGCCCCCGGTCTGCGACTGGCCTGGGTCATTGCGCCCGAGCAGGTCATCCGCAAACTGGTCATGACCAAGCAGGCCGCCGACCTGCATACCGCCTCCTTCAACCAGTATGTGGCTTACGAAGTTGCCAAAGGCGGCTTCCTTGATGAGCATGTCAAAGTCATTCGCTCGGTATACAAAGAACGCCGGGACGTCATGCTCGAAATGATGGACGAAATGTTCCCGCCTGAGGTTCATTGGACGCGCCCGCAGGGCGGCATGTTCCTGTGGGGCATTTTACCTGAACGCATGGATGCCGCGGATGTGCTCAAGGTGGCGATCGAACGTAAAGTGGCCTTTGTACCCGGTGAAGCCTTCCATGCCACCGGTGGCGGCAAGAATACCATGCGTATCAATTTCTCTTACCCAACGACTGCCGACATCCGTGAGGGTGTGACGCGTTTGGGATTGACGTTGAAAGAATTACTGCACGAGAAAGTCAGCCAGAATTAATGAACCAGGGCGACCGGAAGGTCGCCCTGGTTCAAGCGTCTAATACCCATTGCATTTGAAATTGTTTGAGAAAATAGAAGGCCCTTCACAAAGGTTGCCTTCGCTTTGAAAAGGAAACGGGATTAGTTTTAATTGAATTAGATAAAGGGGGATTGTCGTTAAAATCCCAGAATCCAACTAGAAAACATTTTACAAAGCTTTTACATTCTATCCACACAGCGATAAAGCCTGCGAATTAGAATGCCTTTAACGATACCAGGAGGATCGTTCCTATGTTCAAAAACCGATTTTTCCAGATTCTGTTCAGCATCGTCGTGATTGCCGCATTGACCCTTGCCATTGCGCCAGCACCTGTTTATGCCCTTTCCTCTTCGCCTACGATTGCTGCAACCAGCGGAAGTGCCGTAAATCAGGTCGGCGCGCCTGTATTACCACCCAGCGTCCTTGTGTGCAGGATCGTGGTCGTGAGGCATGACGGCCATGTAATCAAAGTTTTGCGTTGCCACAAGGTCGTGAAGCCAAGTTAATTATTTCAATCTATCAGGAAAATTCCAGGACAGCACATGTCCTGGAATTTTCATTCTGTCCCCGGATAAAAAGGGATAAGTCCCGCGGCAAGAAATTAATGCAGGGGTCTTTGCAAAGTCAGAACCGTGCCTGCAATCCGATGGGTTTTATTAATGAGAAGATTTATTTCTGTATACCCTGAGGTAAGAAATCCTGATACCAGTTAACAGGAATTTTTACGCCCTGCTTTAACGCGCCCCGACCTTGGGCATCAATCAACAATGTGTTTTCCGTATTACCTCCGGTGTCATACCTACAGAAAATCTGTTGCCCATCCGGACTCCACGCTAGGTCACCATGTTTTACCGGCTGGTCGAAAGTATAAATAATGCGGGAATCATTTCCGCCTTGTTGAAAGATACGGATCGTTGCCGGACGCTGACCGTCTGGCGGAGTGGTGTCCAAGAAAGTAATCCAATGGTTGTCAGGTGACCAGGCAATCCCTACCGGACACAACCCACGGGAGAGCGGTTCTCCCTGCGTTCCGTCGGGGTGGATAAGCCAAAGAGTGCAGTTTCGATGAAAGGCTATCCATGTCCCATCCGGTGACCAGGCAGGCAGGATGTCGTTGTAATCTCCGGTAGTAATGTGCTGGAGGTTTGAACCATCAGCGTTGATCAAATACAAATCATAATCATCCATCATCCCATGCCTGGGGTTTACTGACGCGGCGAAGACGAACCGCCTGCCATCGGGTGCCCAGGATAGGCCTGGCCCCAGCCTATCAAAGGGCAGGTTGTCTATAATCCGGGTTATTTGTCCGGTCTGGGCGTCTGAAACACATATGCGCGGTAACACTTGCTCGGAGCAAGGCGCTACAATTTTCCCTTTTACAGGGGTGTTTGTACCGGATATCGTCGACCTTCCCAGGGAGAAAATTACAGCGCCTGAGATGGACAACACCAGTAATCCAATCCCGGCAATTCTCAGCCGTCGATCTGATCTATTCCCGGGTTCGGGATGCTTCAATCCAGGATCGGCTGTTATGGGCCTGACATCTTTACCTGGATTTTTCTCTACCGGTTGGCTGGCTTCCTCATGAGACCGGATTAACGGCTTGATCTCTCCATCACGGATCTGTTCGTACAACCTAGTTGTTTCCATCGACGGATCGACTCTTAATTCTTCTGCCAAAATGCGGCGGCAGGTTTCATACTGGGTTAGAGCCGCACTGCGCTGGCCGCTCAATCCCAATAGACGCATCAAATAACGATGGGCTTCCTCCGACCAGGGCTCCAGGTCAACCAGCCGCCAGGCAGCCGAAAGCGCGCTGGTTATGTCCCCATTTCTTTCATAAGCTTGTGCCAGGCGATGGAGTGCATTGAGAGCCTGGCGCCGAAATTGTTCCCGCTTAAGGATAGCCCACTCTTCGAACGCAGTGTCACCGCTGATGGAAAACCCCTCAAGGAAATCGCCTCGATACAGGCGGATGGCTTCTTCAAGATTCGCTATTGTGAGCGGCGATTGCGCCAACCGCAGGTTAAAGGTTAATACATCCACCTCAATATCCTGCTCTAGGTTGAGCTGTATCGTCTGTTGCGAAATACTCAATATCGGCTGGGAAGTTTGCAAATCCCCTATCACCTTACGCAGGTTTGATAAGGTGTAGCGCAAGTTGTTACGCGCCGCCTGTTCTGGCATATCCGGCCACAACAAGGAAGCCAGTTTTTCGCGGCTATGCGGCCGATCCGTTTCTGTAGCCAAGTAGGCCAGCAACGCGCGTGCTTTATTGGACTCGAAGCTGTTAACGGGTCTTCCGTCCTGGTAAACCGAAACCCCACCCAATAACGAAATCGATAGACTGGCCATCTCGATCTAGTTCTCCCGGCTCCGGTCGGTCCCTATCCTCGCCGATCCCTCATTTACTTTCAATCCGCGAACTGCAACCTATTATATAGGAGTAGAGCCAGTTCCACAATTGTACTAATGTGGGATAGGGAATACAACCCAAAACCACGTTTTCCTAACGATTTCCCAACCTTGCTTTGTTATGTTGTGTACGATGGATGACATTTCCTACCATTCCTATTTGTTGCGAATGTGGCGAGTCATACGCGATGAAAAACTTGTTTGGATGGCTTCCCTGGACGACCCTCACACCGGCAACCGACAAAACTTCACCAGCCTGGAGGATTTGTATGTTTTTCTATTGCATCAAACCGTTGAAGCCGCCCCGGAACAACAATCACAGGCAGAGACGCGGACAGGGCAGGACCTCCTCGTGATTATAAGAACGAGTAAAGAGTTGAAAATATTTCTTTAAGAGAAAATAAACCGTGAAGAAAAACAATCTGATCCTGGCTTTTGTTACAACTCTGATCTTGAGCATGGTGGGTTGTCGTTTTCAATTCGTCCCATCCGTGGAACCCTCAAGTTCACCCTCGGTGACTCCGACTGAAGGATCAGCTCAACCTACCGAAGGATCGAAGCTTTTCAAATTCATCAGCACCGTCCGGGTCACACCCGATGACAATTCTCTGGCTGGAGGATTCATCCGTATCGGGTATGTCCCCGCCACAAACCATTTTGCCGTGGCATATGGAACGCCAAAGCTGGCCCATCCCAGCGGGGGATGCCAGGATGGCGCCCACGTGTACAAGGAATACACTTTGGATATGCAGCCAGCCGGAAGTTCCGGGGTCCTCAACTGTGGCGGCGGTGATAGCGCCGAACTTTTTTTCGACAATGTTTTGTATGACGTTAGCGTGCGACCCGTCAATGGATCCCACGGGTGGCATATTGAGAAGTTCGATGCCGCCACCTGGAAGAAGTCGGGTGAACTTGATTATGCACTTGATGAGCCGCAGGAAGGGTCAGGCGACATGATGATCGAATATGTGAACGGCGTTCTGGATATCAGTTCAGGTTATACGACTTACGGCGGCCCGTCGCCCATGGATGTAGGCGCGTCCACACACCACGAATTCTTCATCCCCGATCTCAAGTTCCTCGATCAGAAGATTCTTTCTGATACGCCGCATATCACCGGGTCTTCGATGATCTACGTGGACGGTACGTATTACTTTATCGCTGGCACCGCCTTCACAGGCGGCGTGATCATGATGCAGTACGACAAGGACTGGAAGTATCTTGGGATGAAGGAACTTCGAAAGCAGGCTCACTTTTCGGAAGGTGTCGCCTTTGACGGTCAGCGGTTTTATATCTCCTACCTCGATACCAGCCAACGCACCAACCCGGGTTTTTGGCCATTCTACCCCAACGTGCACCTGGCTGCTTTTGATCGGAATTGGAACTTGGTGGAGGACGTAGCAGTAACGAACTATACGGCAGCAGACAATGTCACCACCGGGCGCCCTTGGCTCCTCCTGCATGGGAACCACTTATATGTCGCCTATGATATGACTCAAAGAGATGTCAACAATAAATACTGGGACAGACTCGATACAATCCAGGCATATGTGGCGGTATATGAGCTGACAGGCAAGTGATAAGAAGAAATGAAAAGAAAATCCGCTATTCAATGCAGGATCACGAAGACGATTGCATTGTGAAATTTTGAAATCCAATACCAACTCACCCCGTGACAGAGCATCCCGATCTCTGCCATCGACGAAACAACGTCTGCTTTGGTAAAGAAAGAAAGGAGAAAGATGAATCCAATGAAACTTCTTCAAAGAATAGTCGCGGCTTTGGTTGTCGTGATGCTGGCGGCTTGCACAATCTCCGTGGTCACTCCGACACCACCGATGCCTGTGCAGCCTCAACAACCGGTACAACAGTTTCCACAACCGGGACAACAACCAGGCATGCCCGCGCCTCCAGGAAATAACGGTAATGGACCTTCGCCATCCGGAACGGTCTTGGCTGATCAAACGGTCATCATCCCGGCAGGCGGGGGGAGCGCTGAGGTATCGTTCAACGCTTCCAGCGGCCAGAGTATCCAAATTGTTCTAACAGCGTCAAACGCCAGTATGCAGCCATACGGGAATTTGCAATACCCGGACGGCACATCCCAGTACAGTCCTCCGATAAATACTGCTGCGAATGGCGCAAATAAAACTGAGACCTTGCTCAATCAGAGCGGCCAGTTTAGTCTGACCGTGTTTGACGGTTCAAACCAGGGCGGGACCGTCTCAGTGAAAGTCGTAATTTTGAAGGGAGAGTGAAGCCATGAAGAAGCATAATTCAATCTTAGTTCTTGTTGCCGTGCTCGCGCTGATCGTGACAAGTTGCAACTTACAAATCAACTCATCCAACAGCCCACAACCTGGGCCGATACCACAAGGCCAGCAACAGCCGGGACCAATACCGCAAGACCAACCGGGGCCCATTCCACAAGGTCAACCGGGGCCGGGACCCATTCCACAAGACCAACAGCAGCCTCAGCCACCGACACCAGGTCTACCTCCCGCGCCCACGCAATCCTCGGGATCTTCAGAGTCTTCAGGATCCTCGGGGTCCTCAGGTTCGGGTTGTGCCGGCGCGCCGGTGATACCGTACTTCAACGCCAACTCAACTTCGATCACTTCTGGCCAATCCGTGACCCTTAGTTGGGGCAATATCACCAACGGCAGCACCGGTCCCTTGGTGGGATCAACGACAATTGAACCGGGTCTGGGAGAAGTGGGCTCCGGCGCGAGTTCACGGACTGTCAAACCCACTACAACGACTACATATACACTCACGGGAACCGGCTGTGGCGGAACAACCAGCAAATAGGTTACGGTGACAGTGAAGTCCAGCAGTGGTCCGTTCCCCTTGGTTCCGATACCGGCTGTCAAAGCCAATTGGGATCTAGCTGTGGATAACATCTATCCCGCTTCAAATGGGCATATCATGGTCACTATTAAGAATGCTGGCAATATGACCATGAGTGCAAGCATTATATTAACTTGCTCAGGGACTAAAACTACTTCGACAACCAGTGGTCCTATTGGGCCAAAAACCCAAACCGTCTCGATCAACCTCACAGCGGGGGCCAAGACCGACGCCGACCACCGGTTTCGCACGCGATCCCACTATCTCGACGATGTTTGTGTCTTGTTCCATCACACCGCCATCCGGTGATACCAACAGCTCTAATGACAGCAAGAGCTCTGTAAAAGTCAAGTAGCCCTCCTCATAGCTGAGAACCAATATATCCCCTTTTCCCCTTGGCCTGAGAGGAGAAGGGGAAAAGGGACAAGAGGAGATAGAGGCCGCTCCACATAAGGATAAGGTTCAAAGAGACCAGAGGGTCTCACGAAAAAAGGAGAGTGAAGCCATGAAGAAACACAGTTTGATCCTAGCTTTTATAACCATCCTGGCACTGGCTCTGACGAGCTGCAGCCTGCAAGCCGTCCCGTCCAATGGACAGCAGCCAGGCCAGCAGCAACCGGGGCTCAATCCACAGGGTCAGCCGGGAGCGGGACCTATTCCACAGGGTCAACCGGGACCGGGACCTATTC
>Ga0182027_10013196_pt1 | contig 11543 bp, 4 predicted proteins | sample 712E1DmetaG_FD_121300 | JGI IMG/M metagenome (GOLD analysis project Ga0182027, IMG submission 121300) | Permafrost microbial communities from Stordalen Mire, Sweden - 712E1D metaG (Illumina Assembly) | ecosystem: Environmental > Terrestrial > Soil > Wetlands > Permafrost | place: Sweden...
CGCGCTGCTAGAAGTTCAACATCGCCCCGCTGGCAAACACCGGTCGCCAAACCGAAGGAGATGCGGTGGTCACGGAGCCGGATTCGTCCGCTCCGTTGGTTTTCGCTGCCCGCGGCGGACCAGCCGGAATTGTCCGTGCGCCGGCGCAGATGAAGTCAGCAAGACTGGCGATGTTGGTGAAGACGCGGGGTGACTCTTTCCCTCCGCAAATCGCAACGCCAAACTCTTCTTCGACGCAGATGGCAAGTTCGAGCGCGTCAAGGGAGTCGAGGCAGAGGTTGCCGCCCATGAGCGACTCGTCGCTGGCGATCTTGTTTGGTTCGAGTATGTCGAGCCTCAGAATATCGACGACCAGATGCTTCAGGTGCGATAACAGCAGGTCTCGATTAAGACAGCGATTCTTCACTTTGCGACTATATCGCCAGATGCGCCAAAGTGCCATGGGGTATGACCCTCGTCAAATGCGTGGCGATGCAACGCGTAGGCGATTAACGTCAAGCCAGCCTCAATACCGCCATTGCCGGAAGCTAGGCGGGGGCTGGCGACACCGCGGAGTTCATCGGGATGAATGCGGCTTCCCCATGACTCGAGACCGGGCTCAATTTCACTTCTGTTGTATCCACCCCATCGCACCGGGCCATAAAAGACGGGTGAATGTCGCGCCACAATCGTCCGGAAAAACACCCCATATCAATTTTTTGGCCTATCGTGCACCATCACGCTCAATTGAACCCGGTATCCTGGATCGCCAGGCAAGCGCATCCGCACCTGCGGGCGGGTGAACTGCCGTTGCGGGCCGAGTTGTTCAGCGTTGAACAACTCGCCCGCCATGCCCGGGACCTCGCGGCAAGTCACCAACTCGTTCCGCAACACAGCTCCAACCGCCTGTTGCCGCGATTGGACGGAAACGAGCAAAGTCTCCGGGCCTTCAATCGCGCGACCCTGGCCGTGAATCCCAGCCGGCGCATCACGCCCGCCGCCGAGTGGTTGCTCGATAATTTCTACTTGATCGAGGAGCAGATCCAGATGGCCCGGCGGCATCTGCCCCGGGGTTACAGCCGGGAGTTGCCTCGCCTCCGCAACAGTCCTTCCGCCGGGCTTCCGCGCGTCTACGATATCGTGATCGAACTGATCCCGCATGTGGATGCCCAGATTGACGCGGAATCGCTCAGCGCTTTCATCGCCGCCTACCAGACCGTCAGCTCCTTGAAACTGGGCGAATTGTGGGCCATTCCCATCATGCTGCGACTGGGGTTGATTGAAAATCTGCAGCGCATCACCACGCGGCTGACCATCGCGCGGCAGGACCGGGATCTGGCGGACTCCTGGGTGGATCGCCTGCAGGATATGGCGGAGAAGAACCCGTCGCACCTCGTGGTCGTAGTGGCGGACATGGCGATGTCCGATCTTCCCACCTCCAGTTCTTTCGTGGCGGAATTCTGCCAGCGTCTGTCGCGACAAAGCCCGGTGCTGCATCTCGGCCGCAGCTGGCTCGAACAGCGGCTGGTCGAACAAGGTTTGTCCATCGAACAGCTCGTCCACTTGGAGAGTCAGAATCAGGCGGCCGACCAGGTTTCCGTCAGCCACAGCATTGCGAGTCTCCGCTTCTTGAGCGCCATGGACTGGAAGAAGTTCGTGGAGACCCTGAGCCTCGTCGAGGAAACCTTCCGTTCCGACCCGGCCGAGGTTTACGGCCGGATGGATTTCTCGACCCGCGACCGCTATCGTCATGTGGTCGAGACCATCGCCCGGCACGGCCGCCTTTCGGAGGCGGAGGTCGCGCAATGCGCCATCCAGCTGGCCGCCGATGGTGCCCGGCAAAAGGGCCGCGAAGACCGAGCCGCCCATGTAGGCTTTTATCTGATCGACAAAGGCAAGCCCGTCCTGGAGCGCCGGGCGATGGTGCGGTGGCCCTGGCGAACGAGCACCGAACGGGCCATCAAACGTTTCCCGCTGGCGTTTTATGCCGGCGGGATCGGAGCGCTCACGTTCCTGGCCACGTTCGGGTTCATGCGGCAGGCCCAGGCGCTCGACGTGCAGGGATGGAAACTCATTTTCTTGACCTTGGTTTTCCTCCTGTGCGGCAGCCAACTGGCCGTGGCGTTGATGAACTGGCTGTCCACGATGCTGGTGAAACCCCGTCTGCTCCCGCGCCTGGATTATTCCTCCGGCATCGCTTCCGATGGCCGCACGATGGTGGTGGTTCCCACGATGCTCACGGGCCGGGAAGGCGTCGATCGCCTCATCGAGACCCTGGAGATTCACCACCTTTCAAACCGGGATCCGCTCCTTCACTTCGCCTTGTTGACCGATTTCCGCGATGCGCCGGACGAGGTTCTGCCGGGTGACGAACGGTTGCTGCAGCGGGCGCGGGCCGGGGTCGCAATGCTGAATCGGAAATATCCTTCTGAAAATCAGACCCGCTTTTTCTTGTTTCATCGCCCGCGCCGCTGGAACTCCGGGGAAAAGCTGTGGATGGGCTACGAACGCAAGCGGGGGAAGCTGGCGGAATTCAATGCCTTGCTGCGCGGCGGTTCTTCCGAATGTTTCTCCGAGATCGTCGGGGAGACCTCAATTCTGCCGGCCATCAAGTATGTCATCACCCTCGACACCGACACCCAGCTGCCGCGCGATACCGCCCGACGGCTCGTCGGAACGATGGCCCACCGGTTGAACTGGCCCGAGTTCGATCCCGTGCGCGGGATTGTCCGCGAGGGCTACAGCATCCTTCAGCCGCGCGTGGGGGTCAGTCTGCCGAGCGCCCGGCGATCCTGGTTCGTCCGGCTTTTTGCCGGCAACGCGGGAATCGATCCGTACACGCGGGCGGTCTCCGATGTGTATCAGGATCTCTTCCAGGAAGGCTCCTTCATCGGCAAGGGAATCTACGATGTGGATGCCTTCCAGCGGGCCATGGCCGGCCGCTTCCCGGAGAATACGATTCTCAGCCACGACCTGCTGGAATCATGTTATGCCCGCTCCGCCCTCGTCAGCGACGTGGAATTCTACGAGGAATATCCCTCCCGCTACAATGTCGACATTGATCGGCGCCACCGCTGGATTCGCGGCGATTGGCAGATCACGCAATGGCTTCTGCCGCGGATTCCCGGGTCCGACGCCCGGCGCATCGCCAATCCGCTCTCCAACCTGTCGCTGTGGAAGATCTTTGACAACCTGAGGCGCAGTCTTGTCCCCGTCGCCCTGATGCTCCTGCTGCTGGGCTGCTGGCTGCTTTCCCCTCAACTCGGCGCCCTGGGATCGCTGCTCGTTCTGGCGATTATTACGCTCCCCGGATTGCTGGCGGCCCTGGTCAATGGGCTGCGCAAGCCGGATGATCTGCCCTGGGCGGTGCATCTGCGGGGCGAAGCCGGGATGTGCGGCCGGCAACTTGGTCAGATCGTACTCACCCTGGCCTTTTTGCCCTACGACGGCTTCATCAGCCTCGACGCAATTAGCCGGACGCTGCTCCGTCGCTTGGTGACGCACCGGCGACTCCTCCAATGGCAAACCTCGAGTGATTCCGAACGGACGGTGCACGCCAACCTCGCGGGCTTTTATGTCACCATGTGGATCACGCCGGGCATCGCTCTGCTGGGTGGCGTCCTGCTCGTTTGGCTCCAGCCGATCCAATTGATCCTGGCCCTGCCGCTCCTTGGCCTCTGGCTGGCGGCTCCGTGGATCGCCTGGCGGGTCAGCCAGCCCATTGAATCCACCACTCCGGCCTTGACGGCCGCGCAATTGATTTTTCTCCGGCGCACCGCCCGCAAGACCTGGCGTTTCTTCGAAGCCTTTGTGACCGCGCAGGAGAACTGGCTGCCTCCGGATAACTTTCAGGAAATTCCCGTCCCGATCATCGCCTCCCGGACCTCACCCACCAACATGGGCCTGGCCCTGCTCGCCAATCTGGCCGCCCGGGATTTGGGGTATCTCTCGACCGGCGGCTTCCTTCGCCGCACGCAAGACGCTCTCGCAACCATGCTCCGCCTCGAGCGCCATCGCGGCCACTTCTACAATTGGTATGACACGCGCAGCCTCCAGCCACTCCTCCCACTCTATGTATCGAGCGTGGACAGCGGCAACCTGGCGGGGCATTTGCTGACGCTGGCCTCCGGGCTGAGAGAGCTGGCAGACGAAAGCCTTTTTGTGCCTGAGGTCTTTGCCGGCCTGCGCGACACGGTGGGGATTCTCCGGGATCTGGCCGGCGAGAATCATGCGCTGACCCGGCTCGACGCGGACCTGGAGAATCCACCGTCCGGTCTGCGCGCGGCGTTTGCCTCGTTGGATCAGGCAAAAGGCCTCGCCACGGCCGTCGCGGCATCGCTAGAAGCCGTCCGGATACTGCCAGGATCTGGAGGGCGGCGCGCTGTCGCCGCCGAATTTTCGAGCGGCGCTGACGGCGCAGCGCTTCCCGCCCCTCAGGGCGACGGAATCTCCGAACAGCTTCTGCCGAATGAAGCGGAGGAACTCTGCTGGTGGGCCCAGTCTCTGAAGCAGAATTGCGAAGCGCATTTGGAGGATCTGCTGCTCCTCGCGCCGTGGCTGCGATTACCGGCCACAAGATGGGATCGCCAACGCGAGGGAACACGGGCTTCCAAATCGGCGATCGCCAATCGCCAATCGCCAATCGATCAGAGCCTCCTCCCGTCGGCGGCGGCACAACTCGAGGAGAAGCTCACCCGGCTCGACGAGGGGCCAACCATGCGCGAGGTTGCCAATTTCGAACATTCGCTATGTCCCATAGTGGAGGCGGTCATGCGGGAGCTCCCGACGGAACTCCACCCCTCCCGGCCGGAAACACAAAGCTATCTCGCCGAACTCGCGAATTGCCTGCGGGAAGCCGGCGACCAGGCCCGGCAACGCCTGCTCGCATTGGAAGCCCTGGCCGGGCAGTGCGACGAACTGGCCGCGATGGATTTCACCTTTCTGTTCGACCCGGCGCGGGAACTGTTTTCCACCGGCTTCAACGTCACCGAACGCCGGCGCGACACCGGCTTCTACGATCTGCTGGCCTCGGAGGCGCGCTTGTGCAGCTACGTTGCCATCGCCTTGGGGCAGGTCCCGCAGGATCACTGGTTTTCGTTGGGCCGTCTGCTCGTCGCTTCGCGGCGCCAGCCGATGCTCATTTCGTGGAGCGGTTCGATGTTCGAGTACCTGATGCCGCTGCTGGTCATGCCCAACTATGAGAACACGTTGCTCGACGTCACCTGCCATGCAGCGGTGCAGCAACAAATCGAATACGGGAGATTGCGCGGCGTGCCCTGGGGCATTTCCGAATCGGGATACAACCGGACTGACATCCAGCTGAACTACCAGTACCGCGCCTTCGGCGTGCCCGGCCTGGGCTTGAAACGAGGACTGGCCGAGGACCTGGTCATCGCTCCTTACGCCACCGCGATGGCGCTGATGATCGCGCCGCGGGAAGCGTGCGAGAACCTGCAGCGGCTGGCGGCCGAGGGGCAGGAAGGCGCCTACGGCTTCTACGAGGCGGTGGATTATACGCCGTCGCGTCTGCCGCCGGACGAATCGAGCGCCACGATCCGGTCTTTCATGGCCCATCATCAGGGGATGAGCCTGCTGGGCCTGGCCAATCGCTTGCTGGGCGACCCCATGCAACGGCGCTTCCTGGCCTGTCCGTTGCTGAAGGCGGCGGACCTGCTGTTGCAAGAACGCGTGCCCAAGACCGGCACGAGTATGCTCGCCCAGGATCTGACCCAGGAAACATCGAGGGCCCTTCTGGGCGAAGGCGAGAACGTGATGCGGGTTTGCACGAACCCCACGCCGCCGGCGCCGGAGGTGCATCTCTTGTCCAACGGCCGCTATCATGTCGTGATCAGCAGCGCCGGCGGCGGCTACAGTCGCTGGCGCGATCTGGCCGTCACGCGCTGGCGCGAAGACGCCACGCGCGATTGCTGGGGGATGTTTGTCTATCTGCGCGACCTGGCGACGGGCGACTTTTGGTCCACCGCGTATCAGCCCACCGGGCGCGCGACGAACGGCTACGAAGCCATCTTCACCCAGGCGCGCGCGGAGTTTCGCCAACGGCATACCGGCCTCGACATCCACACCGAGATTGGCGTGTCGCCGGAAGACGACGTGGAGTTGCGGCGCATCACGATCACCAACCGTTCGCCGGCGGTCCGCGTCATCGAACTGACGAGTTACGCGGAAGTGGTGCTGGCGACTCCGGCCGCGGACGCAACGCACCCCGCCTTCAGCAATCTCTTCGTGCAAACCGAGTTCGCGCAAAAATCGTCCTCGATTCTTTGCACCCGCCGGGCCCGATCCCAAGAGGAGAAACCGCCGTGGCTGCTGCATCTGCTGGTGGGTCAAGGGGGTGAGCAGGGCGCGATTTCCTGCGAAACCGATCGCTCCCGGTTTGTCGGACGCGGCGGAACCCTGGCCAATCCTGCCGCCATGTACGGCCTTTCGCCCTTGTCCGACACCGCCGGTTCGGTGCTCGATCCCATTGTCTCCCTGCGACGCACGGTTTCGCTGCCGCCCCATGAAACCGCCATTCTCGACCTGGTTCTTGGCATGACGGAAAGTCGGGAAGCCGCCCTGGCGCTGGTGGAGAAATATCAAGGCGCCCACATGCCTGACCGTGCCTTTGAACTCGCCTGGACCCACAGCCAGGTGACCCTGCGCCATCTCAATGCCACGGAGGCCGAGGCCCAGCTCTACGGCCGGTTGGCTGGCGCACTGATCTACGCCGACTCCGCCCGCCGGGCCAGCGCCGGCCTGCTCCGCAGCAACCGGCGGGGCCAAAGCGGGCTTTGGAGCTATGGCATCTCGGGCGACGCGCCGCTGGTTCTCCTCCGCATCAGCAATCCGGAGAAAGTCGAGATCGTCCGGCAGCTGATCCAGGCCCACTCGTACTGGCGCATCAAGGGGCTCACGGCCGAACTGGTCATTTTAGACGAAGATGTTTCGGTCTACCGCCAGTCCTTGCACGACCAGATCATCGGTCTGATTGCCTCGGGGATTGAAGCGCAGATGCTGGACAAGCCGGGTGGCATTTTCGTCCGGCGGCTCGAACAAATCCCCAACGACGACCGCGTGCTCCTGCAAGCCGTGGCGCGGATTGTCCTGGATGACGAAAACGGAACCCTGGCGGAGCAATTGGATCGGAGGCGGGTGTTGGATCCGTTGGTCCCGGCGCTGATGCCCACGCGCCTGGCGTGGCCCGATTCGGCCGAGCCGGTCCCGGCGCGGGAGCTGATCTTCCCGAACGGCCTCGGCGGCTTCACCCGTGACGCGCACGAGTATGTCATCACCCTCGCCGCCGGGCAAATGACTCCCGCCCCGTGGATCAATGTGCTCGCCAACCCGACTTTTGGCACCGTCGTCTCGGAAAGCGGCGGCGCCTACACCTGGGCGGAGAACGCCCATGAATTCCGCCTCACCCCTTGGAGTGACGATCCGGTCCAGGACACCTCCGGCGAAGCCTTTTATATCCGCGATGAGCAGACCGGACAGTTTTGGTCGCCGACGCCCCTGCCGGCGCGGGGCGCGATGCCCTATGTCGTCCGCCATGGCTTCGGCTACACCGTGTTTGAACACACCGAGCATGGCATCGCCTCCGAGTTGTGGATCTATGTGGCGATGGATGCGCCGGTGAAGTTCATGGTCCTGAAATTGCGCAACGTCTCGGGACGTTCCCGCCGCATGTCGGCCACCGGCTACTGGGAGTGGGTGTTGGGCGACCTGCGGCAGAAGAGCCTGCTCCACGTGCAAACCGAGGTGGACCTCAAGACCGGCGCGCTCCTCGCGCGCAACCATTACAACACCGACTTCCCCGACCGGATCGCGTTCCTCGACGTCAACGATGCGACGCGCACCCTCACCGGAGACCGGAAGGAATTCCTGGGCCGGAACGGCAGCCTGGCGGAGCCGGCGGCGCTGAAACGCACGCGCCTCTCCGGAAAGACCGGAGCGGGGTTGGACCCATGCGGCGCCGTGCAGGTCGCCTTCGATTTGCCCGATGGGCAGGAACGGGAGACGAGCTTTCGCCTCGGGGTCGGCCGCAACGCGGCGGACGTGCAGAACCTCCTCCAGCGTTTTCGCCGCGTCGACGCCAGCCGCGCCGCCCTTGAAGGCGTCTGGGCGTATTGGAATCGAACCCTCGGTGCCATCAACGTGGATACGCCTGATCCGGCCGTGAATGCGATGGCCAATGGCTGGCTATTGTATCAGACCCTGAGCTGCCGGCTTTGGGGACGGACGGGATTTTATCAATCCGGCGGCGCCTACGGGTTCCGCGACCAACTGCAGGATGTGATGGCGCTGGTCCACGCCGAGCCGGCCCTCACCCGCGAGCATCTGCTGCGCGCCGCCGCGCATCAGTTCCGCGAAGGCGATGTGCAGCATTGGTGGCATCCACCGGCCGGCCGCGGCGTCCGCACGCATTTTTCCGATGACTACCTGTGGCTCCCGTACGCCACCTGCCGTTACGTATCGTGTGTTGCGGACTCCGGCGTTCTCGACGAAAAGATTCGTTTCATTGAGGGCCGGCCGGTCAAACCGGAGGAAGAATCGTCCTATGACCTGCCGAATCGATCGGAAGAGTCCCGCACGCTTTACGAACATTGCGTGCGCGCCATCGAGTGCGGTCTGAACTTCGGCGGGCACGGCCTGCCGCTGATCGGTTGTGGCGACTGGAATGACGGCATGAACCGGGTGGGAAACCTGGGGCGCGGGGAAAGTGTCTGGCTGGCTTTCTTCCTTTACGATGTGCTCACCCAGTTTGCCCGGCTGGCCCGCGCGCACCGCGATCCGGCGTTTGCGGACCGCTGCCTCGCCCAGGCGCTGCAGCTGCAACAGAACATCGAGCAACACGCCTGGGACGGACAATGGTATCGCCGCGCCTACTTCGACAACGGCGACCCCCTCGGCTCCCAGAGCAATCCGGAATGTCAGATCGATTCCCTGCCGCAAAGTTGGTCGGTGATCAGCGGCGCCGGCGCTCTGCCCCGTTCCCGCCAGGCGATGCAATCCGTGGATCAGCGTTTGGTCCGCCGCGAGGCCGGCCTGATTCAACTGTTCGATCCTCCGTTCGACAAATCGTCGCTCAATCCCGGCTACGTCAAAGGATACATTCCCGGCGTGCGCGAGAACGGCGGCCAGTACACCCACGCCGCGATTTGGACGGCCATGGCCTTTGCGCTCCTGGGAGAAAGCGAACGCGCCTGGGAGCTTTTCGCGCTGCTCAATCCGATCCATCACGGCGCGACGCCCGCCCAAATCGCCACCTACAAGGTCGAGCCCTACGTTATGGCCGCGGACGTTTATGCCGTCGCACCGCACGTGGGACGGGGCGGCTGGACGTGGTACACCGGCTCAGCCGGATGGATGTACCGGCTGCTGATCGAGACTCTGCTGGGCGTGAACCTGGAGGCGATCGCTTGCGTCTGGCTCCGCGCCTGCCGAAATCGTGGCCGTCTTTCAAGATCCACTATCGCTACCGGCAGACGGTTTATCACATCACCATCGCCCGTCTCGCCACCGATTCGGTCGGCGCGAGTCTGCTCTCCCTCGATGGGCAGGAAATCTTCGGAGAAACCATCCCCCTGCTGGACGACCGGTGTGAGCACATGGTTGAACTGAAAGTCCGCTGACGGACCGATCAACTCCGTGCGGGGACCGGTCGAAATTGGTGGAGCGCGTTGTCCCCAACGCGCCGGATGCGTCTTGGGGACAAGCCGCTCCACCTTGGCCCATCCCCGAATCATGCCCGGCTCAGCGGGGATCATGGAATTGCCAGCCGTTCTCCTCGTCCGCGCGCGAACCGGCTAGTGTGCGGGTGTAGGAAGCCCGCTTGCGGGTGATCATCGGTCGCAAGCGACCTTCCTACTGCATAATCCCGGCTCGGCTGGCGGTCCGCGGGCCGCCAGCGTTCAAACGACCAAGACCACTACGCCGTGTCCGGTTCGAACTCGCCATACGTTTGGGCGAGAAGCCGGCGAAGATTTTTCCGGCCGCGGGCAATGCGGCTTTTCACCGTCCCCATGCCTACCCCGAGGATTTCGGCAATCTCCTCATACGAGTGGTCCCGAAGATTGCGCAACGTGAGGATTTCACGCTGTTGAGCGCTGAGCTTCCTCATGCACAGTGCGACATGCGCGAAGAGCTCTTCGTGCGCCGCCGCCCGCGCCGGGTCAGGGACATCACTGGCGACGAGGTCCGCCAAGCTCACTTTCTCGTCGCCGCTGGCGGCGCAGTCAAGCGAGTCGGTCTCGTGGCGGTGGCGGCGGAAGAAATAGCCATAGCGGTTGCGCGAGAGATTAAAGGCGATGCGGTACAGCCAGGTAGCAAGAGAGGAATCGCCGCGGAAACTCGCCAGGCCGCGATAGGCGCGAATGAAGGTGTCCTGGGCGATTTCCTCCGCATCGGCGTGGTTGCCCAGGTGGCTGAGCGCGATGGAGAACATCTTCTGGCGATGACGCGTGACAATTTCGCCAAACGCGTCTTCGTCCCCGGCGTTGAAACGGCGCACCAAGACGGCGTCGAGCAGCGCCTCCTTTTGGGAAACAGCGAGGCCAGTGAGAGCCGCCGCAGAGCGGTCGGACGGTGCAATGGCGGCAGACGAGATTTGGGCGACCATAACGGTCATCCGAGACTATCCGCCAAACCGACCGGCCAACATGGGGTCTTGTGCTACCAAGTCCACCGACCGGCGGGATCCGCAGAGCGCGGCCGTGGCGGAACCCGCTTTCGTTCTCCGGCCAGCGTTCCGGCTGGTGCGCGGACCTGCGGACTCAAGTCATGCGGCCTGCGCCGGGGTAGAGGCTATCCGAAAACTGCCAGGATTTGGAGGGCGGCGCGCTGTCGCCGCCAATTTCCTGAGGGGCGCTGACAGCGCAGCACCCTCCACCGGAAAGCGGAACAGAGTTTGCGGACAGCTTCGAGACAAATTGTCGGAGGCGAACTTGCGCGCGATCGGTCCTCCGCAGGCCTCGCGAAGGAAAACTTCGACTACTCTTCAGGACGGTCTGATTTGCCAGCCGAACCGAACGGAATCTCGGCAATCACCGTCGTGCCCTTTCCCGGCGCGGACTCGACCGCGAAGCGGCCGCCGAGCATCTCGACGCGCTCTCTCATGCCGACCAGACCGAGGTGCCCGCCCAGCCTGGCCTCGAGCATCCGCTCGACCGGAAACGACTTTCCATCGTCGCAGATTTCGAGTCGGACTGCGTCGGGAATTTTCAGGATGCGCACGCTCGCATGGCGGGCATGGGCGTGGCGGACCACGTTGGTCAGCGCCTCCTGGGCCACGCGATAGAGCACCGTTCGATGGAAGCTGTCCGCCGCCTCGACTTCGGCAAACGCAGTGAAATGAATGCGCAGGCCATTCTGGCCCGCCTGTTCCTTCACCAGGGAGCGAAGCGCCGGGATGAGCCCCAGGTCGTCGAGCAGCGAGGGCCGTAGTTCGCGCGCGAAGCGGTGCACGACCTCGATCGACTTCCCCACCTGTCGCCGGGTTTTGGCGATTCGCTTGCGCAAGACACGGGGGTCAATCAACGCGGCCACGGCAAGGGCATCCAGCTGGA
>Ga0182027_10013200_pt1 | contig 11542 bp, 7 predicted proteins | sample 712E1DmetaG_FD_121300 | JGI IMG/M metagenome (GOLD analysis project Ga0182027, IMG submission 121300) | Permafrost microbial communities from Stordalen Mire, Sweden - 712E1D metaG (Illumina Assembly) | ecosystem: Environmental > Terrestrial > Soil > Wetlands > Permafrost | place: Sweden...
AATCCCGGTTACATCAAGGGTTACATTCCCGGTGTGCGCGAGAACGGCGGCCAATACACCCACGCCGCGATTTGGACCGCCATGGCCTTCGCGCTCATAGGAGAAAGCGAACGCGCGTGGGAACTCTTCGCGCTGCTCAATCCCGTTCATCACAGCAGAACGCCACAACAGATCGCCGCCTACAAAGTCGAGCCTTACGTGGTCGCGGCGGACGTTTATGCGGTCGCGCCGCATACCGGCCGGGGCGGATGGACCTGGTACACTGGCTCTGCCGGCTGGATGTACCGGCTGCTCATCGAAACGCTGCTGGGTGTTCACTTGGAGGGCGACCAACTGCGTCTAAACCCCAATCTTCCGAAAAGCTGGACGACCTGCAAAATCCACTACCGCTACCGCCAAACCGTTTATCACATCACCATCAGCCGGGTCGTCGCGGATTGGGCCGACACAAACGAACTCTTGCTCGACGGAAAAGAACTCGCCGACAATTCGGTCCCCTTGGTGGATGACCGCCGCGAGCATTCTGTCGAATTGAATGTCTGTAGTCCGGTGAGCATCCCCGAGAACCAGAGACTTCTCTTGACTGCGGTATAATGTTCCTTTCTTTGATGTTTGAGGGTGGGAGGTTTGTTCTGCCAATGCCCGTTTCAGCACAAGCCTGGATTTTTTGTGGCTTTTTCGCACGGTTTCGGTGATTTTCATGCTTTAGTTTTATATGAAACCGAACTCATTCACGGGTATCGTGGCTTTCACGGGCCACATGATGGACCGGCCCACGCGGTCGCAGCCGCGGTTTCCAGCTTCGGCAGAGAATGCGGTGACTCGTGAGATTCGGGCGAAATTGGATGCGCTTGATGCGCGGGCCGGTTTTGCCTCGATGGCTTGCGGAGGGGATATCATTTTCCTCGAACAGATTCTCGATCGTGGCGGGGAGATTCATGTGGTGCTTCCTTATCGGGCGGAGATTTTTAAGGCCGATTGCCTGACAGGCTTCCAACCAGAGGCGCCCTCTGACTATTGGCTGAAACGGTTTGACCAACTCTACGGCGAAGCCAAGACAAAGGTCATTCTCGCCGAAACCCGGGCGGCGAATAACGCGATGGCCAGCGAGCTTTGCAACCGGGTGTCTGTCGGCCTGGCTCTCATGAGGGGACGGTTGGCGGGAGAAGAAGTCCGGCTGCTGGTCCTTTGGGATGGTTGGTCTGGAGATGCGCCTGGCGGAACGCGAGCCATGGTGAATTTCGCCACAACCCGGGGTATTCCGATCGAATTTCTTCAATCCTTGCGGCCCAGCGACATCAAGGCCGTGTTCAACACAACCACGCCCAAGCCAGGAGACAGCTCGCAACCATCCCGCCCGGCCGACACGGCAGAACCGCCCCAGGAACTCCGGGCGGTGCTATTCGCGGACGTTAAGAAGTTCAACCAACTGACCGAGTCCCAACTGCCGGCTTTTGTGAAATATTATCTCCATCCTCTGGCCCAGCTCATTCGATCGGCACGCCAGGAGGGCATCGGCCCGTCCGACTACAATACATGGGGAGATGGACTTTACTGCGTCTTTGAGGCGATGAGAAGCGATGGATCGCTTGAAACCGTTCGCAGCGCGGGCTTGTTTGCCCTGCGTTTGCGGGAGTTTCTTCGGTCAGTAAAATGGGCTGAGAAGGGTTTGCCGAGAGACATGGGACTTCGTGTGGGCCTCCATGTGGGTCCGGTCTTTCGCTTCCCCGACCCTTTTCAACCCAAGGACTGCTTCATCAGCTCCACAATCAACTTTGCCGCTCGCATTGAGCCCGTCGTGCAGTCGGGGAGATTTATTGCAGCGAAGCTTTTGCGGCCCTGGCCGCATCGGAGGGCGTGACGGAGTTCTCGTGTGAATCTTTGGGCGAGAAGCAATTGCCCAAGCTGACGCAGCCGCATCGGCTCTATATCCTCAAATAGAAGGCGCCGGGCGACAGCCAGGGGCGCAGGACAAAATTCTTCGTGTCTTCGGTAGGGCGGCGCTGCTGCGCCGCCCAAGAATTCAGGGCAGAGCGGCAGCTCTGCCCTACCGGGAAGGCGAAGAATTTTGTCCTGCACCCGACGGCCAGTTCCATCAATGAAAGGAATTAACAGAATTGGCAAATCGAATTTGTAACTATTCAGGCAGGGACAGCGCGCCGTGTCCAGCGGCGCAACGGATCACCCCCGGACGCCTCGGCGAGGCGTCCCTACCTGAATAGTTACTCGAATTCTCATAGCCTTCGCGGTTTAAGACGCTCCCCACCGCGATTTTCTCGCCGCCCATGTAGGACGGTTCTACTCCAGAACGAATCTGGCGTTATAGTGTGTTCGCAGGAAACCCTTCATCTCGTCCACAGACGCGAGTTCCAGTTCTTCCATTAGATGAAGGCGTTCCTTCACATCAGTGGTCTGCTTAAACCGTTCACGCAGTTGCAATGTTCTGCCTCGATAATGCTTATACCGCTCGATTTCCTTGTCAGGGGAAAGGCCTTCTTGAATCGTGCGCAGCGCGGCGCCGAGGATCGCCACCGCGATGGCGCCGGTACGGACGCCTAATTGCACGTTGGCCGGAATTGCCATTGGCGAGTTCCCGGCCAAAACGTCAAACGCATACCCATAGATCAGAATTGCGGAACAAATCAACGCGCAGGTGAAGCAGAACGACGACGCCCCCGAGAGCGCGGCCATTTGCTTCATGGCCGGCCACTTCAGAAATTGCCAGAAGGGTTTGGCGCTGGACTTGCGCAGTTTGTAAACCGCGTAGTTGTACTGGTGGTCGAAACGAAGCTGATCGAATGCGTCGAAGACCCGGGCAAGCACCGCGCTTTTGTGGCTGTAAAGGGTGGGTTGATCGTGGAAGCAGTCTCCAGCATCCCCGGGCTCGTCGGTGAACGATTCGAGACGGGCTTCCAGTTTGCCTTCATGCGCCTGAAGAAACTTCTCAAGCCAGCGATCGCGCTCTTTCTCAAATTGGGCAATTGCGTCCGCGCTGGCGCATGACGCTTCCACTTCCTTGCCATGCCGCACCAACAGTTGAAAGTGCCATTGCCGCAGGCGTTCCGCCATGAGCCGGCTCTCCAGCCATTGGCGCTTCCAAGGTCCCAGTAACAGCCCGCCGCCTGCCACAAGAGCCGCGAACAGGCCGCCCAATTCCATGACCAGAGCAAGCCATTGTCTCCAAAGGGTGTGCGGCCACAGAGGCTCCGTTGCCACGGCGAGCAGAGCCAGAGTGGCGGAGACCACAGCGCCAAAGCCCAGCCGGCGAACCCAGTCTCGAGCTATGTCGGCCTCGTTGCTATACTCGGCGAACTTTTCCTGTAACCGCCGGTCTTCCAACAGGTGAATGATGTTCGGGAATTGCGACCTCGCAAAGGCAAGGTCATTCGCATTCATTAGCAGATCGTCGTTAAAGACATGGCCGCGCTGCGGTCCTGTTGGCTGAACATTGTCTGACATGCTATCCATTTTCCATGCCTCAATGGAGGATTATCACGCCGCTTTGGTTGGTTCCCAGGAAATAACCCTGCGCGTTGGTTTTGTTTTGGAGAAGGACGCCGTTGACGGTGATGCTTCGCTTTGCATTGGTTGGATTGGCAAAGCTCCCGCCAAACGTTCCGGTCTTTGTGTTGATGGTCAAGACCAGCTTGTTGGTCTTCTCCGCGGCATTGGTCACGGTGATCGTATTGTTGGTTGAAAAAATAATGTGGTTGGTAATGGGCACGGGCAGGTTGCCTCCTTCCAAAATTACAATCCCACTGGTCAATTCCAACAACGGCTTGTTGGTTGGCGTGTAGGATGAGCCGGCGATGGCCGCCTCCTGGTTGGTGAAGCCGGAACGATAAAGGGCGGTCTTGCTGGTGTTGGTGGCATTGATCCAGCTTGTGTTGGTTGAGGATAGGATCACCCCGTTGGTGGTGAAGCAGTTCCATCCCCAGAGCGAGCCATTCCCGGCGTAAAGGGGCACATAAAACGGCCAGAAACCATCCTTGGAAACCACGCTGCTTTGGTTGACGGGCGTGTTGTCGGCCAGGCTGCCGCCAAAGGTGATGTTGCCAAAGTCATCCACTTTCACAGTGCCGTAACTGGTTCCATAAGGCCCAACGCTTGCGCCGGTGACGCCCGGAATGATCACGGTGTAGAGGCCCTGATAGTTGGTGGCTTTGTGGGCGGAACTGAAAACAGCCCGGTCCCCCGCCACGAGCGCGTCGAAGTTGCCGTCGCTGACGGTGCCGGAGACGGATTGGTTGTCAAAGTCAAGTTGCAGGACAGTGGTCAGGGTGTGTTTGGCGCTGAGGACGGAGTTGAATTGGGCGCGGCCGGCCAGATTGAAGTTGGTGGTGAAGGAGGGGGTGTTGGCGCCCAGGTGGAGTTTGCCGCTGAACTTGCCGGTGGGGAGGAGGGTGAAGGTGATCGCCCCGGAATTGGTGTGCTGGCGCGGGCCGTTGGTCGGAGCGAACAGACCGTTGTAGGCGCCCTGCGCCGCCAGGAAGGGGTTGGTCAGGAAGTTGGCCTGCAAAATCAGGTTGGACATCATGGTGAAATGGAGCGTGAGATTGGTGAAACCGGGAACCAGGGAGCCGTTGGCCACGGTGCCGCGCGCCCAGTACTCAAACAAGGCATTCTTGGCCGCGACAGCGGTGACGCTGTAGTTGCCGCCGACTTGGAGCAGAGCGTTGTTCGAAACGCCCGCGCCACCCTTCATGCCGCCGGGACCGTTGGCCAGAAGGGTCAGAGGCACTTTGACGACGTAGATGAAACTCCGCGTTGCCGCCACGGAGGTGATGTCGTTGGTGTCAATACTATATACCGCGATGACGTTGGTTCCCGGCGTCAGGGTCACCTCGGCCGTCCAGTTGGTGGTTCCGGAGGCGGTGGTCCAGAAACCATCCGTGAGGTTCGTGAGCACAACCCTGGCTACGCCGGCCTTGTCAACCGCAGTGCCCTTGATCGTAATCGAACCGCTGTTGGCGCGGAAATTGCCGGCGGGCGTTTGAATGGTGACGGCGGGGATATTGGTGGCGAGGAGAATGGCCGGAAGGCTGGCGACGTTTGACACGGAGTTGCTCACGACCACGGTGTACGTGCCGTTGTTGGCCGCTGCGGCGGCGGCGATGGTGTAAGCGGCGTTGGTGGCTTTGGCAATGGGCTTGTTGTTCAAGCGCCACTGGTAATGCAGCGGGGCGGTGCCCGTCGCCACGACCGAGAAGGCGGCGCGCTTGCCCAGGCCGACGGTCTGGCTGGCAGGTTGCTGGACAATCGCCGGCGGGAACTTGGTGATATTCAAATTGGTCTGTGTGTAATTGGCGTTAATACTTATAACAGTCCCTTTCACCACAGTTATTGTTTGATTGGTGGGCGGAGCCCACCCATTGATGGGCGCGAACTGCACGACCTCCACGCCGGGGGAAGACACCACATCCACGTAGTTCGGGTTGCTCGAATAGGCAGGCTCGCCCTGCAAACGCCAACCGGCCCCGGCCTGCACCGCCTCCGGCGGCCCCAGTTGTATTTGCACAAAGCCGGCAGTCGTCTTGATGTCTGCAGGGGCTATGATCGTAATCACCCCGCCGCCATTGTTGTTTGTCCCGTAGTCGCCCTTGCTCGCCGCCAGATTGATCAAGTTGACCGCATTGCTGTCAATCGCCCTCATCAGGGACATGCTGCCCAGGCCGCCGCCCGTGGTTCCCAAATACACCGCCGCCGGATATAAAAAGCCGTTGGTATATCGCACATAAACCGGGCCGCCGCTGTTCCCGGGAAAGCTCAGGAAACTTGCCGTGGCATAGACTTCGCTGGATTCCTGGATGAAGGGAGCGCTGGAAAGCGGGGTGGAGTAGATCAAACCGGGTTGCACCATCTGGCCGAATGACGAGCCATCCACAGGATAGCCGGCCAACATCTTCAGGTTCGTGCTGACAAGCCACGGATCGGGCGAGTCGTCTGAGCCTAGATAACCGCCATAACCGCTGTTGGCCACGGGATCATTGAAGTAGAGCGCGGCGACATCAAAGTCCTGCGAGAGCGCAGTGGACTGGCCCGGGGAATAGCCCGCGGCCAAATCGTTCGTGCGCCGGGCCGCGTAACCGGAAAGGACATACCAACCGCGCGCCGGCACCGCCGGCACGATGGGGGTTTGGTCCTCCTGAAAGAACCAATTCACCTGGCTGACGTAGGAAAGGGTGTTGTCGTTGAAAACCAAATGCGCCGCCGTCAGCACCACCGTCTCCCTCACCGCCACCCCGCTGCCAAAACCAACGTCCGACTCCAATTGGCCATTGAACGCGTAGGGAAGACTGGTGTTGGTGAAGCCGCCCGGCGGGACCGAGGATGGAAAGAGAGCCGTCGCGGGAGGCGTGGCCGGCAACAGATAGTTGACAGTGTTGGTTGCGCTCATTCCGGCCGGCACGGTAACCGCCAGGTTCTTCGGCCAGGACCAGCCGCTGACAGGCTCAAATTCAATCAAGTAAGTGTTCGGCAAGACATTGGTGGTGAATCCGGATGCGTGCCAGACGGTCTCACCCAGAAACCGCCAGCCGGCGCCCGCCGGGTCGTTCGGATATATGTTCATTGTGAGCGAACCGGCATTGGTGGCATTGGTGGAATTGAGTGTCGAATAATTCGATATGATGATGGAGTTCAAGCCGTTCGTGACACCGACCATATAGGAACTGGTCAGGTTGGATATGACAGGCACATAACCCGGCTTGACATTGAAGAGAATAGGGTAATTGCCGGCCAGCACATTGCTCACCACCGATCCGCTGGGGCGCCAGGTCACATCCGATGGGAAGCGCCACTGGCCGTTGGCATTGGTCGGAACGAGCGTGACCTGGAGCTGCCCGGTAACCTGCGACGCCGGAAGCGGAAAAACAGAGGGCAGAAAGGTCGTGCCGCCATACTCGTGAATCGTCACCGTTGCCATCGAAGGGCTTCCCAACGAACCGGGGTTTGGATTGGACAATTGGATTTGGAACGCGATGTCCGGCCCCGGCAGGTAATTGTTCAGAATGGGAATGGTGATGTTGATGGATTGAGAGCCGCCGGCGAAGTCCAGCGTGCCGTTGGTTGCCGTGTAATCGCCCCAGGAACCACTGCCGCCGACCGCCGTAAGGTCGCAGGTGGCATACTGGACCGAGCCTCTCATCCCGCCGGCATTATTGACAGCGACCACCACCGCGCCGTTGCTCTCGCTGACCGTGTAATTGGTCGCGCTGAACTGGAAGAGCGCCGGTTGCGATACCGTAACCCTGTTTGTCGCGGTGGCCGAAAGCCCGTAATTATCCGTGGCGACAGCCTTGACATCATAAGCCCCGAGCGCGGGATTTGTCCATGTAACCATGTAAGGGCTGTTGCTCGACACCCCCAGCAAGGTGGTTCCGGCGTAAAACGAAACACTGGTGATCGAGCCGTTGCTGTTGACATCCCTGGCAGTGGCGGTGATAACCGGGCTGGCGCCAAAAGCAACCGCCGCGCCATTGGTGGGGCTGGTAATGGAAACAACGGGCTTCTGGGCGGTGACGGTGATGTTGACCGGAGCGGAGGTGGTGAAAATACCGTAGCTGTCGGCGGCTACGGCCTTCAAAACGCGATTGCCAAAGGGTGGGTTGGTCCAGACAACCGAAAGCGGGCTGTTCATGGACACGCCCAACATGTTCGTGTCGCCAAGAATAAAGAAATTGGTAATAATGCCATTGGTATTGGGATCGCCGTTGGTTGCGGTGATGGAAATATTGTAGCCAACAGGAAAGGCCGCGCCATTGCTCGGACTTGCGATGCCGACATTGAGCGGTTGTCCGGTAACCCTTCCAGTCACAGTTGACGAGGTGGCCGTCATCCCGGAGTTGTCAGTGGCTACAGCCGCCAGCACATACATGCCGAGGGGCGGGTTCGTCCAAGAACAGCTAAACGGCGCACTGGTTACCTGGCCAATTTGGGTAGCGCCGTTAAAGAACGTCACGTTGGTAACGCTGGCGCCGCCATTGAGATCGGTGACCGAGGCGTCAATGGGGATGATGGCTGGGACAGCAAAGATCGCGCCATTGGCCGGATTGGTGATCGAAATGGAAAGCGGTAGAACGGGAGCATTCCATCCGCAGGCACCCGGTCCGCCATACGCGCCAATGTCGTTGACGAACGTGCCCAGCGACGGGGGAACGCAGGAGTCGTCATAAGCGGGAGATGGATTCCCGGCGTCAATGCAGAGCGAACCTGGCAAAATGATCAAATTGGTCGTGCTTTGAAATGTGGGATTAAAATCAATATTGCCCAAGCCAGTGAACCCGCCCTGGACATCACAATACGTTACATTAGTAACATTAGTAACCCCGGATATCTGCGTGCCACTGCTATTATTGAAAAATAATATGGAATTCATGACTTGCGCCGCGCCCAGACCAGACCAAAGCCCCTCGATGCTATTGTAAGCGATGGTGCAGTTGACGATGCTTGCGGTTCCGAGCTGGGAACTGAGGTAAAGGCCACCGCCCTGTTGCAAGGTGGGCGAAGCTGCTGTGTTTCCTCCAACAATACTGTTCGCTATCGAAAGTGACCCTTGGAGAGCATAGATGCCGCCCCCGTATGCCTTCCCCGGGCACTCGCCCGTGTCTGTGATGACGCTGTTTCCAGAAACAATGCAGTTCTTCAGCACGGTCGCTCCCAGAGCAGAACAGACCCCACCGCCAGAGGCGGTTTCGCCGTTACCACAGTAATTCACACTATAGCACAAGTTGTTGCTAATGACACAGTTACTCAGCGAACAAGAACCAGCCGAAACGTAAACTCCGCCTCCGGCATAGCTGCCGAAGTTTTTCTCTTGCGGATTTACCACGTTCCCGCTAACAAGGCATCCGTCCATTATGAGCGCGCCACCGGCCAACTGCGCGGAGACCCCTCCGCCGTTCCCAACATCACCGCCGCGACTCCCGTCGGAAACCCCGCCCACGACATTGTTACTAATGATGCAGTTCTGTAAAATCAGGTCCGCTCCAGTCGAGTTCCTGGCTTTGATCCCACCGCCATTGACCGGGGCGCGGTTGTTGGCAATAACACAATTTGCGATTTCTGGATTGGTGTTGGAGATGACGATGCCGCTGTTGACAGAGTTGGAAATCACGCAATAATCCAGCACCGAACCAGGGTTGGCAAAGTTGAAATAGATGCCTTGCCAACCGCCATTGGTTCCCATGAAGACAATGGGAGCAGCAGCCGTCCCGACTGCCGAGATGTTCCCGTCCACCTCAAAGACATAGTTGCTTTGGAATATCACTTGCACTCCCGGCTGTATGGTCAACCCTGCCACGTTCACATTGCCCACAACCACATAGGGAGAATTCGCCAGCGTCCAGGTGCTGGTGATAATCGCTCCTGAAACATTTGTTGAAGCGTGACCTCGCTGGCTGGAAAACAAGCACACAAACAAGGCTATTGCCAGCCAACATCCTGCCATCGTCTTGGCCCGCCGCGGGGACTTCTGCATCGTCCATTGGCGGACGGTGACGCCACGGGGAGTGACGCGTCGGCATGGTTGTGGGAGCCGGGGTCCTTTCAGTGGGGACTGTTGACTTGGTAAAAAGCGGAGCAATTTCATGGCAATATTGGTCTATTTGCAACAACACCGTGATAATGCGCGATATTGCACGGGCGGGATCGGAAACGCAAGGCATTTTTGCAAACAATTGTGATAAGAAAATTTTCGCAGCTTCCGATCCGCTAATTTGGCTGGCGGCGCCCGCGGTTTGGTCCGAAGCCGTGAGTTTCCACGCCGCAAAAGGCTTGCACATTGCGGCCTCCATGCCAATAATCAAACAAAGCAAACCGGAACGGACATGAAATCGCCAGGAATAATTGCAAAATGGCTCCTGCTCAGTTTGGGTGTCGTGGCGGTTGCGGTGGCGCTGGCCTCGTGGTTGGCGCGCCGTCAAACGGAAACCCGGCCGGAGGCTCGCGTCCCCGCGCCTTCTGCGCCGGGGCAAAATCCCTTGACCGCCACGCCAACCCCAACGGCCCGTCTTTCCGCGCTGCAGGCCGCGTGTGATGCGTTGCGCCCGGCTTCCAACGCCGCCGCAAGGCAGCAATTGGCGGCCTTGCGCCAGTCGATGGCCGCCATGCCTGCCAGCGAAGCGGCCGCCGCCATCAGGCAGTTCCTGGATTCCAAGTCCGACGCGCCGACTCATCTCGGTTTCAAGCTCGCGTCCAACGGTTTGCTGGACGAAGCGCCAACGTTGCGGACCTTTTTGCTGGACGAATTGGCGCGGCTCGATCCCGCCGCAGCCGCGGAGTATTCCAAAATCATTCTGTCAAGCATGGATTCCCCGGATGAATGGGCCGTGGCGTTGCGCAATCTGGCGCTGGGCGACGCCAGCGACGCGGGACGGCAGTTGTTGGCGGAGAAGGCGGCCGCGCTGCTCCAATACGCGCCGTGGCAGCAGTCTCCTTCGGCCGGTTATCTGGAGGCGTTCGATGTGGCGGTGTATCTGGGCGGAACAAGCCTGTTGCCCACGCTCTCCAATCTGGTCAGTTTGACGAATAACCCCGCCGTGGCTCACGCCTCCTACCTCGCCTTGGACCGTTTGGTCATCAACAATCCCGCAGTTGAACTGGCCGCGCTGGAAGCGGACCCGAGTTTGATGCAAGGCCGCGAATTGACGCGCGCCAATTATTTCGCGCGGGCCGACGTGCGCGACCCGCAACAACGGCAGGTTTTGGAGAGCTATCTGCTCAATCCTCAGATTGGCGCGGCGGAAATGAAAACGTTCGCGGGCATTTATCCAAACGCCAATTTCATGATCTCCCCCAATTTGCTCACGCCGACACCCACGCCCGACCACGCCGCCCTGGTCAGCCGCGATACCGAGTCGTTGTCCGTCGCGCAGCAATGGCTGGGCGACCCGCGGTTCGCCAGGTTGCAGCAGGTTTTGGCGCGGATCATCCAGCGTTTGCAGGGATTTTTGAACCAGGCAGCCGCCGGCCAATGAGTCCAGCCGCGCACCTTGGCAGGCAATCCGCATGTTGTCGCGGTGCTGGCTCTGAACCGCGGCCGGTTCCTTGCCTCGATGGGGGATACTCGGGCCATTTCGATTGGCCGTGCCAACTCACGGCAAGAGAATGACGCGGTAAAACTGTTCCGCATTTGTGATGGGTGCGAGAGTGGTCATGGTGGAATTGCTTGCGCTGATGGTGCCGCCTACTGAAGTCCAGTTGGGTTGGGCCAGGTTGGTCGTGGACTGGATCTGATAAAAGGACCCGGGCTGGGCGCTCCAGCCAAATGTGATTGTGGAGCTGGTATGCGTCACGTTTTGCATGGCCGGCCTCGGAAGAACACTGACATCGTCCAGACCAAGGTAGGACGGGTCATCGCGGAATCCGAATTGCAGCGCGGTGTTAGTCGTTGTCGCTGGAACGTTAAATTGCAGATTAGTCCAGCCGATAGCACCGATATTGGTCTGATCGAAGAGAACGGCTCCATTCCACGCCACCGAGAATTCATTGGGGGTTTGACCGTCGCTGTCCAGCCAGAGTGAGAGCGAATACAACTGGCCAA
>Ga0182027_10013201_pt1 | contig 11542 bp, 6 predicted proteins | sample 712E1DmetaG_FD_121300 | JGI IMG/M metagenome (GOLD analysis project Ga0182027, IMG submission 121300) | Permafrost microbial communities from Stordalen Mire, Sweden - 712E1D metaG (Illumina Assembly) | ecosystem: Environmental > Terrestrial > Soil > Wetlands > Permafrost | place: Sweden...
CATTCCTCGACCTCACGCTCAGCGCCGAGCGCGGCGCGCAGGGCAGGCGGACACCCTTCATCCGAGAAATCAGACAGGACAGCATGAAGCTCGTCTTGACCAAGGCCGAACCCAGCCATGACCAGCAGTTCGAGGTCCACGAGGAGGTCGTTCGATGACCGGGACACGAGGTTCTCTGTCGCGGGAAGAACGCGGCCGCCAGCGAGTGTCGTCGTGCCCTGACGTCGGAGCAGTTCGGCAGCAATGCGGGATGCAGCGACCCTCTGGCCGTCGTCCCAATCGGGGAGAGGCAGGTTGGCGAGGACCGGTTGGGTCATATGACGATCGACGAACCGGCGTGTCCACCAATCCGCGATGAACGAGTTCAGGAAGCCGAGGAGCGCAAGAATGCGAGTGGTGTCGGTGGGAGCGAGGAGCCTCAGCCCGTGCGCGTAGCCCTTGCTGTAGACGTAGCCCGTACGGGGCAAGACGGTGGCGATGAGCGTCCGGCTGTTGTCGTTCATGGTGGGATAGCGGAAGACGATCACGGGGTGGTCGGACGCGAAAACGGCAAGACCACTGTCCACGATTACTCCCAATCCCAGGCGCTGAAGGCTGGCAGGCTCGGGCACATGACGTTGGAACGGCTCCTCAGACGCGATCCTGAAGGCGTCAACGTGGCGAGTCATGAGAACCTGCCAGGCGCCCGGTCCATCGTTGCCGACGAAGACTCGATGTGGACCAGACCCGGAAAAGTCCCACCGCGAGGAGTCTGCGGTGGCGTGGATCCAGCCATCGCCTCGCCCGAGTCGAGGGAACTGGCGCATCGCCTCGAAAACTGGCAGGTCGCCAGCGCCGTTGAACCACGGGATGACGTGGCTGTCGGACAAGTTTTCAAGATCGTGTCTTGTGATCTTGATCGCATTCGCATCACTGGCCGAGCGAAGTCCTGTCTCGGTGGTGACGGCGGGCCAGATCGTCGCTGCGACATCATCTGGTGACCCGGAAGCGCGGTGCCGCGTCAGGAACACGATCATCAGCTGAGAGTGAATGTCGAAGAGCCACTTACGCTTGTTGCGCGCCTGGAGGGTCGTAACGACGGCACCGTCCAACAGGCGCTCGCGCAGGTCACGCCAACCGCCGAGAACAAGGACAACTCGAGGCAGCACCAGCCCAAGGCGCCCGTCCTCAGCCAGAAGTGACATCGCTCTCTCAAGGAAGACCTTTGCCAAATCGTGATGTCCATGGGTACCGCGTCCCTGAAGCTCGTACGCTCCGTCGATCAGCCTCTGTAGCAGCTCTCGTTCCTGACGCTCGGAAATCTCGACCTCGGCATCAGTCGGTCGCTCTTGGCGAAGTCGCTCGATAGCAGCTGCTCGCTGAGTGGTGGGCACACGATTGAGTCCGGGCGCTCGGCTGACCCAGAACTGCTGCTCCTCGAACCGAACTTTGTCCCAAGGCGGATTTCCGACGATGACATCGAACCCAGGCCGATCCCTGAGGAACACTTCAGGAAAGACGAGCGGGAAGTGCACAGCTGCCAGTTCGCGGGCGCGTTCCCTGGCCACGGTCACCAATGGATCTGAGATCAGAACGTTGTCGTCAGGCAGAACCGGTGCGGGCGCCTCGCCTAGCCGGACGGCGACGAGCACATCCATGAGAGCGGCCGCCGGTTCGATGGCGGACATCGCAGCGACGTGGTCTGCCCGAGCCTCCCTAACCTCGGCCATTGTCGCGTCGGTACTCCGCGCCAACCTGCGCAGGGCGTCGCTCGATCGGCCGATCCATTCAAGCAGCGCCTGCCGCCAGATGGTGGGCTGCTCGGGGTCAACGTCCGGATCGAGCGCGTGAACGGCCTCGGCCACCGTGCCGATGCCGGTCAGGCTATTACCCGACACGAGGTTGTGAGACAAGTAGCTGAGCGGGAGACCCGGCACGAATGTGTGGATCCACAGCGCCAGCCTGGCCAGTTCGACCGCGATCGGGTTCAGGTCAACGCCGTACACGCACCGTCGCGCCACTTGTCGACGGATCAGGGTCGCCGTCTCGAGTTGAGCCCCGGCCGCTAGGTCTTCGCCGAGCATCTCGATTGCTGCTGTCCGCAGACGGGCAAGCTCCGCGTATACCCCGTTGATGCGGTTGGCGGCCAGGAAGGACGACAGTCTGGCTTCGATCCGGTCGATCGCCGATACCAGGAAGTGGCCAGATCCCATCGCCAGGTCCGCGAGCCGGAAGTCAAAGAACGCCTCGGCCGCCCGATCTTCGTCTCCCGAGGCAAGCAGACCCAACAGGCGCTCAAGATGTGCGTCAAGCGCGGGCTCAACGACTCGCTCGAGCAAGTGTTCGACCGCGAAGGGACGTGTGAAGTAGGCCCCAGTCGACTTGCGGGCGCCGCTTGAGTTGTGCAGGTAGATGTGCCCGGCCCTAACGAGCGGCTCCACGCCGCGGGGCGCCGGGACGTACTCGCCGTCGGCGTCAACGACCAGGTCAACCGGAGCGATGGCCAGGGCTGACTCCAGCAAGCCTTCGTAGATAGTTCCGAACTCCCGAACCGACAGGCTCCTGAAGTCGACGGGTCCCCGAACGCCGTCTTCGTCCTGATCCACCAGCAGCGCCTGCAGCGCCGGCCCGAACTCTTCGTCGGTAAGTTCCAGGTGGTCAAGCACGACCCCGGCCGGACTGACGGATGGATCTGAACTGAAGAGGCCGCCGTTGTAGGCGGGTACACGCCAGTTCTCGCGACCGTGGTCGACGGCTCGAACTAGTTCTCGGACCCGTGCCCATACGGCCGCTGGCGCAGCTTCTGTGGCACCCGCGAGATCAACTCCGGTCATCTGCCGTGCCAGGGTCTTGAGGGCGTTCTGCTGGTAGGCCCCGTTCGTGCGGTACGGCAGAAGGTCCTTGTCCTCCGCGTAGGCAATGAACAGCAGCCGGAACAGGATCGTCAGTGCCTGCTCATAGAGAGACGGTAGCTCGCGATCGGTGACCGGCTCGCCGCTCGCCTCTCTATGCCGTGCCACAGCTTCAGCGAGCGCAGGCACTACGACTGTGTAGACGCGCTCGCGGAGTCTCCCTCCGAGGTCAACAGCGAAGTCCCGCGAGCTTGCCATGATCTGTTCGAGTGTCCCGCCGGGGCGGAGAGCACCGGCGCCGAACAGGAGAGGGAGATACCCGGCCTGACGCTCCGGGAGAAGACCCAGGTTCGCTTCGACGAAGGTTTCTGCCCGCCCTCGTCGTCCTACGCCTGACTCTGCCCTAGTCGCGTAGACGCGGACTTCGGGGCCTCGAGTGATCAGGACATACGGCAACTGCTCTGCATCCGCCCGCGCTAGGGCCGCCGAGATAGGGCTGATGAAGCCATATGCAACGTTCTGGGCCTCAGGTGTCTCGTCCGCCTCGAGGAATACGGCCACGGCGGCGGCGACCTCACCGGCCCGCAGGACGTACGTTGACGTACCACGCTCTTCCACTGAGAACCCAAGGCTCTCTACCAGGGGACGTCCGCGGAGGGCGAGGAAGGGCACGCCTCTATCACAAGCCCCTCGCCAGTCGCGGCGTGCGGGCACGCCAACCTGCAGCTCGTGTGACGCCACCAGGCCGATGTTTCGGACACCAGGCAGCTGTGAGTCAGCTTCCGGGAGCACTTCCTGGAGGAACCGAATCGCCGCGTGACGATTGGGTTCCGCCAGTGCGGTGGCGGCAATCCGCTCGACCTGATCCCTCGGCAACCCAAGAACGGGCGCCGGCGATGGTGGCACCGGGCCACACACCGACGCGGCCGGTCCATCTGCACCTGGGTGCAGGATGACGATCAGAAGCGGACTTGGAACATTGCGGTGGCGAAGCTGCCAGAGGTCGCGGAGCTGAGTAGCGCCGGGAGCCCGAGTAGCACTGGCTACGGCCACCTCAAGCGGATGTTGCCCCAACCCGAGGTACATCCCGAGAGCCTCAAAGCCGGCTGGGGCCGCCTCGGGCATCGTCCAAGGACGGATGTCCGCTCTCGATCCCAGGAACTCATGTTCCGCCACGCCAGCCCCCGCGCCCCATGAAGTGGTTGCACAACCGTGCCCGTCCAATCTTGGCACGCTGCAACACGGACCATCACGCCAACCGGAGCGACTTTGATGAACGCGCGGGGCTGGCCAAGCTGGAGCCTCGGATCAAGCCCCGCCAACCGCGCGCGGTGGACAGCATTCAGGCGCTCCGGCCACGGCCATCACCAGAACCTCCTTGTCGTGACCACCGTTGATCGTCGGGTGCGGTCAGGCTCGTCCGCATGCAGTGTGGCCGGGCAGCCACGCTGGAGCGGAAAGGACAACGCGAGGCCCGTCAACAAGAGAACCGGTCGAAACGAGGCTCGCTGGCACACGAGTCAATAGGATGTGCACCGAATCGGAGGCTGCGCGGGTTGTGTCCCGTCTAGACCGAGACACTCAGACAGCCAGCGCACTTCGGTCTGACTCCGCGCGTCAAGAGGTGGGCCGCGAGTTTCTGTCCCCGTTGGCCGAGATCGACTGACCGCAACAAGTGGTGCCAGGCATGGGAGGCCGAAGCGGCCGACTCGCTCAGCATGCCTGTCTCACTCGGATTCGACCGCCGGCGCCTGCCAGAATGGGCAGCATGAGTAGGCTCACGGCGTTCACCGACTGGTTGTTCCTGGAGCTCCCGAAGCGACTGCCGGGTCGGGCGGTTACCGTGATCGCGCTGATCCTCTATCCGGGAGTGGGTCTGTCGCTTCCCATGGCCCTCGGTTGGTCGGCCGCGTGGCTTGTGTCCGCGAACCTGCTCGGAGTGCTATTCGCGGCCGACCTGAGTCTGGGGTGGCTGATAGCCCAGATCCAGGCTCGTGACCGTCGCCACCTGCTCGAATGGACAACCGACCTGCGCCTCCTCGAAGCGGCGGAGTTCGAGTGGCTTGTCGGCGAGGTCTTTCGGCGCGAAGGATGGACGGTCGAAGAGACGGGCCGCCAGGCCGCTCCCGATGGCAACGTCGACCTCCGCCTGCGCAAAGGCAGCGAGCAGCGCATCGTTCAGTGCAAGCGATGGACGTCCTGGCAAGTGGGGCCGACCCAGATCCGGGAGTTCGCGGGCACGCTCACCCGTGAGCACCTACCGGCGAGCGCCGGGGTCTTCGTGACGCTCTCGACCTACACCGACCAGGCGCGAGACGAGGCGAGAACGCTCGGGCTTTCGCTCCTCGAGGGTCGAGACCTGATCGGCCGGATCGAGAAGGTCCGTCGGACGGAGCCCTGTCCAAAGTGCGGCGCCCCGATGCTCACCGACCGATCGGCGAAAGGCTGGTGGCTCAGGTGCCCGCGCTTCCCAGGCTGTGATGGGAAGCGCGACCTCAGTCCGGATGTCGCTCGAGCGGTGGAGTTGCTGACGCAGGAGAGCTGACACAGTCGAACCGGAATACGAGCCATTCCCCGAGCCTCGTCTCAGGCTGTCGAGAACCGTCATCCGGCTGGATCAGTTCAGAGGTGGGCGATAAGCCGTGACGATGTTGCCCAGACAGCCAACAAAGAGCGTTTGCGAAGTGGGCTAACCGTGGTTGGCGACGATGGGCGGGGAGACCCGGCAACACGGCGACCAACGCGACCGCTGCCGGGCGTGGGCTAGGCCCCTACTGGCAGTCTGAGAAGTAGCCTGACCAGTGTTTGTTGAACGACGCCAGCAGGGCATCAGCCTTCGCAACCCAGGTATTCCACCCGTTATCGTCGTCCGTTCGCTCTTGATCCGTCTGTGCCGTGAGCGAACTCTCAAGGTAGTTGGCTGCCTTTAGATAAGCCTCGGTCACGGTCGTATCTGCTGCGTAGGCATCTGCGAAGCAATGGGCTGCCGGGTGCTTCCGCATCCAGGTCAGATGGCCGCTGGCGGCGCTGCGCATCGGGTCGGCGATGCTGTGAGCCTCGGCGACCATGCAAGCGCCGCGTTCCGCGACATCCTGCTGCTGGCAGTAGATACCGAAGAGCTTCTCGCCGGCGTCGAACTCGGCGTTCGGGATTTCGACGCCGTACGTCTCGTTCACGGTCGCCGCGTACGCGTTCGCGGTGAGGTAGGCCGTGTCATTCCAGCCCGAGGTCGGCGTTTCCGAGGTCGGCGCTGGTCCGGGCGTGGGGGCTGGTGCAGCAACCAATGGCATGGTCGCGCCTTGTAGTGGAGGCAAGCCGAGGTCATGGCCGAGCTGGTCGCAGGCCGTGCCAGCGGCTATCCAGGCTGTAAGGAAGTCTTGGCCGAGCTCGCCGACGATGAAGTAGGTGTCGCTCTGGGTAGTCGAGAGCGGGAGAGCAATGGCCCTCTCAGTCTCAGCCGTCGTCAGAACCTCCTGGAGGTCGGCCTGCATCCACTCAGGGAAGACCAGGGTCCCGAGGGCCGTGATGAAAGCTTGCTCCGCGTCCGCGTACCCAGCGAATAGGTAGTCGAACTGACCCCAGGTCTGCGTCGCGAGTGCTCCTCTCCAGCGTTGGTGAACGCCTGAACGAGGCATTGGTTGATTGGGCTGACCAGCGAAGGCGCTCCATTTCGACACGTTGCCCTGCTTCCGAGGCAGCCGTCCGAGCCCCGGGTCGGCGTCGGCCGTCGCCTGTCAGGATGGCCCGCGTAGCGGCCGAAGTTCCCAGCCCGCTATCCAGTGAACAGTTGCTAGTCACTTGCGAGCACGGGGGTGGTCGACTTCCGGTCGGTTCCTGCTCTAGTCTGCTCTGGTTTCCGGTCGGTTCTGGGCACCCGGACGGGCTCGGCTACAGTCCCTGACCGACATCTTGATGGAATATCCCCGCTCCCAGCTTGACGGGGGTCCATCTGACCACCCTGGTCGGATCTACACCACTGTGTCCATCGACCTTCTGAAGGTCCTGGCGGTCAGTGGCCGCAACGCGGGGCTCCACAGTTGCGGAAGATCGCGACCGCCCCAGTCCACGCAATCGCGCCGTTGCGGGCACGGCGTAGTCAGTTCTGGGCATCCTGGTAGCCGCAGGCGTCCTTGCTCTGGTTGATGGTGCTGGCCCCCTCATCCAGTAATGCAGTACCCGCTTTGATCTTGGCCAGGCCCTGCTCCAACTGACCCGGATCGACATCCGTAACACCCGATTTCAACAGGCTGTAGGCCTGCTGGATGTCGTCCACCGCGCCCTGCCACGTGTCGTATGTCGCCTGGTAGCAGGGATCGGCCGGATGCGCGACCAGCCAGGCTGCTTCCGCGTCAGCCCACGCGCCAATGGGGTCCAAAGCGGCGGACCACGCAACCAAGTCGGATGTGTCCGTTGCAGCCAACGCGTTTGCTTCCTCTTGGAACGTAGGGACGGACTGCTCGACGTGAGCTATGAACTCTGCGAGCTTTGCCCCACCCTCTGACGTGGCCGTCGCTGCTCCCGCTGCCGGAGTGCTAGCCGGGCTGGCCGAGTTGGGTGGGCTTGCGGTTCCCGCTCCACGAGGCATCGCGATCAGTCCGACGACTAGCGCGATGCCGACCAGGCAGATACCTGCGAGCGTTACGGGCGAGGCGAGGAGGCCGCTTCGGGCCGAGGCGGTCCCCGGTTCGACCCGTTGCGTCGGGGGAGTCTCGTCCCTCCTCGGACCCAAGGCCACGGCTGCCCCACAAGAGCCGCAGAACTTGACGGCGTCAGGCAGGACGGACCCGCAAGCTGTACAGAAGCCGCTTGGAGGTGGAAATCCAGGTGGAGATGCCTTGGCCTGGCTAGGCCGCGCGATAGATGGCCGCTCAGGCACCGACGCTGCGGTGACCGTGAATGCGCCGGTCGGGGGCTGGGGTCGTGTGTTGTCAGCGGACGATTGACCAGCCTCCGATGCAGATCGAGGCTGGTGGCAGCGATAGCACTTTGAGACATTCGCACGGTTGAGTGAGTTGCAGCTGGAGCACATCCACATCGTCTCCAGCACCGAGGCCTCCGATGCTCCGAGGAGCAATTCGCCAGAACGCTGTGCTGGGACGGCAGGCACCTTTAGCGATGGTTGGGGCGTTGCGTCCGCTGCCTGCGCCGCCCCTATCGCTCCGATCAACTGGTTTTGCGGGATCTGTGCAACATCGCGGCGTCGGCGCCAATCAACCAGGAGACCCGAGATCACCACCCCTAGTCCGAGCAACATCATTGTCAGGAATATGGGGAGAAGTGGCGACAGGCCGGGAGACCCCGAGGCACCGGGGGACGCCTGGGGCCCTGCCGCACCCCCACCGCCAGCCACAAGACTTGACGGCGACGCGATCACAGGGGGGCTAGCGCCGGGCGGCCCTGGGCTGACGGTCGGAGTGGCCGCTCCGAAGGGCGCGGAGCCTGCAGACGCCGCGGAGGAACTGTTGGTCGGCTCACCCGCGGGTGCCGTGGGCCCGCCCGCCCGAGCACTCGTCGGGGTCGGGGCCCCGGTACCGGTGAACGTTGACGTCGAAATCGGTGTGGGGGCAGGAGTCGGTGGTCGAGTGGGAGTAGGCGTGGGGGCAGGAGTCGGTGGTGGAGTGGGAGTAGGGGTAGGGGTTGCTGGTGGCGATACAACCGTAGTTACGGTCGCCGACGTGCTAGGGCCGTAATTGGGAGTCAGCGCGAATGTCGCCCAGACCTTGTTGTTCCCGATGACCAGATCCGAACGCGTCATCGACCCTGCGCCCGTTGACGAGTCCAGCGAGACTGGCACCTGCAGGTTGGTAACTGAGGCGTTCGTCATGTGGAAGGTGACCTGACCGGGGCCTGGGTTCGGAGCAACCGTGGCTGTCCATGTCACACTCTCGCCCGGAGCGGCGGACGTCTTGTCAACCTGGATTGACGTCGTCGTGAGGTACTCGACAACGGTGATCCCCGTTCCTGTCGACACGCAAGCGTCGTAGCCGCCAGCGTTGTCGATGTACTCACCGCTGATGGCCCATGTGCCCTGCGGGACGGCTGTTGTGACCAGAGTCGCAGTTCCAGTACCGGCATCGACCGCAGCGTTGCCAAGTGGCCAACTCCCACCGAAGTCGTTGCTGTAGAAGAACGTGACGGCGCCTTGATCCGGGGCCGGTGACACTGTCAACCGCATGGTCACCGCGCTACCGACGGCCGAGAGCGATGGCGAGACCGATGGTTGCCCACAACCGGTGGTGATTTGCGCCTTGACTGGCGACGCGGAGGCCATGAAGCCGACCAGGGCAACGCAGACAAACGCGCCGACTAAGAGGCGCGGAGGGCGGGTGAACCGCCCCGGGTCTGATGGAGACCTCACTGGAAGGACTCCTTGGTCCACTGATCCACCTCTCCCCAGGTGGTCAACCCCTGTCGCCAAGTCTACCGGCCCGTCGGGTCAATGGCCAGGTGAAAGTGGCCACTCTCGGCCCTATCCACGAAGCGGTGAACCGAGCCAGCCAACGTTCGCACCTCTTCGCCTGGACGGTTAGTCAGTTGACTCCTTTGGGGTTGGAGGTCTCGGCGGGAGGGCTCCGACCTACTGGTAGTAGCCGGTGATGTCTACGATGGCCTGAGTGCTACAACCCTTGTGGCCGCCGACGACCAGGGTGATCTGCCGTTCAGCCGTTCCCGAACCGAGGGCCACGACACCGCCATTGGCGATGGTGGTGCCGCTGGCTGACCAGTTGATCGTCGAAGTGGCCACTGTCGTGCTGGTGCCCGGGACGACCGCCACCCAGCCAGCGCCGACGGTGCCCGTGACCGTCAGGTTGAAGGCGACGGCTCTGGCCCCCTGGGGGATCGCGTTGGTGATCGTGACGACGCCAGTCGAGGTGTTGATCGCGTCTTTGACGTTGACCGTCCGCGAGCCCCCGTAGGCTATCGGGCCGCCGAACCCGCTGAAGCGGGAGTCGAAGACCCTCACCGGGGTGATCGGGTAGAGCGACAGAGCCGAGTTGGTGTACCCGATGGCGGCCCCGCAGATCATGTTGCCCGTGCTAGCCACACCGGGCACGAACCACAAGTAGTAGTTGTAACCGGCCGAGACTGTCTCCGGGCTGGACAGCGGCATCGATACCGCCTGCGGGCCGGTCGAGCCGGATGACGTCGCCGTAGCGAGGAGCGTGTAGACACCAGCCGCGTTGGCTCGATAGAGGGACAGGGCCCCGTCATAGGTTGGGTCGTTGTCGTACAAGTCTGCGGTCAGAGTCGTGATCGTGATGCCCGTCGGCACTTCCAGCGACGTCTCGAGCGCGTCGGTATTGGTGGAGTTCCAGGCGCAACTGCCGGACATTCCGCGCACGTCCTGCCAGTAGTACCAGGGCGTGAAGGCCCAGCCGCTAACGGCCAACTGTGCCGCCGTGACTGCGACGACGCCCGGGGCGGGGGCATGGGAGCCCGGTCCGCCCGGCAGGGCCACCGCCCGAGCGCCGACGCTCCCGGCGGCGAGGCCGCCGGGACTCGCCGCCAGCCCGTTTCCGGGCAACGCTACGAGTAGGAGCGCGAGCGCGCCCACTGACAGAACTCGACCGGCGCTGCGCATGGCGCATCCCTCCCTTGAGGGCAGGGTCGGTCTCGCCAGTGGCTCGGCACGGTCCCGGCGGCCGGTTTGTGGACCGCGTGTCTAGGCCTCCCTCGCTGGGCCAATGCTAGCGGCGGTGGTGGCCTCGGCGGAAGCCTAGAGCGAACCCACGGGAGCGACGACTACACCAGCCAACGGCCGGTGCACGGGCAGATGGACGCTCGCGAGGCCGCTCGTCACCGCGATTTCGTGCTCAGGAACGCGAGAACGTGGGGCCCTGTTCGATTGGGACGTAGTCGAGGAATGCTCGGGTCGGCGCGGTCACAACGAAGGGCGGTGCGGCGGTGGGGAACACGTCCGAATGGGGCATGGTGCCCTCCGGTATCTGCGCCACGCTCATGGCTCTGCGCCTCCGCAGATCCATCGGGTACGGGCCAGGCGACATTGCCCAGGGAGAGGTTGCCGTCGGTGCACCTGGTCTCATGACAGCAGACTCGAGCGAGCGGCGAAATGCCCCAAAGGTCTCAGGTCGAGGCCTGGCGAAGTAATCGATCCTCAAGATGCGGGCGCTGATGCCCCAGTTGGTCTCTCAGATGACCAGTGCCGGGCCGACTGCCTCGACCAACGCCCGGCCCTGGTTCCGGGCCGAGTTCACGCCCGGTCCGACAGGTATGGCTTCGAGCAGGTAGTCGGGTGCGGGTCCCAGGAGCGGGAAGAAGCTCGCCGCGTCGGTGAGTGTCGGATCGAGCCAGCGATCCCAGTCGAACTCCGACAGGATGACCGGCATCCGGTTGTGTATCTGGCCCATGAGCGAGTTAGGCCCGGTCGTGAGGATCGTCGCCGAACGCAGCGGCGAGTCGTCGTGAGGTCGCTCCGGATCGTGCCAGGAGGCCCACAGCCCGGCCAGGGCGAGTGGTCTGTCATCGGCGCGGCGGATGTAGTAGGGCTGGCGGGCAAGATCTGGACCCCGGCGCCACTCGTAGAAGCCATCGGCTGGGACGATCAGGCGGTGCTTGGCCAGTAGTCCCCGGAAGGCCGGTCGGAGGGCGACGGTCTCGGCCCGGGCGTTGAACATCCGAGTCGGAGCGGCGACGTTTCGATCCGTCCAGGAGGGCACCAGACCCCAGCGGTAGCCCACGACCGCCCGCTC
>Ga0182027_10013202_pt1 | contig 11541 bp, 11 predicted proteins | sample 712E1DmetaG_FD_121300 | JGI IMG/M metagenome (GOLD analysis project Ga0182027, IMG submission 121300) | Permafrost microbial communities from Stordalen Mire, Sweden - 712E1D metaG (Illumina Assembly) | ecosystem: Environmental > Terrestrial > Soil > Wetlands > Permafrost | place: Sweden...
GAAAATCCGCATCAAAATGCATATGTTTTCGGCAATTTCAATGATTACTTTGATATTATTCATGGTAAAGATCTTTCTTATAATAATATTGTTGATTTAACTGCAGCAGTAGAACTTATAAATGATTTACCGACTAATTCCTGCGCTATTATTAAACATACTAATCCCTGTGGAACCGCTATCGGGAAAGATGCTTTTGACGCTTATGAAAGAGCGCTTTCGTGCGATCCGGTATCCGCATTCGGAGGCATCGTTGTGTTTAATAATGAAGTGGATGAAAAGTTAGCAATAAAATTGAATGAATTATTTTTAGAAATTATTTGTGCCCCGGCGTATTCGGATAAAGCTCTTGAAATTTTGGTGATTAAAAAGAATAGAAGACTAATTCGAATTAAAAAAAGCCTGCAGAAAGAAGATATGCAAATCAAATCTGTCCCCGGAGGATTATTAGTTCAGGAAAAAGATAATTCTGTAATTGAACAATCTTCTCTAAAACTTGTAACTTACAGACCTTGTACGGATAAAGAATATGAGGATTTGAATTTTGCTTGGATTATTTGTAAACATACAAAATCAAATGCCATCATATATGTGAAAGATAGGAAAACATTAGGTGTAGGAGCAGGACAAATGTCGCGGGTTGATTCTGCTAAGATTGCAGCATCTAAAGCAAAACAATTCGGTCATGAATTAACCGGTGCTGTTGCGGCGTCAGATGCATATTTCCCTTTTGCCGACGGTATTCTTGAAATTGCAGCTCAAGGAATCACGGCAATAATTCAACCCGGCGGTTCGGTTCGCGACGAGGAAGTTATTCAAGCTGCAAATGAAAAAAACATTTCGATGGTTTTCACCGGAATTAGAAATTTTAAACACTAAGAGGAAACATGGGATTTCTTGACATATTTTCCACCGACATAGCAATTGATCTGGGAACAGCAAATACGCTGATTTATATAAAAGGTAAAGGAATTGTGCTTAACGAACCTTCTATCGTTGCATTCGATAGAAACACAAAAAAAATTATTGAAATAGGAAATAAAGCGAAAGAAATGCAAGGACGGGAGCACCGTGAAATAAGAGTAACACGACCGATGCGGGACGGTGTGATCGCGGATTTTGAAATTGCCGAAGGTATGATTCGTGCATTCATTAAAAAAGTTACTCCTAATTCGGTTTTAAGTAAAAGAATTATAATCGCTGTTCCAAGCGGTGTAACTGAAGTTGAAAAAAGAGCTGTGCGGGATGCGGCAGAACATGCCGGAGCAAAAGAGGTGCATCTGATTGCAGAACCAATGGCCGCAGCTATAGGAATTGATGTGGATGTTGAGGCTGCCGTTGGAAACATGATAATAGATATTGGCGGAGGCACAACTGAAATAGCCGTTATTGCTCTTGCTGGTATTGTAAATGAAGAATCAATTAGAATCGCCGGCGATGAAATGAATAATGCTATTATGCAATTTTTTAAGAAAAATTATAATCTTCTTATTGGTGAACGGACAGGCGAATCAATTAAGTGCGAGGTCGGCAGCGCTGTTCCGCTTAAGGAGGAAGTAACAATTCAAGTAAAAGGACGTGATCTAGTAGGCGGAATTCCAAAAACGGCAGAAGTCAGTTCAGTTGAAATCCGGGAAGCGCTGAATGAAAATATTTCTCAGATTGTTGAAGCAGTAAAACAAACTCTCGAAAGAACTCCGCCTGAACTATCAGCAGATATACTTGATAGGGGTATTATGCTTACGGGCGGTGGAGCTTTATTAAAAGGGTTGGATGAAAGAATAAGGATGGAAACAAATCTCCCTGTGCATGTTGCAGATGATCCGCTTACAGCAGTAGTTAGGGGCGCGGGTAAATCAATTGAGAATCTAAACAAATATTCTAAGGTCTTTATTCGTAAAAGAACTTACTAATGTTAAAATTTCTTAGACGACTTGTTTACAATTACAAGGAATATATTCTTCTCACATTCCTTTCCGTAATAAGTCTTTCAACTTTATCTTCAAATGAAAAACCTTTTGCAAAGCATTTAAAAATTTTTGCAATTGGTAATTTTTCGCTGTTTAGTGAGATGGCTACAAAGGCCACTTCAATTTTCCATGTAGATGACTCTGTACCGAAACTTAAAGAAGAAAATGCAAAACTTATGCTTGATTTAAATCGATTAAGGAAAGCAGAAAACGAAAATACGGAACTTAGATCAATGCTTTCTCTAAGAGATACAAGCAAGTACCCTCTCATTCCCTCCCAGGTTATTTCAAAACTTATTACAGTCAGTCAGGGTAATTTTATTATAAACAGGGGTGCAAAAGATGAAATTAAAAAAGGGATGCCTGTACTTAATCAAAGTGGTTTGATAGGGATAATTTCAGATGTTGCGGATAATTATTCTACTATAAAGACACTTTTTAACAGCAACTTAAGTATTGCAATAACAATTCAACGAACAAATGTCAGTGGTATTTTAACTTTTGACGGGGCAAATTTAATAATTAAAAATATTCCTTCTACATATGATGTTCAGGTAGGAGATATTATTGAAACAAGTGAATTCAGTTCACTTTTTCCTCCTTCGGTGCCAATCGGTGTAGTTTTGAAGAAAGAAACAATAAATCTTGGCTTGTTGCATATTTTAACTGTACAACCTCTCGCAAATATTTCCGGGGTAAATGATCTATTCGTTATGAAGATAGTTCCAAGTAAACAAGTAAATCAATTAGAAATGAATTTATTGAAATAAATTATGTTAATGGATTATCTGAAACCGGTTTTGTTTTTTATTCCACTTGCAATAGTTCAATTGGTTGTTATCCCGCTAATATCAATTTATAATATAATCCCAAACTTAATATTGATACTAATTGTTTATTACACGCTGAAAGAAGGACAAATTTTTGGAACTATCCTTGGATTTGTTTTAGGATTTTTATTGGATTTGATTTCAGGCGGATTAATCGGCGCATTTATGTTTTCATTTACAATTTCAGCGTTTATTTCCGGTTATTTTTATAGTGAAAATAAAATGGATACTAATTTAGCTAGTTACTTTTTCCTGTTAATTGTTTTTATTTCTGCGTGTGTTAATTCATTTTTGTTTGCAAGGATTTCAAATTCCAATTCAAATGTAAATTTATTACTACTCATGATGGAAGAAGGATTATTACCGGGTTTATATACTACTTTATTTGGATTACCATTAGTTGTTTTTAACTCAAAAAACAGGATATAATGGACGATACAAGTTTTGGTTCTGCTTTCAGGAAAAGAATTCTTTATTTGATTGTTATTGGATTTTTCGCAGCTTCTGTAATTCAGCTGTTTAATATGCAGATAATTCAGCAGCCCAGATATTCTGAAAAATCTGATGAGAATAGTGTTAAACCGATTTATGAAGCCGCACCCAGAGGAATTCTTTATGATAGAAACCATCAAGTTTTAGTTGGAAATAAACCCTCCTTTACTCTTCGTATAACTCCTTCCAAATATGATAAGAAATTGTCTCCCTATATTGAAGCTATCCTTGGTGTGAGCCCGGGTTATGTTGATAACATTTTAAAACAAAATGAAGGATATTCGAAATATATTCCTAGAAAAATCGCAAAAGATGTGAACTTCAAAGTTATATCCTGGTATGAAGAAAATTCTTCAAAGCTGCCGGGGGTAGATTATGTTATGGAAACACAAAGAGATTATTCCTTTGGAGTGACCGGATCACATATTTTTGGTTATTCAAAAGAAATCCCGCTTGAAATATTACAAAAACGCAAAGATGAATATGATATGGGTGACGAAATCGGATTTGCAGGACTTGAAAAAACTTATGAGGATATATTGCGGGGCGACAAGGGTATAAAATATATGTTAGTTGATTCAAGGCAAAAGACTATTGGTAGATATAAAAATGGGAATGAGGATGTAAGCACTATTAAAGGTTATGATCTAATATTAACCATTGATAAAAATGCCCAAAATGTTGCAGAGAGTGCTTTTAAAGATAAAAGGGGAGCGGCAGTAGCAATCGATCCCTCTACCGGTGAAATTCTTGCTTTTGTTAGTGCGCCTCAATATGATTTAAATGATTTTGCGAAAGTTACCTCATCTGAAATTTGGCATAATTTGAATAACGACCCGGATCGACCGATGTTTAATCGAGCTTCAATGTCGATTTATTCGCCCGGTTCTACTTTCAAAATGGTTTCTGCAATTGCTGCTTTAGAAGATGGTATAGTCGATACAACTTTTAGACTTACTTGCAGCGGAGGTTTTCAATTTGGGAATAGATATTTTAAATGTGAGCATGTTCACGGAGTAATGAATATAATTACATCAATTGAACATTCATGTAATACATTTTATTATCAATTGATTTTAAAAAACGGACTTGATCGCTGGCATGACTATGCTGTCAAGTTTGGATTCGGGAAAAAAACGGGTATTGATATTCCCGAAGAAACAGCAGGGTTGGTTCCTTCAACTCAATATTATGACAAAGTATTCGGTAAAACCGGATGGACTAAAGGTTTTTTAGTAAGTCTGGGTATTGGTCAGGGTGAATTGAGTGTAACGCCTATTCAATTAGCTCAGTATGCTGCCTTATTAGCTAATTACGGACAAAGCGCTACTCCTCATTTTTTGAAAGGATATGTTGAAACAAAAACAAATAAATTTGTTGAAACTAAACCTAATACATATGATATAAATATAAGTAGAAAAACATTTGAAATTGTTAGACGGGCGATGTACTATGTAGTCAACCGGGCGGGAACAGCTGTCAGTATTAAAAATGCGGATATAGTAATTGCAGGGAAAACCGGAACTGCACAAAATCCCCAAGGTAAACCTCATGCAGTTTTTGTAGCCTTTGCTCCATACAATAATCCCAAAATAGCAGTTGCCGTTATAGTTGAGAATGCCGGTTTTGGAAGTGTTGCAGCGGCCCCGATTGCCCGTGACATTATAAAAGCTTATTTACAAAAAGGGAAGAAGGAAACCAAACCATTAGAAATTGCTAATATTTCGAAAGGTCAGGAGAGTAATAAAATTGCAAATTGATTATAAACTCCAGGATAAATTTGATCTTGCAATATTTCTTCCGGCATTTTTTTTAATTATAGGCGGTCTTCTTGCGATTTATAGCTCAACGGTACATCATCCTACGGCATCAGGAAATTTTCAAAGACAACTAGTATGGTCAATTATTTCAATTCTGGTATTTTTCATAATTTATTCTCTTCCGTTGCAATCCTTTAAAATGTTTTCCATTGTTACATACATAGTTACCATATTATTACTAATTGCAACTTTAATAGTTGGAAAAACAGTCAATGGATCAAAAAGCTGGTTTGGTATCGGTGCATTTGGATTCCAGCCTTCCGAGTTTGCTAAACTTGGTACAATATTAATGTTTTCTTACTGGCTTACTTATAAAAACCGTGATATAAATAATTTTCTTGATTTAGGAGTTACATTATTAATCGGTTTTATTCCAATTTTTCTAATTCTTCTTGCCGGAGATACCGGGACATCAATTGTCTTTGCTTTGATTACGATTTCGATGCTTTATTGGAGTGGAATTTCTTTGTTTGGATTATTTGTTGTCCTATCGCCCGCTCTTGTTACATTTGCTTCTCTATTCGGAACTTATGTATTTATTGTTGCCTTGCTGTTGGTTATTGCAGCATTACTCTTTTTTAAAAGAGATTTATTTAACAGTACAACAGTGTTTTTAATTAATCTTTCTTCCAGTTTCTTCTTTGAATATGCCTACAAAATCCTTAAGCCGCATCAGCAAAAAAGGATTGCAACATTTTTAAACCCGAATGCCGATCCTTTAGGGGCGGGATATAATGCGCTTCAGGCAAAAGTTGCAATTGGATCGGGAGGTATATTCGGGAAGGGGTTTTTACAGGGAAATCAAACGCAATTAAGATTTATTCCTGAACAGTGGACTGATTTTATTTATTGTGTTATCGGGGAAGAATTTGGTTTTATAGGAAGTGTTTTAGTAGTCTCCCTTTTCTTTGTTATCTTTTTAAGATTATTGAAGCTTACATCTACTGCTAAAGATAAGTATAGCGTATTAATTGTTATCGGCGTTTTAGCAATGTTTTTTTCGCATTTTGCCATCAATGTCGGAATGAATATTGGAATTACTCCGGTAGTAGGAATACCTTTGCCATTTTTGAGCTATGGCGGTAGTTCACTTCTTGTTAATATGATTTTACTTGGAATAACTATGAATATTTATAGAAATAGAAAACATCATACATAAAAATAAATTTATAACCTTTAGTCAAGTTGGAAAAAGAATATGGTTGCACTTGAAAAACTAAGTAAAAAAACTGCAGCGGGTATGCATATTTGTGTAGGACTGGATTCAGACATAAATAAAATACCTCAACATCTTCTTGGAAATACGGACCCTATATTAGAATGTAATAAAATTATAATTGAGAATACTGCATTGAATGCCTGTGCATATAAAATGAATTTTGCATTTTACGAAAAGAACGGGGAGAAAGGAATAGAGACATTATTTAAAACCCTGGAATTAATCCCGGCAGATATTCTTACGATTGCCGATGCAAAGCGCGGTGATATAGGAAATACTTCTGAATTGTATGCACAATCTATTTATAATAATTTTCATTTTGACTCTGTTACTCTCCATCCTTATATGGGGTTTGATTCGTTAAGTCCGTTCCTGAATTATAAGGATAAAATAAATTTTATTTTAGCGCTTACTTCCAACAGCGGTTCCGCTGATTTTGAAAAACAAAAATTGACTAATGGAAAATTTCTCTATCAATTTGTCATAGAAAAAGTAAATCAATGGAATACAAATTCAAATTGCGGAATAGTATTTGGTGCAACGAATTCCGAAGAACTTAAAGATAATATTGCAACTTTTAAATCCTTACCTGTTCTTTTACCGGGAGTAGGTGCACAAGGTGGAAGTCTGGAAGAAGTGGTTAAAACATTTACCGATCATAATAATATTAATTATCTTGTCAATGTAAGTCGTGCATTAATCTATACCGACAACACTGTAAAATTTGGAGATATGGTTAATGATTCAATAAAAAGACTCGATCGAGTAATTAAGTCAATTGATAAATAAATTAGATAGCATTTCAATCCTTATATTGTTAAATTAAAATCAAGTGATAAAATACATTTCCAGTTGAAGTTAAAGATCCATTCAAATAAGCGATATGACGGATAAAGAGCTTAAAATATCTGAAAATATTCTCTATGACATTTGGAAAAAACAGAATTTCCTATCTCCCTTAAAAACATTTGACGATGATAATATTTCAGTGCTTGATGCAGGTATTCATTGTGCTGATGACTCAGGTCCAGATTTTAAAAATGCACGAATTAGAATTGGAAATCTGACATATGTCGGTGATATTGAAATTGATACCGATTATTCGGATTGGAAATCACATGGGCATAATATTAATAATAAATATTCAAAAGTAATTCTGCACGTTTCTCTCTTCAATAAAGGAGGTTCCGGATTTGTATATACCCGTGACGGAAGAAAAGTCCCTTCCGTATGTCTATTGGAATTCATTGATAAAAAATTCACCGATGTTGCATCAGTCGAAGTTAATCATGACAGGGAAGAGCTGACTTCTAATCTTAAATGTCATAGTGTAATAGAATCTTTATCTCCTGATATAAAAGAGAATTTCGTAAAAAAGCTTGGTATTGATCGTTTTGATAAAAAATGTAAAAAGGTATTTGCAAGAGTAAAGGAATTGCAATTTCTTAAAGAATTAAATGTTAGTGAACCTGTTATTCGTTATGAATTATCAAATGAATTTCATGATAAAAAATTTATTCATTCCGACTTTAATTCAAAAGAAATTTGGCAGCAGCTTTTTTATGAAATGATTTTTGAAGCTCTCGGTTATTCAAAGAATAAAAACCAAATGGTAAGTCTCGCACAAGCCGCAAATCTAAGATTTCTGTCTAAAATTGAAAAAGATGGTATTTTAACTGAAAAATATGAATCCGCTTTATTAACTATAAGTGGAATTGCCGTTGATAAAAATAATACTACCGACAAACAATTTAGGGAATATTATGAAAGAATTATTCTTCATTGGCAATCAATATGTTCGTTTTATGACGGCAAATTTCTTGATGAAACAATCTGGCATTTTTTCCGTTTACGTCCCCAAAACTTTCCTACTATTCGCATTGCGGGAGGAGCAAGAATAATCAAAGAATTACTCCATAATAATTTGATTGGATTAATGGCTAAAAAGATCATAGAGATTCATAATCTTACCGTTTTAATCAATTCATTGCGTTCGGTTTTTGTAATTAAAGCTGAGGGATTCTGGAAAGATCATTATGTTTTTGATCAGAAAGCCGGTGCGGAAATTAAATACTTTGTCGGCGCTTCAAGATCGGATGAAATAATTGTAAATGTAGTTTTACCTTTTTTTTCCGTCTATTTTGAAGTATTTGGTAATCCGGCTGCTTCTAAAAAAATCTTAAAATTGTATAGTATATATGAACAGAGAGCTGAAAACCATATCATAAATGAAGTAGCGGAATCGCTAAAATTTAGTGATCATGTTAATAAAACAGTTTATTCACAAGGCATGATTGAGTTATTTAGGAATTTCTGTTCGAAAAATAAATGTCTTGAATGTGAAATTGGTAAAGTTTTGTTTAATTAGAACCGCCTGTAAGCTTGTTTATTTCATCCCTTAATTTAGCAGCTCTTTCATAATCTTCTTTTTCAATTGCTTCCCTTAATTGATCCTGAAGTTTTGCCAGTTTCGTTTCCTGCAATTTTTTATCCGGAAGTATTTCACTGCTTTCTTTATTTTCATTAATAATCTGAGTTTCATCTTCAATATTTTCACTTGTCGGAATGAATGAAGCAGCCTTCATCACTTCTTCTGCAACATATAACGGCGAGCCTGTTCTGACAGCAAGCGCTATAGCGTCGCTTGGTCTTGAATCGATATCATTTGACATTGAGGAAATTTCAAGTTTTATTTTTGCATAAAAAGTATTATCTCTTAATTCATCAATAATTATTTCTGAAATTGTTCCGCCTAGATTCTCGATCACGTTTTTTAAAAGGTCGTGGGTTAACGGCCGGGGCGGTTTTATTCCTTCCATCTCTAGAGCAATCGACTGAGCCTCAAATTGTCCTATGATTATAGGAAGTCGCCTGACTCCATATGTCTCTTTTAATAATAAAGCATATGCTCCGCCGGTGGAAGGACTGGCAGACAGACCCAAAATCTCAACCTGAACCTTGTTCACAATAATCCTTTCTATGATTTGATTTTCTTAACTTCTTCAATCAATTTCGGAACAATCTCAAATATATCTCCCACTATTCCATAATCAGCAATTTGAAAAATCGGCGCATCTTTATCTTTGTTTATTGCAACAATATATTTTGAAGAACGCATTCCGGCTAGATGCTGAATTGCCCCGGAAATCCCGAGTGCAATATAAAGATTTGGCGAAACTGTTTTCCCGGTTTGACCTACTTGTTCTCCATGAGATCTCCAACCGGCATCAACAACTGCCCGGGATGCCCCGGTAGCTCCTCCAAGAAGTTCCGCTAGTTCTTCAACATAATGAAAATGCTCAGGTCCTTTCATTCCCCGACCGCCGGATACAATTATATCAGCTTCGGCTACATCTAGTTTCCCTTCGGCTTTTTTCATATCAACTAATTTAATTTTCATATTTACAGAATCAACATTTACTGATAATACTTCAGCAGCATTGTCCGATAGTTGACCCGGGTTAAAAACATTAGGACGCAGTGTAAATACTTTTTTGGGCGATGAAATAGATACATCTAATAAAGCTTTGCCGGCATAAATCGGACGGGAAGCAATTATTTTGCCTTCTGTTAAATTTAATGCTATGCAGTCCATCGCCAGACCTGCTTCAATTCCGGCTGAAACACGGGGGGCCAGATCTTTTCCTAAAGCGCTGTTGGCAAATATTATTATATCAATCCCATTGTCGTTTATAAATTTAATAACCAGATCTGTATAAGCGCTTGGAGAATAATTATTTAAGTCGGGATTTTTAAGTAATGTTACTTTAGTCACATCATATTTACCAACAATACTTAAATCATTTATTTCATTGCCGATTGCAACTGCTTCAACATTTCCGGAAAGCTGAGAAGCGAGTCCGGCAGCTACTTTTGCCGCTTCAAGTGAAGACTTCTTTATTTGTCCGTTTCTTTGTTCGATAAATACTAAAATTTTATTTGTCATATTTTCCTCTTAGATTACTTTAGCTTCTTCTCTTAATAACCTTACTAATTCAGGGACAGCTGTTGAGTCGGTGCCGAGAATTTTACCTGCCTGTTTAGATGCAGGTTTTTTTATTGAAATAATATCAACATAATTAGGAGCAGATACAGGCAGTTTTTCTACAATTTCCTTTTTCTTTGCCGCCATAATTCCTTTCAGTGAAGCATATCTTGGTTCATTTAGTCCTTTTTGAGTGGTAATAACAGCAGGTAATGAAGTTTCAACAACTTCTTTTCCACCCTCGATTTCTCTTTCACAAGTAATTTTATTACCGTCAAGAATAAAGCTGACGGCAACAGATACGCAATTAAATCCTAATAATTCGGCAGTTATTTGTCCTACAACAGAATTATCGAAATCGACTGATTGTTTGCCAAAAAATATTAGTTCCGATCCTTGTGATTTTATTTCTTCAGCCAAAGCTTTAGCAACCGAAAGGGAATCGCGGTATGAATCGTCTTTTAATAGTACGGCATTATCAATACCCATAGCAAGAGCTTTTTTCAAAGTTTCTTTATTAGCAACTCCGCCTAGACTGATAGCAACTGTTTCACCGCCGGTTTTCTCTTTCGTCTTTAATGCCTCTTCGATAGCAAATTCATCGTATGGATTAACGACGTATGTGATACCGGTTTGATCTATGGTTTTGCCGTCCTCACCGATATTTATTTTTGAAGCAGTATCGGGGACATGACTAACGCAAACAGCGATCTTCATTTAACCTCCTGATATTCGATATTTTTCTTATTATTACTATTATTTATACTTTACGTGGCAAATATAATTAAAATTTATTTTTGCATAACAATTTTATAAATTGAGTTGTAATAGAAATCATATAAATATGATAAGCAATCCCAAAACCGGTCAAATTAAGCCGGAACATGAAGAAGAAATTTCAGTGAAAAATCCATATAGGGTAATTCTTTTCAATGACGAATGGCATTCATTCGATGAAGTTATTAATCAAATTATCAAAGCAGTCAAGTGCAGTTATGATAAAGCAAGGGATTTTGCTTTCGAAGCTCATGTTAAAGGCAAAGCGGAAGTTTTTATAGGAGATTTGAATAAATGCCTGAAAGTCAGTTCAATTTTAGAAGAAATTGCTCTAAATACCCAGATAGTCTCTTAATCTAAATCATATTCTTAATCTAATTCATAATCGTACTCTTTTTCTCAATTATTTTCAAAATCTTAATTTTGTATTGATATCTCCTATTTGAAC
>Ga0182027_10013203_pt1 | contig 11541 bp, 7 predicted proteins | sample 712E1DmetaG_FD_121300 | JGI IMG/M metagenome (GOLD analysis project Ga0182027, IMG submission 121300) | Permafrost microbial communities from Stordalen Mire, Sweden - 712E1D metaG (Illumina Assembly) | ecosystem: Environmental > Terrestrial > Soil > Wetlands > Permafrost | place: Sweden...
ACCTGGCTGATCACGAACCGGTCAATCACGCGATCGAACTGCCGCGCCAGCACGAGGCTCTGCCGGGCATGCTCTTCGGCGGCATCCAGATCGTTCCATTCGTAGGATATGCGCGCCAGGCCAAGATATGCTTCGCAGGCATTTGGCAGCGGTTGTTCGCCAAACAGGCGCAGAACACGCCGGTAAGTTTCGGCTGCCGCATAAAGCTGGTTTTCTAATTCCTGGATCAGCCCCAGGCCGCTGATTGCCAGAATCAAGTTAAAGGTATTTCCAGCCGCCTGGCTGATGGATGCGCCTTCGCTGTAGGCCTGGCTGGTTGCGCCCCGGTCACCCTGGAGCTGGTAGGCAAAGGCCATCGTCCAGTAAGCGGTAGCGCGGAAGGTTAAGTTGTTGGGGGGTAGAAATTCCAGGGCACGCCGCGATTGGACGAGCATGACTTCAGGCTGGTACTGGGTGAGGGCTATGGTAGCCCGTGCGGCGGCAATTTGCCCGGTAAAATTGTGGATTCTGTCGTTTCCATGGGCGCCTTGCAGACCGGCAGCAAAAGCAGCCTCAGCCGCCTGCAGTTTCTCTTCCACACCGGTGGTCTGGCCGGTAACCAGCAGCAATGTCGCATACCGCACCCACAATGAGGGCCGGGCATCCAGCACCGGCGCCGGCAGCGACGCCAACCAGTCTATTACGACCATTACCATCCCGCGAAAGTGCAGAGGCATGCCTTTCGCGTCGATCAGGCGCTCGGCGCGCTCGATATCGTTGGCGGCAGCAGCATGCTGGAAGGCTTCAAAATCAAAGCCGTTTTCCTCATACCAGGCGTTGGCGCGCCGGTGATATTCGGCTACTTCCACTTCAGCATTCCCGGCTTCCCCGCCCAGAGAGGTGGCGGTCTTATCCTTCTGCTGCAGGCGCTGCCGCAGCAAATCTGCAAAGAGATGGTGATAACGGTACCAGCGCCGCTCGTTGTCCAGCGGGACGATGAAAAGGTTGGCGCGTTCGAGAAATTCCAGGGTGGCCTGCCCGGAAGCAGAGGCATTCAGCAGAACCGCATCGCACAGGGACGCACACAGGCGCTCAAGGATGGATGTGCGTAGTAAAAATGACTGAATGTTCGCCGGCTGCTGCTGCAGGACTTCTTCTACCAGGTAATCCATCACGAAATGATGGCTGCCGGTGAAAGATTTGATAAAAGCGGGGATGTCTTCATGGCCGCGCATTGAAAGGGCGGCTAATTGCAGGCCCGCCACCCAACCTTCGGTATGGCTTTCCAGGGCGGTTACATCTTCGGCCAGGAGGTTGAGACTCATGACCTGGTTGAGAAACGCAGCCGCTTCGGCGGGGGTGAAACGCAGGTCGGCCACGCGCAGTTCGGTCAGTTGTCCGCGGGCGCGCCAACGCGCCAGGGGTAAATTGGGATCCTCGCGCGTGGCGATGACCAGGTGCATGGGTGGCGGCAGGTGCTCGAGCAAAAAGGTGAGGCCCTGGTCAACCGGTTGAGAATCAGCCAGGTGGTAATCGTCAAGGACGAGGATAAAATCGTTTGGAATGGCAGAGATTTTATTGAGCAAGGTGGTCAGAATGGATTGGATGGGTGGTAACTGAGGTCCTGAAGACTGGAGCAAACCCAACAGGCCATCGCCAATATTTGGGACAATGGTCTGCAAAGCCCCCACGAGGTAAGCCAGGAAGCGGGCCGGATCGTTATCGCCTTCGTCCAGCGATAGCCAGGCGACCGGGCGCCGGCAGCTGGCCACCCAGGCGCTGAGCAAGGTGGTTTTCCCGAAGCCGGCCGGGGCAGAGATGAGAGTCAGCCTGCTTTCGGCGGCCAGCCCCTCGTTTAAACGGTCAATCAGGCGCTGGCGTAGGACAACTTTAGGCCGCGCTGGGGGGATATACAGCTTCGTGACCAAAATTGGCGTTGCCATGCATCCATTATAAATGGGAAACGAATTTTACATTTTCTGCCCTGGGCCCGCTGGAAATTATCCCAACCGGTTGGCCGGCGAGCGATCCAATCTTTTCGATGACTTTCTCTTCATCCGCAGCACAGGATTCGATCACCGGCGTCACCGCACCCAGCGCCTGGGTGAACTGTGCTCTTTGTGCAAGGGTAAGAAAGGGGGGGAGATGGATACAGGTGATCACGCCACCAGAATCATGCGAGCCGCTGGATGGCTGCCCAAAATCAAGCCGCCCTTGATAACCTGTGCAATAATTCCAGGCCGGCAAGTGTGACAGCACATCCAGGTGAGTCACACACAGGTAATCTACCTTACCGTTAACGGCCAGGGCGTAACGCGCCAGGAGCGCATCAAACCAGCCGTAACGAACCGGTCCCTGCCATGGATTGGATTGGTTGTGTTCGGAGATCACGGGTGATAAAACATCCGTTTCGGTTGGCAAAGGACCAGGCCCGTGGCGCACCGCATAAGCGCGCAGCATGCCCACCTTGTACACCTGCGCATCCGGCGCCATGTCGTTAATGAGATCGTAAGCATTGGCCGCAGTGCAGCGCGACCAGGTGGTAAAGGGGTGAAAACCTGCCTCGGCATCCAGCAAGACCCCCTGGGCCCCCTCAAAAATCACCGTTTCGGTCTGCTGTAACCAGCTTTGCAGCCGCGCATCGGGCGCCACCAGGCCCAGCTCACCAATGCGGGAGATAGAGGCTATCCAGGCGTCGCTGACGTCCGCTCTCTCGAAGATTTCCCATTCTCGGGCGAGCGCCGGCATTTGCAATTGATCCTTGAAAAGGCCAATCAGTTGGGCGCGCTTCTGCTCACGAATCGAGCACAGTTTCCGGCGCAGCCCGGGCAGATCGGACAGGTCGCCTGCCAGAACACAGGCTTCCGGATGTGCCAGGGCATCTTCGACGGCTTCACCCACCCCAACCCCGCAGCTGCCATGGCGTTCCGCGCCCCGCGCTAATTCCCGGATATGGTTGGCGGCCTGGTGGAAGGGCGTGATGACCAGGGCCTGGTCGCTCACACGCAGCCGGGAAAAAGCATCCCGGACGCCTTTGCCTGCCAGAATATCTCCTTCGACCAGCAGCGCCCCCGGATGGACCACGACGTGTTTGGAAAGGTAGGTCTTTACCCCCGGGATGAACGTCCCCGACCCAAATTGAGAAAATGTATGCTGGCGCCCATCCGCAGTCACCACGTTATGCCCGGCCTGGGCCCCGCCGTTATAGCGGACGACCAGGCCAGCGCCGGAATGCCGCGCCAGGAAATCGGTCAGGAGGCCTTTTCCGGCGTCTCCAAAGCCAAGGTCTACAACGACGTAGGCGCGCAATGAAGCTCTACTGCCACGATTTGAAAACTACTTCGGCAAACGGGGTCAGGGATTGCACCACTTTGCTCTGGCGGGTAGAGGGCATGCCCGCCTGGACCAAAAGCGTGGTGAGTTGCTCCATATTTAAAGCACGACCTTCATAGATCAGCATGGCCCCGGCGGTTACGTAACAAACGTCGACGGAAGAATCGAGGACCAGCACATTGTCGCCCAGCAGGTCACGCCAGCGCCGCTCACAGCGCCTCGCCCGCACCTGGTCAGGGATGATAAAAAATGGCACGTACGATTTTTGCACTTCCGCCACAATTTCTTCGCAGGACAGGTCTTCATCCAGTTTATCGCCGATGACTGCCTCGACGACGTGCTTCGAAAGGGTGGGATAAGGCTTTTCGTCGCCGGTCATAAAAAGATAGCCGCGTTTTTTGCGCTTGGTTATGCAGTCCATTTCGGAATGCATGGCCAGAAAATACAATCCCAACTCGTATGATTCTTCCCCGGTTCCACCGCCGCCGCCTTCCAGGTAAGACCAGGTCAACCACTGGTCCATCAACCCGGCCGTCGATTCAAACTGGCCCACCTGCAGCGGGGCTCTGTCGCTGATTGCATCCCCGATGGCCATAAAAAGGATTTGCGGGTCGTGAATCTGGCAATCCATCAGGATTTTCATGAATGCGGGCAGCTGTTGAGTGGCCATGAGTTTAGGGATGGTGCCCATTGAGCCGGTGACGTCCAGCGCAAAAACGATGCCGAGCGACTGCGGGTGATCGGCGCCATCGCGACTTTCGCGCAGGCGCACGCCTTTGGGGTCCATGAGCGGGTGACATTTGTTTTGTTTGAATACCTGCTGGGCAGGGATATCCGTACGCCCGCGCAGGAGCGCTTCGTGAGCAGTCAGGCTATAATTACCATGTCCCATTTTGAAATCTCCTCCGGTAAATCATAGTTTCTCGGTTCTTGATCAGCCCAAAAACATTCATCCACGCAAATCACGGAAAACACGAAAAAAAGGAAAAGGACACGGGTTAATCCGGCATGACAATCGGCATAAACTGAGGCGGCCCATAGACTGCGCTGGCAATCGCGCCGAGCTCTTCCCGAATGGCCCAGGCGTCTTGATCCACAGCGCGGCCAGGTTTGGAAAGGGCCACCTGCTGCACCAGCCCGGCCAGCTGCGGTGGAACCGCTTCAGGCAAAGCCGCTGTGGCGGGATTGCCCCCCAGAATGGCTACCAGGCAGCGGGCGCTCATCACCAGGTCTAATTGGGCGGTCAAAGTCGCCCATGGGCGCGCCGGCTGCGAGTAGAAAGCTTGCGTTCCGGGCGGCGGGGCGGGCATCTTTTCGCCAATCCGCCCGGCATAACCGTATCCCACCAGGCGCACACCGTGTTCGTTCTCCTGCACCAGCAGGTGCGCCGGTAAGACTGCCCCGTGGGCCATGCCCGAAGCGTGCAAGAACGAGAGCACTTCTAATATGCGCCGCCAGACCCAGATGGAGGCGCGCGGCGGAATGCCTTGCGGATAAACTCGCAGCACATCTTCGAAAGTATGCTGGAACCCGCTCGCCCAGCGGAAAATGCTGGCGCGCCGGCCGGCAAATGTTCCGCCGGTCAGGTCACCGTGAAGGATTGGCTGCGGAATCAATGTCGTGAAAGTATCTGCGCCGGGAGCTTCGCTTTTTTGCAGCGTTTGCAGGGCGTTCCATTCATGGTCAAACCGGGCTGCCTCCTGGCCCTCACGCAGTATTTTCAAGAGCACCAGTTCGGTGGGCCAGCGTGCCCGCCGCCCGGCGTAGACATCCGCGAGGGCACCATGTGCAATCAATTCGCCTATCGCCCAATGCCGGTCGCCAAGCGAGACCCAGGCAGGGATCTGATAAGACTGGGGAGCGTTCCAAAAGCGGACTGCCTCGTGAAGTAGTTCGACCGAAACGGCTGATTCGTCCAGTTGAACGGTAGTGCCGCAGTAGGCGCACACGACGAAGCTCGCGAAGCGCTGTGGGGCGAGCGGGGCGTTGCATTGCGGGCACATCAAAGCGTGTGGCATGGCAGCTTGACTCAATTATAGCGAGAAGTCGCCTTTAGGGCCACTGATACAGTTGTTTACCCGTCAGCGTATCGATCACCAGCAGCTTGCCCTCATCGCCAAGGTAAAGGGTATCTTTGTACCAGGCAGGATCAATCGAAAATCCGCCGGGCGCCTTACCAGAATGACTGCCGACCCCGCTTTGGACGTCCACATTGGCCCAGGAACAATCGCCATCTTCACGGCATTGGATCACAAAAATACTGCCGTTGGAGGTTAGCTGGGCAGCATGATAATTCAAATCGGTCTGGCCGTTTAACGCATACTTCCATATGCGCTGGCCGGAGGTAATATTCACTCCCCAATATTCAACCGTCTGGGAGTCAAAAGAAGGAACCGCTTCAACAATCAGCACGTCTCCCGAGGTCAAGACGGGGATGAGGTAGTATTTATTATCCGCAATCAACTGCCTAGGATTCTCGGAAGTCAGGCTCATCACGTCGAGCGGGGTGACCTGGCTCTCCATGGAATAAAAAATGGAATCTTTGGTAATCATATATTTGGTAGCCACCCAGGCATAGGGCCAGGCGCTGTTTGAGTCTGCCGGGCTGGGTTGGGCGATTTCCGTCAAGACCTGGCCATCCGGCATGCTGATGGTTTGCAGGCAATTTTCATAAAAAACCAGCATCGATTTCCCGTCGGGAGCCAGTTCATACCCGCCCATATATTGGTCGGGGTTTTTCGCCGGGCAGCGCGGTTGAAGCTGCCGGGATATTTTACCGGTCAGGGGATCAAAGATATCGAAGATATAGAGGTTGTTTTCATTTAGATCCTCTACTGCCGGCTGCCCATTGGCCAAAAATATATCCGAGCGGGTGGAGTTTATGGTTTTGTTCCAGATCGGTTTCCCGGTGGATGCCGACAAAGCCTGTACGGTGCCATCTTTGAGCAGTACCACCACGTTGGTGCCGGACTCTACCAGGCAAGTAGTACAATAATTCGCCAGGCCATTTTCCAAGGGCGCCTGCCATAAGGTCTTCCCGCTTGACCGGTCGAGGGCCGTCAGGGTTCCGCCATTGGCGATAAGCACCTGCTTTTCAAAGAAAAACCCTTTGGCGTCCGACCCATTTGTGCCTAAATCTTCCGAACGCCAGAGCACATTGTGTTTGCTGCCATTCACCATGGCAAACTGGTACACATCTGAGTCGGTCTGTTGCACCAGGGCCAGGAAATCAGGCGTAACTGTGTTTGTATCGGGAGCAAAAATCACCGGCTGATCGAGGCGGTATGCCGGAGTGGACCCAGGCAGCAGCTGTGGAAGGGAGGGTAAATTGTTCCCACCTGAATGAGAGGTCGAGGCAAACATGGCAATCAGCCCGATTCCTAGTGGGACGATCGTAAAAATAAGCGGGATCACGACCGAAGCGATAACCACAATCACCACAATGGTTGTGATGGTGCGGGTAGTGTTTCGGATGATCTGCGTGGTGTTGTTGATCAAAGGATTGATGGGCACTCCCGGAGAGGCACTGCGGGTGCGTTTGGGATGGTCGCGTAATTCTGCCGGAACGATGACCGATTCACCGCAGTATTTACATTTGATGGTTTTTAATTCGCCCTGGGGTTCTAACGGGGCGCCGCAGGAGGGGCAGTCGAAGGTTTTGGCCATAATATTCCCTTCTTAGAATAATGAATGAAGATCTTTTTTTGTGTTGAGCGGGCGAAACCGCCCGCTCAACACAAAAAAAGTCTATCAGGCGAGACCCATTAAAAGGGGGTGCAGCAAACAATAAAAAGGATTGCTTTCCTTACTTCCTTTTATTGCAGGTAATGAAAAGGACAATTTTGGTAATTATACAACAGTTTTATAAGAGGGTTGGCTTTTTCAAAAGGTGCCTCGAAAATTGAATTGAAGTTATTCTGGTTCGGGAGTCGGCGTGGCCGAGGTTAGCTGACCTGAAGACCAATCAAAAATAAAATAGACAGTTATGTTGCCTTGAAGATCATATTTTAAAATTTCAAGCACCTTGTTTCCATTTTGCCACTCGATTCTGAGTATGGTCTTCTTAACTTCAAGAATCGTTTTCAAGGTGTGTGAATCGAGAGTGGATATTTTTATTGAAGATTTATCAACGTGATAGTCATTTTCATAATCATTTTGAATCTTAACCGCACGGAAGGTAGCATAGGCAAGTTTTGAGCTATCGGGCGACCAGGTTAAGTTGCCGATCCAGTTATCTCCAGTTGCGACAGTAAAATTGTCACCGGTTTTCAAGTCAACGATAACAAGATGGTCTGCATAGTAAGCAAGTCTGCGACCGCCAGGTGAAAAAGTGATTTCAGAACCTTCGGGTGATGAGATCGCCGGCAGTATAGTTGATATAGTTCCATCGTTCAGCTTTATCCGGAAGAGGCCTATGTCTCCATAACCATAAAAACAGGTACCCCCTCACCGATAGCAATATCTTCCACATCAGGAGCAAGTGCGGCAACAACCCCCGAGAATTCGTAGGAGGGAATGGCGGGCAGGCGATTGGTGGGCCAATCAAGCTCATCACGGGTGATGGCGGCTGCATATACACGCACAAGAACCTCTCCCGCTTTTACTGGTGGTATCTGTATTTGTTGTTCATAAACGAGACCTGCCGGACCGCCTGAAACGTGTAGCCTGACAGCGTTAATCGTTTCCGCAATTTTCGCGGCCGGATAACCAGGGCTCAGTGGTATGTTCTCGGGGATAGAGTTTAAAGGATTAGATTTATTTCCCAGGGATCGCATGATAGATAATACCTACGATAAAGGCAGAATCCGCAATTGGTCAGATACGAAACAACCAAGCCAATTCAGTTGCAACCGCAAAGATTCTAAATGGTTGACATCTACTAATAGAAGATTGGGAGGTAAGTACCCTTTCAGAAAAGGCTTTATTGTCGGGCTGGTCGAGATTGCGGAGAAAAGTTGTTCCTGGGGGCAAAGCAGTAATACTACCGAATCCAGTTCAACCTGGTAGGTCTTCCCTGCCCAGGAGTGCAGGGCAATTTCAAGCAAAGGCGGAGGTGAGTGTACCGAACGGTCTCGCAGCAGCCCAAATAGCTCGGTAATCTTCCGTCCAATTTTAAGTTGGGTAGAAACGCTTTCCGCGGTCAACTGCCACTCTGAAGCAGAAACACTCACAGCCCACTGGGTTAATTGATCCGCGGTGATCAAATCTTGCAGAGCATGTCTTAGATGAATTCTTCCATGCTCGGTGACGGATAGATCTTTAGGCAGCGAGCAGGCATAATTAATGGGATCGAATTTAAAACCGGCTGGCCAGACAAGGTTTTCAGGCTTTTGTTCAAACAATAAAAAACGATCGCCTACCTCTCGACCAGACATACTTTTGGCTGCCGATTGTCTTGCTTCCGTGGATGTGAATTCCAACAGACAGACGCTACGGCGCAAAACGATGCGCTCCCGTAAAGAAGCCCATTCGCGCAGCTCGACCATTACATTCTGGGGTAGTTCGGTTTGGGCGCCAGCTTTCAATCCATCCACTAAATCGGCAAGAACTGTTCCACTTTCTAACCCCCTATACACCGATTCGCGCGTCAAACGATAATTCGCCGTATGTGGGTGGGTTTGCGTCCGTTCAGCATGGCGTTCAAGGAATGCCAGTTGCGGCGCGCTGGTTCGATCCAGATAGGCAATAATGTCGAAATTGGGTTGTACCACCCAGGCTGGCTGATCCGCGGAAAGGATTTTTGTCTCCGCTTGCCGGTTAAGTGTGAGCAATTCGGGATGAAAGGCGCCTTTACCAGCATCGGTCAGGCGGAAACCAAGTACTCTGCCATCCTTAACCGCCAGTTCCACCAGTCCCAAAAAATACAACCAGGTAGTGAAGGCGCTTTCCAACCAGGGCCGCTCTTGTTTCAGCCAGTTGGCGCGCAACTTTACGCGCCAGTCCGCCATTATTTGCTTTTTTTCCTGGATGGTTTTCGAATAAATATAGGGCGGATCCGGGGGAGCACCCAATGTAAAGTGCTCACCGATGTGGTCGAAAACCGCCTGATCAAAATCATCGATGGAGAAAAAAGCATCCGAATCGAGGGGTAGGGCGGATAAAGCCAGGGTTAAAGCCAGCCGTCCCTGGCGGCGACCTATGCCATAATAATAATAGTTGTCTGTCGGCATCTCCCGCCAGGAATTGGAACGGATCAAGCCTTCCATCAATAACCGCACCTGCTCACTAAATGGGCGCAGGGCAAAACCTTCGGGTGATTCTTTCACAAACAGGTGGTTGTTATCCTGGAGTTGGAGCAAATCCGAATATCGAAAAGCACCTACCCAGGCAGCGATGAGATCGGGAAAAAAGAATCCATCTATTTCTACCCCTTTTTCATCCCAGCCCATGGCCTTGCGCACCTTTTTTTCATCATTGGTTCGTACATCCCCACTCTGCGTCAGTCTTAACCCACCTATCTTTTCGATAGTTTGCAAAATGCCCATGATATCGAGGGTTACTGTGGATGACCGGCGCACCAGAGTATTCCCCGGCTCTGGTATCGGAGAGAGATTTAATGGCTGAATTTCAGGGAAGCCAACCTGGGCCAGCAGCCGTTCATCCGAATATAACAAATTATCTCCATACGAATAAGAAAGACTGCCCGGGTTATAGGAGTTCTTAGACAGGATCAATCCCTTTCGAAAAAGGGGATCGATCACGCTGTTACGGTATTCATACTTAAGTGGCAGATGAATACCAGACATCATAATGCTTACTACCAGGTTATGGCTGTCAATGACGCCCCCCATGCGTTTGATAAGGGCGAGTGCGTTGCGCTGCCAGGGTTCCAGTCCATCGATGGCAACCTTTACCTGCGCCGGGTTAGCCAGACCTTTGGAAATACAATCAATACATTGGTCTTTACGCATGCTGCTTGTGCCACCCCAAATGCGCGCCATCGGTTTTATTCTATCTGCGGGAATTTGTGGCAGGGCGGCGTCAAAATAAAGTGGCATCGAATCATGCCTCCAAAACTTTGGGCGTATGACCTGATTTGAGTAAACGGAGCAGCAACGCATCTACCTGTCCAGGAGCAACTACCGCCACGGTTTTGCTCAAGCGAGTCAACAGATATTGGGCCATTCGAGGGTCGGCATACAGATCGTCGAGAATCAGGTCGTCCGCGACTTCTATCAATGATAAATTTTCATGCAAGACGGGTTGATTCATATCACCTCATTTTCATACAATATTTCGTATTTATAGCCCTGCTCTGTTAGAAAACGCTGACGGTTGGCAGCAAAAGTCTGGTCTATTGTGTCACGGGTAACAATTGTGTAAAAATGAGCCATCGAGCCGTCGCTTTTTGGACGCAGAATTCGACCCATGCGCTGAGCTTCTTCCTGACGGCTGCCGAACGTACCAGAAATTTCTATGGCTACGTTGGCGTCCGGAAGATCAATACTAAAGTTCGCCACCTTAGAAACCACCAATATTTTTACATCCCCGTTGCGGAATTGCCCATACAGTTTCTCACGCTCACGAATGGGCGTCTCACCGGTAATTAGGGGAGCATTCAACAACGCCGCGATTTCAGTTAATTGGTCCAAATACATCCCTATGACCAGAATATTTTCATGCTTGTGCCGGTCAAGGATGGTCTGCATAAGGGGGATTTTGCGCGAATTGTGGGCAGAAACCGCATATTTCAGCCGCTGGGGAGCCATGGCGTAATCCATGCGGGCGTTCTCGTTCAAGGGCACGCGGATTTCGTGACACATGGCGGTGGTAATCCAACCCTGTTTTTCCAAATCCTTCCACGGCACATTGTATTTTTGTGGCCCAATCAGTGAAAAAACGTCCTGTTCCATACCATCTTCACGCACGAGTGTAGCGGTAAGCCCCAGGCGGCGGCGCGCTTGCAATTCAGCAGTGATGCGAAACACTGGCGCGGGCAGCAGGTGAACTTCATCGTAGATGATCAGACCCCAGTTGCGGGCGCTGAAAAGCCCAAAGTGGGGGAATTCCTCCGTCCCATGCTTGCGATAAGTCAAAATCTGGTAGGTGCTGACTGTTACTGGACGAATATCTTTTTGCAATCCAGAATATTCACCGATCAAATCTTCAGTTAAGGAGGTCTTATCAAGCAATTCATTGATCCACTGGCGTACCGCTATTGTATTGGGCGTCAAAATCAGTGTAGAAGTTTGCAATTGTGCCATAGCTGCCATACCTACGATCGTTTTA
>Ga0182027_10013204_pt1 | contig 11540 bp, 5 predicted proteins | sample 712E1DmetaG_FD_121300 | JGI IMG/M metagenome (GOLD analysis project Ga0182027, IMG submission 121300) | Permafrost microbial communities from Stordalen Mire, Sweden - 712E1D metaG (Illumina Assembly) | ecosystem: Environmental > Terrestrial > Soil > Wetlands > Permafrost | place: Sweden...
AATTCGGCGGAACCAACGTTGCTGAAAATGTAGCATTCGGACAGACTTCAGCTAAGCAGGTAGTTACTGCCTGGCTTAACAGTCCGCCACATAAAGCAAACATTGAAGGTGATTTTAACTATACCGGGATCAGTGTTGTTAAAGATAGCAAGGGAGTAAATTACTTTACACAGATATTTGTTAAGAAATAGGGAAGTAATTTCAGAACAAAGCCTGCCCCAATTTTTATTGGGGAATCAACGATTTAAGATTTCAGATTTTTCAGGAACTTCTAAAATCATCATTCATTAATCGGAATTCGATATTCAAAACAATATTGAGCGGCCTATCCAACCCTGCCTTTTGCCTTCACCCAATATTCCTCCATCTGATCCAGTGTCAGATTTCTAAAATTTGTCGTATCGGCAGCGATCAGCTTTTCCATTTCAACAAATCGCTTGATAAATTTCAGGTTGGCTTTTTCGAGGGCATTTTCAGGGTTTACATTATAGAACCGGGCATAATTAACCAGCGAAAATAATATGTCGCCGAACTCATCCTCTAATTTAACGGGATCGTTATCTGAGGTAATTTCATGATGGAATTCGTTCAACTCCTCATTTACCTTATCCCATACCTGTTCCTTGTGGTCCCAATCAAAACCGACTCCCCGCGCCTTTTCCTGAATCCTGATTGCCTTGATAAGTGACGGAAGTGCCGATGGGACACCTGCAAGTGAGGAATGAATCCCTTCTTTTAGTTTTAGTGATTCCCAGTTCTGTTTTACCTCGTTATCATCCTTTACAATGATGTCGCTGTATATGTGAGGATGACGGTGAACCAGCTTTTCTACCAGACTGTTGCAAACATCAGCAATATCAAACTGCTTTTTTTCCTCGGCAATTTTTGCATAAAATACGATGTGTAATAATAGATCGCCAAGCTCCTTTTTGATATCAACCGGTGATTCTTGTAATATTGCATCAGCAAGTTCATAGGTTTCTTCAATAGTAAGCAACCGCAAGGTTTCGTTGGTTTGAATTTTATCCCAGGGGCACCCGGCACGCAAATCATCCATGGTTTGAAGCACCTTAAGAAAAGCATCTGTTTTATTTTTCATATCACGCTAGAATAGTATGGAAATTGTTGGTATTGAAATTAGTATATGGATATCTATTAAAATAAGAAATGTTATTTCAGAACAAGGATCAACCCCGCCTGACTAGTCGGGCAGGGATTTTAGATTTCTGATTTTTAAACACTTCTAAAATCATCATTCGTTAATCTTTAATCGATATTAAAATAATAGTTGCCTAAAATACAGTTTCATTTTAATAACACGTAAGAATAAAGGACTACTCCCTGAGATCGATGATGTGGATTCCGGGATAGTTATTGGTGTTAAAGAAAAAGAAGCCATCCACAATCTCAACATCCGGCATTGTTGATTTAATATCAAATGTTACAATTGTGCTGTTCTTATAGAATGTTTGCAGCCTTATAACATTTTTTGTAGCCTTGTCGATAAATAATTTTACTTTGAAATAGGGCATGTTTTTGTCGTTCGGGGTCAATTCTATTTCATGGACTAATTTTGCATTGATTGACTTCTCCCCTATGTATCCGTAAAGATAGCCTGTTTCCCACATCGTGAAAATTTCATTGGGATTTATTTCGAGTTCCGTAGGGTTGTAAGTATTTATCTGCACTTCATTGGCATCTTTAAGGTAGGTCCATACATTTTTTTTATCGCTTATAATAACCTGATTGCCAAAAGTAAGTTTAAAGTTTCCATCTTTTAAATAGAAAGTTCCATTCTGAGCTTCTTTAGTGCTGTCCATTCTATTTTCTAAGGTATATCTGAATTCTACCTTGGTAGATTTATAGGATTTGCTTTTATTAACTGAATTTTGAATAATTTGTTTAGCCAATCCAGGATCATGATCACGCTGAGCTGACACTGCCGATGCCAGATAAAACAAGAAAAAAAGAGAGAAATTTAATTTATAAAACATGACCCTAGCTATTAAGAAGATAATCAGTCAAAAATTGTTCCAAAGCATACTCATCCGAAAACTTAACAGCCCTTGCTTTGCTTCCTTCAAAGGGGCCAACGACTCCTGCTTTTTCAAGCTGGTCAATGATCCTGCCGGCCCTGTTATATCCAAGCTTTAATCTTCTCTGCAACAGGGAGGTTGAACCCTGCTGATGCTGAACAACAATCCGGGCTGCATCCTCGAAAAGAGGATCAAGATCATCTATATTTCCGTCGCTGTCACCCGAATCCTTATCTGATTTTACTTCCGGCAACAAATGAACCTCAGCATATCCAGGTTGCTGGGAAATAAAATCGACCACCCTTTCAACTTCCTCGGTTTCGACAAATGCACATTGAATACGAACGGTGTCGCTCCCATAAGAAAATAACATGTCTCCTTTCCCGACAAGCTGTTCAGCTCCCTTCACATCGAGTATCGTCCTGGAATCAATCTGAGATGTAACCCTGTATGCAATCCTGGCAGGGAAGTTTGCCTTGATCGTACCGGTAATAACATTAACAGATGGCCGTTGGGTTGCAATAATGAGGTGAATACCGATAGCCCTTGCAAGCTGGGCGATACGTGCTACAGGCATTTCTACTTCCTTACCGGCCCTCATCATTAAATCGGCCAGCTCATCAATTATCAGTACAATATACGGTAAATACCTGTGGCCTTTATCAGGATTTAATTTTCGCGATGTAAACTTATTATTATATTCAACGATATTCCTTACATGGGCTTCTTTTAGCAACATATACCGGGCATCCATTTCCTGTGTTAATGAATTGAGGGTATTCACAACCTGATCTACCTCAGTAATAATGGAAGTATCTACATCGGGTAAACGGGCTAGAAAATGATTCTCGATTTTCTGATACAGATTTAATTCAACCTTTTTGGGATCGACCATGACAAACTTGATCTGAGAAGGATGTTTCTTGTACAATAAAGAAGTTACGATGACATTGATACCAACCGATTTACCCTGACCTGTAGCTCCTGCAATAAGCAGGTGTGGCATTTTAGTCAGGTCGGCCATATAAACTTCATTGGAGATTGTTCTTCCAAGTACAAAGGGCAGTTCCATATCATTCGACTGGAACCTTGGGTTATTAAATGTTGCTTTAAGCGAAACAATTTCGGGTTTGATGTTGGGCACTTCAATACCAATAGTCCCTTTACCAGGTATCGGTGCGATGATCCTGATCCCTAAAGCCGACAAACTCAGGGCAATATCATCTTCCAGGTTCTTTATTTTTGAAATCCTGACACCCGGCATCGGAATGATCTCATATAAGGTAACGGTTGGGCCAACGGTTGCCTTGATCTTATCAATTTCAATATTATAGTTTCGAAGGGTTTGAATGATCATGTTTTTTCGTTCCTCCAGCTCAGCAGGATTTATCTGACGTTCCCTTTCACCGTAATCTTTTAATAAGTCAAGTGTTGGAAATTTATACCCCTTTAATTCCAGGGTCGGGTCATATGGAGGGAGGCTTGCAATATACTCATCAGCTGTTTCAACTGTAGGTTCATTGTTATTTTCGATTTCAAGTGTGATATCCTTACCTAAACCCGGTGCATGAGATGGCATAAAAGTAATTTCATCTTCAATTTCTTCGGATTCTGTTTCATTCTCATTTTCATTTTCATCTGTAAGTATCAGGATATTTTCTGCTGATTCAGTTTCAGGCTCTTCATGTTTCGTTTCAGGCTCAACGAGAGGTATAGCCTCAGCATTTAATTTCTTTTTTCTTTTTAATGAGAATGGAAGATCAAGGCTAAAATTATACGACAAAACCAGAAAAGTTAACATGGAAAATAAAAGTAGAATTCCGGTTCCGATCAAACCAATAAAGCCCCTGAGCCAGTATTGAGCATAATAACCAAAGGCACCACCTAGTATTCCATAGTTATCATGAAAAAACAATCCTAAAGTAACGGAAGTCCAGATCAGTATAAAGAAAAGGTCGATACTGGCTTTCCTGACCGGTAGTATGCTTGTAAAATAAAGAAGTTTGATTCCATAGGTAAGGAAAAGAACAATAAAAATAAAGGACGGAATGCCAAACCAACGGAAAATAAATAAATGTGCGGTATAGGCACCTATTAAGCCCATCCAGTTTTTAGCCAGTTCAGGCTGCGCTAACCTGAATGCATTAAAGTTTTGAAACAGGTCTGTAATATTATTAACCAAACTTAAATCTGACTTCCATGTAAAAAGAAAAGATGTAAAAGATATGAGCAGGAATAAAGATGAAGCCAGGAAAAAGAGCCCGCTGATACGCCGGAACTTATGAACCTGTTTATCGGACCTGGTTTCGGGAGTTGTGGTTTTATCGTGTATTTGTTGCTTTTCCTGTTTATCCTCCTTAACATCTTTTTCCACGATAACTTCATTGTCATCAGGTATCAGTGTATTTTTTGCTGTATTTGAACTCGTTACCATTCCAGGCGTTTCAATGTTACTTATTATACATTATTATACTTTTGTGCCACTTCGGCAAATACCGGTATCAATTTTTCATTTTGTTCAATTACATTGCCAACGACAACTAAATCGGCTCCCCCCGAATATGCCTGTTTCAATTGTTCTGCAGTTCTGATTCCACCACCAACAATCACAGGAATATTAATATTTGCTTTAACACCGGCTATCATTTCATTGCTCACAGGTATGCCGGCTCCACTGCCACCTTCAAGAAAAATAAGCTTAAGTCCTAAAAACTCGCCGGCAATAGCAGTGCTTATTGCTATATCGGTTTTATTGTAAGGTATAGGTGTAGTGTTACTGATGTATGATACGGTCGTCGGGTTGCCTGTATCAACAAGCATATAAGCCGTTGGAATTACTTCAATGCCGGTGGTTTTTAGTATGGGTGCTATTTCAACATGCCGGCCAATGAGATAGTCGGGATTCCGACCCGATATGAGTGACAGGAATAAAATACCATCCGCATCCTTTGATATTTGCATTGTATTTCCAGGGAATAATATGACAGGAATTTCGGTTTCGGATTTGATCATCCTGATAATTTCATCAATTCCGTTATGTACAAGCAAACTACCGCCGATAAAAATATAATCCACTTTTGACTGACGGGCAATTTTTAGCCGTTTGAGCAAAATTGGGGAATTGCATTTATCAGGATCAATTAACCAGCAAAAAGATTTCTCTTTTTTATTACTTCTTTCAACTATTCGGCTATATACATTATTCATTCATAAATACAGATCAGGTTACCGGAAAAACAGTTTTTTTGAAAGCGGAACATACATAATAATATTTTGACCTCAAAAAAAAGGATTTCACATTTTCTTAATAACTATTCGCCTTTTTAATTTCGGAATATTTTTTGATTAATTGATTTAAAAGCCGGACTATAAATCTATAAAGTTTTCCACATTAACCTATCATATTGTATTCTATTTATTTCTATCCTTTTCCCTTTGTTTTTGCATTTATAAATTAAATCCATCACTACAGAAAAATTTTTATCTATATGATTATCAAACTATTAAAGTTAGTAACAAAGTGTTGAAAAATTAAATTCAGGATTCAAGTAACATAAAATACTTTTGTCTTCTTTATAAAAAACAAGTAGATTCGTATAAGAGTCTTTTTCCAATTTTTCATATTTTTTTTAAAAAATATAAAGAACTATTTAAAAGCATAAGATTTTATGTCAAAATCTCAACACAAAGAAACACAAAAAGCCGGACTCATCATCGACCGATTTTTCACCAAGGATGAAATCACCCCATACGACCAATTTGAGTATGAACTTAGAAGCTCAATTATCCGAAACCCAGCAGGAGATGCCGTTTTTGAGATGCACAATGTTGAGATACCAAGGGAATGGTCGCAGGTTGCCACTGATATTATAGCTCAGAAATATTTCAGAAAAGCAGGTGTACCCCAGCCCAATGGAAAACTCGGTGGAGAAACATCTGTAAAGCAGGTTGTTCACAGATTAGCTAATGACTGGAAGCATTGGGGAGAAAATTTTAATTATTTCAACTCACCCAAAGATGCTCAAATATTCTATGACGAACTCATTTTCATGCTACTGGATCAGATGGCTGCTCCCAATTCGCCACAGTGGTTTAATACAGGACTTTACTCTACCTATAATATTAAAGGCAAACCCCAGGGTCATTATTATGTTGATCCCCTAACCGAAAAGCTTTGCAAATCGAAGTCAGCTTACGAAAGGCCACAACCCCATGCCTGTTTTATTCTATCGGTTGAAGATGACCTGGTAAATGAAGGCGGCATCATGGACCTTTGGGTAAGGGAGGCAAGAATTTTTAAATATGGATCAGGTGTAGGCACCAATTATTCAAATATAAGGTCAAAGGACGAAACATTATCGGGTGGCGGAAGTTCCTCAGGCCTGATGTCATTCCTGCAGGTAGGCGATAAAGCTGCCGGTGCAATCAAATCGGGTGGAACAACCCGGCGTGCAGCAAAAATGGTTATCCTGGATATTGACCATCCCGAGATCGAAGATTTCGTCGTGTGGAAAATGAAGGAAGAAAAAAAGGTTGCAACACTTATCGATGCCGGATATGATTCAGATTTTGAAGGTGAAGCTTACAGGACCATTTCAGGTCAGAATTCAAATAATTCTGTGAGAGTTAGCAACGACTTTCTGCGAACGGTTGATGAAGATACGACATGGCCTTTGATTGAAAGAACTACCGGTAAGGTAGCACGTGAGATATCAGCAAAAGATCTCTGGGATAAAATTGCCCAGGCAGCCTGGGATTGTGCCGACCCCGGTTTACAATATGATACTACCATTAATGAATGGCACACATGTCCTGAAGGTGGAAGGATCAGGGCATCCAACCCATGTTCGGAATATATGTTCCTCGACAATACAGCATGCAACCTTGCATCTCTTAACCTTCGAAAATTCTACGATGAAGAAACCCAGATATTTGATGTTGTAGCATTCAGGCATGCCGTAAGGTTATGGACCGTGGTTCTTGAGATTTCAGTACTCATGGCACAATTCCCTTCAAAGGAAGTTGCTCAGTTATCATACGATTACAGAACTCTGGGATTGGGCTTTGCTAACCTCGGATCGATGCTGATGGTATCGGGTATTCCTTACGACAGTCCTAAATCATATGCAATAACAGGAGCGATCACAGCACTTATGACGGCAACATCCTATGCAACATCAGCCGAGATGTCAAAACATCTTGGACCATTCAGGGAATATGAAAAGAATAAGGACCATATGCTCAGGGTGATCCGAAATCACAGGTATGCAGCATATAATGCCACCGATGCATATGATAAGCTTGAGATAAAACCACAGGGTATAAATCCGAAATATTGCCCTGATTACCTTTTAAAAGCAGCCTGCGATTCATGGGACGAAGCCCTGCAACTCGGTGAAAAGTACGGATTCAGAAATGCCCAGACAACGGTACTAGCCCCGACAGGTACGATTGGTTTATTAATGGATTGTGATACTACAGGGGTTGAACCCGATTTTGCACTGGTAAAATTCAAAAAATTATCAGGCGGCGGTTACTTTAAGATTATCAACCAGGCCATTCCCGTTGCATTGAAACATCTTAAATATACAACAAACCAGATCAGGGATATCATCAATTATACCATTGGCACCAGCACATTCAGGGATGCCCCTTTTATCAATTATGAAACCTTATTGTTAAAGAAATTCACCACCGACGATATCAGAAAAATCGAATCTGCTTTAAAAACAGTTTTTGAAATTGAATATGCCTTTACCCATCATATACTCGGCAGTGACTGCCTTGAAAGGCTTGGATATAAAGCTGAACAGTATACCCAACCCGGTTTTAACCTTTTAAAGGAACTGTGTTTTACAAAAAACGAGATTTTTGAAGCCACAAATTATGTGTGTGGTACGATGACCATCGAAGGAGCACCACATCTGAAAGAAGAACATCTGCCCATATTTGATTGCGCAAACAAGAATGGTAAAATAGGAAAACGGTTCATCCAGCCCATGGGACATATTAATGTTATGGCAGCTGCCCAACCATTTATCTCGGGTGCAATTTCCAAAACCGTTAATTTCCCGAATGAAGCAATCTATGAGGATATTAAAGACTGTTACTATCAATCGTGGAAATTAGGTATCAAGGCAATCGCATTGTATCGCGACGGATCAAAGCATTCTCAGCCACTTTCGAACAGTTCCGGGAATTCGGATATTTCGGATGCTGAAAAAGACGAAACCAAGGCACAAAAAGATTACCAGACCATCATCGATGAGCTCACCCAGGAACAGGTTCTGGCAGCCGCACAGGCTATGATTTCGAAATCAACCGATACCAAGTTTAAAAGAGAACTTTCCAGGATTGTTGAAAGGAAAAAACTTCCGCATAAAAGAACAGGGTTCACGCAAAAAGCAAAAATCGGCGGTCAAACTATTTTTGTAAGAACAGGAGAGTATTCCGACCAGACACTCGGTGAGATATTCATCGATATGCACAAGGAAGGAGCTGCATTCAGATCAATGCTCAACTCTTTTGCAATAGCAATTTCCATAGGTTTACAATATGGAGTGCCCCTGGAGGAATTTGTAGAAAAATTTACCTATACCCGTTTTGAACCTTCAGGACCTGTTACAGGCCATCCGAATATTAAATCATCCACATCCATAATTGATTATGTTTTCAGGTTGCTGGGTTACGAATATCTGAAAAGGGAAGACCTTGTACAAATTAAACCTGACCATTCCGAAGATGTTGAAGAAGATATTGTTGATGAACAAAATGACCCCGAAATCACCCATACTCCTGATACCGATGACAAATATTTTGTTTATGAAGAAAAGCCAAAACAGCCTAAACAAAAATCAAAGCCCCAAAACTATGAACAAAGCAGTATGAGCAAACACAATGAAAACATGATGGGTGATGCTCCTTCATGCAGTAATTGCGGTCATATTACGATCAGGAACGGGAGCTGTTATAAATGTCTGAATTGTGGCGAAAGTTTAGGCTGCAGTTAGATATCGAATTCTCTAAGCAACAGATGAAATTGGCCATGCCTTTTTGAGGTGTGGCTTTTTTTATGCTGTTCAGGAATTATACTCAGTTAAAAGAGGTAGTTCCCTGTCAGAATCCATTGTACCAATATAAAAGGAATCAATTGATTGCACCCCCTTGGGGCTGATTCTTATTGATTTATTTACTCATGGTTCACCCTGAGCAAAATATGATCGCTCCTTTGGAGCTTGTTTCCATCTTTTATTAAACCATATACTGAAGCCCCAAAGGGGCGACCATCACCAAAATGGGGCGAAGTCCCATTTTGGGACAAATCCCTGCTCTTTTCAAGCCCTGAAAGGGCGAAATATCTTGTTAATCCCGGATATGATATCATTTATGCTAAAATCTTCAACCTGAGCTGATTAATTCGCTCTTTTGTTGTTTATTAAACTGGGTTTTCAATTAACTAAGATAATATATTACTAACTTAAAGGAAGCAATAGGAACACTTAAGTTAATTATTCTAAAAAAATCATGGCCTATACATCCATAAAGCCTGAATTGTAACCATAAATAATATTTTTATTTCAAGGGTATGCAATCTTTTATTCTTCTTTTTTGTATCAATGTATTAACTTTATACCTCTAAAATGAAATCCATTATTATGCTGAATTCATTTTATATAAAAATATTGAATAGTTTCTATAATTGGAAGATCGGATTTGTGTTGTTCTTCCTTTTTATACCAGCCATATTGCTTGCACAAACCACCCGGTACGTTCCTGCTCAATACACAACAATAGCTGCTGCTATAAACGCATCCGGCAATGGTGATACTATCGATATCAGCGGAAGTATTTCAGAACCTCAGATCAATATTACTAAAGACCTGGTGATAAAGGGACATGGAAGTGCAAACACCGTCGTATCGTGTTCCAAACTGGTAAAAGACTCTGCAGTATTCTATCTGTCCACTGGTAAAACAGCTTTCATACAAGATATGACCATCCAGGCCGGATATAATGGAATTTTAATCCGAGATGCGAATTTATCGCTATCAAATTGCATTATCCGCAATAATTCAAATTATGGGGTAAATACCGATATAACCTCTACGAATAATTACATAAATATATCGTATTGCGAAATTTCCAACAATTCGGGAGGAATAATCAACTATCGTTTGGGTACTATGAAGATTTCATACTCAAATATTAGTAATAACAATGCATCCCTTCCAGCTGGGTTTAATGGTAGTGGTATTTATAATCGGGGAACTATGCAGATCATTTATAGCACAATCTCAAATAATTCGAAAACAGGTGGTACCTGGTTATTTGGAGCAGGGATTTTTAATCTAGGCAATATAACCATCAATAATTGTTTAATTGCAAATAACCAATTAAATGGATCGGGCAGTACCTGGGTTGAGGGTGCAGGTATTTATAATGATCTATTATCAAAATTGATGATAAAAAACAGTACCGTTTGTAATAATTCACTTTCGGGTGGAAGTTTTTCGTTAGGTGCAGGGATTTTAACAAATGACACTACTTACATCAATAATTGTACTATAAATAAGAATGTAATAAATAGTTCCGGATCTTTCCGAGTTGGTGCAGGTCTGTTTGCCGACGGATCCAGGGGACCTACAAAAATTAAAAATACAATTATCGCAACAAACTTCTTAAACACAGCAAATAATTCAGACTATAGTGGCAGTAAGATAACTTCATACGGATATAACCTGATCGGTCAATCTAATGCACCGGTTTTCAATGCTACAGGAGATATTAAAGGGCAAAATCCAAAGCTGGATAATTTAAAAGACAACGGTGGACCTACTTCCACCGAAGCTCTTCTTATTGGTAGCCCTGCAATAAATGCTGGTAGCAATACCGATATTAATGGAAACCCGGTTACAAGAGATCAGCGAAATTTTATAAGAACAAACAGGGTTGATATAGGAGCTTATGAATGGAATGCCTTTTACATTACTGCAAAACAAATTTCCGATAATATTTGTAACAACCGACAGGATCAGGTAATTCTGAAAATAGAAATGATATTACCCGACACCTTTACCGTTAACGGTTTCAAATTCAATACCATGGGTACATCAAACCCTTCTGATATAACCAATGCTAAACTATATTATTCCGGGAATATTAATAAGTTCAGTGTATTAACTTCGACCCAGTATGGTGCAACTGTCAATGCACCCAGCGGAAATTTTCAAATAACCGGAAATAAGGTTTTAAGTGCCGGATATAATTATTTCTGGCTTACGTATAATATTTCAACCAATGCTTCTGCAGGCAATAGTTTTGATGCCTATTGCCCGCAGATTTTTATGAGGGACACCGCCAGAATTCCCGATGATACCATGCCTTCAGGAAACAGAACCATACCACAGGTAAATGCTGCTTTTCAGATTAACGACAGTGCGCAGTGTTTTACAGGCAATAATTTTGTACTGACCAATAATTCCAGCACAAACTCAGGAAATCTTA
>Ga0182027_10013205_pt1 | contig 11540 bp, 4 predicted proteins | sample 712E1DmetaG_FD_121300 | JGI IMG/M metagenome (GOLD analysis project Ga0182027, IMG submission 121300) | Permafrost microbial communities from Stordalen Mire, Sweden - 712E1D metaG (Illumina Assembly) | ecosystem: Environmental > Terrestrial > Soil > Wetlands > Permafrost | place: Sweden...
ATGAATTGGCTGCACCCAAATGACTTAGATCAAAATAGACCGGAAAATTGTTTTGCGTGGCGGAAACTTGCGCTGATTGCACTGTTATTTTGGAACGATAAGGATAGCCGGCGCTATACCAATTGGCGTTGGCGGTGGCATTGATCCAAATCTTGGAAGCGCAAGAATTATAAGCAGTGCCGGCGGAACAGGGATTGATCGGCGTGGTGGTGGCGGCGGTGAAAGAGGAGCCGTTGCCGATCAATTCATAATACATATAAAACTGCGAATTGGCGGTGGAGGTGGCGGATAAAGTGACGGTGCTGGAAGCGGTCCAAGCGCCGTTGGCGATGGAATTAAGCTTGTAATCAACTTGTTGGAGATTGTTGGGCGCGGCCGGACCTGAGCCGACAAACACTTCTGACGTGGCGCTGGCGACGCGGCCAAAACCGTCGTAAGCGAAAATATTAAAAACATAACCCAAGTCGGAATTCAATCCGGTAATGGTGGTGGACGACTTGCCGTTAAAGCTGATGCTGCCCAAATTGGCATCGGAAGTGGAGCTCCAAAGCGAATCGGTCTGCTTGACGCCGCTTAGCCCCTGCTTGTAAAAAATTTTATATTTGGCAAAATTAACCGTATTGGTTTGGCTGCCGAAATTCAATTTAATGGTGGTGGCGGTTTTACTGTTAAAGGTTAAAACGCCCGGATTGGTCGGCGCGACGGCGTTAACCAAGAAATTCGGTATGGTCAGATTAAAAGCCGCCCAGTTGGAACAATTGCCTGAAGAATCGCAAGCCGCCGATTCCCATTTATAGCCGGCAACGGAATCTGTCACACCGGTAATGGTCACCGCTTTTTTATTATTGGTCAGATAAAATTGCTCGGTTGAGGTGGTATAAAATGTTCCCGGACTGTTTTGATTATTATATTCGGTTCGCGTCCATTTATTGTTGCGCATCACCGTGGAAAGGCGGACTTCATCGATTTGGCTGGTGGAATAGGCAACGGGCGGCCAGCCGCCGATATAAAGAGTGTTTTTAACGGTGGTGGGGTAACCAGAGGTGGTGGTGGAAGCAAGGCTGGCGCCGTTGACGCGGATATCTTTGAGCGTGTTGCCGATGCCGGAAGAAATAAAAGTCATATAACTCCACTTATTCAAATAGCTGGCATAGGAGCCGCTGATACGGCCATTAGTATTGAAATTTCCATAATCCCAATAAGCGACATTATCACTCCAAGGAACGTGGGTTAAAAGCCGATTGTTACCATCGTCGCTGGTTCCGGCGGCGACGGCGCAGGCGTTAAGGCCGCCGGCGGTATAATTCCAAAATGAAATAGTAATCGGACCGCCGGTAGATTTCCAATTAAAAGCCGAATCGGCGATGTACTGGTTCTGTCCTGTCGTAAAACTTTGGGCATAGCCCAAGGGGCCGCTGACACGGGACGGCTGGGTGGTGCCAAAACCGCGGCCGTTGCTGGTGGAAGAAGCGGAGTTGACAAATTCTCCGGCCACGCCGGCGGCCACGGCGTTCAAGTGATAAACCGCGTAATAATTATTCGACCAGACGCTGATCGATCCGGTGGCGGAACCTGCCGCCGGCTGAGCCGCCGTGGATGAGCCGTAATAAAGATAATAAGTGATGTTGGAAGAAGAAGAAATCGAATCGGCGCGGAAATAAACTTCGCCGGCTTGCGTGGAAGTGGAAAGTGAAACAACTTCCACCGGCATTCGGCTGCCGGAAGAATTAGTAATTAAAATATCGCCGCCATCGCTATTTTTCTTAGTATGCGACCAAAAATAATTGCCCGAACCCAGTCTGGCCATATTCAAATAAACCGGAAAATTGGTGAGGGTGCCGCCGATCTTGCCGGCTTGCACAATAATCGGCTGGCGATATTTATAGCTGGCATTATACCAGCCGGCGGTAGTGGTGGCGTTGGCCCAAATATTGTTGCCGCAGGAAGCATAGGAAGAATTGTTTTTACAAAAAGAAGTTGGCGTCGTGGTGGCATTATTAAAAGACGAACCGCTGGGAATTAATTGATAATAAACAATAAACGGATCACTGTCTTTGTCAGATGAAGTGGCGACAAGATTCACCGTGCTTTGATTTATCCAGGTATTATTGGTGATTGGAGTGGTGGTGGTTAAGCCATATTGCTGTAAAGATGAAGGGTTGGCCGGCGGATGATTGATAATCAGCGTTTCCGAACCAAGTGCGGCGGTGACGGAACTGGAAGCGTATTTGCGGATGCGGTAGTTTTCCCAATCGCCGATCTGGCGGATGCCGACGCCATATTCGCCATTGGAATAAGTCGCATCAGTCGAGGAACAATTCAAAAGCGGAGCGGTGGTGGTTGACCCGGCGTAAACCGTGGCCCAAAGAACGTTGGTCGAGCGCCACTGGAATTGCAGGAAGTACCAAGTATTATCAACAATGGCGGTCGTATTGGAAAAAGCCAGCGCCGTCGAAGTCGCGTAATCTTTGGTAATCGCCAAATAATGCGTGGCGACCTTGCTGATAACAGCTTGATAACCATTGGCAGTATTGCCGTTGGGGTGGCCGATGGCAATGCCAGCCAAAGAAGATTGGGTAGAGCTTGATTCCCCTTTTACCCAAGCTTCCCAAATCAAATTCCGGCCCGTCGCCGTCGAACCATTAATGGTTTCCAAACGATTGTTGGTAAGGCCGTTGCCGTTCAAACCGAAACTGCCGTATTTAGCCGCTTTGGCGGTGCGGGTCGGATTCAACAAGCCGGCATTAAAATCAACGCTGGTTTCAAAATCATTAAAATAAACAAAAGTATTGGCGCCGCTAGAATAAGAAGAGGCGGCGGCATTGCCGTAAAAAAGATAAATGGTTTTAGTTGCGCTGATGGAAGGAATTTTTACCCAAACCTGAGTATAAGTTTTATTGCAGGTGCCGGGCTCCAGATAATAATATAATTCGCTGGCGTCGCTGTATAAATTGGAATCGGCAAAAGCGATATCCGAGCAATCGGCTTTCATTTTGCTGGCCGCAATCAAGGCGGAAGTATTGATCGTCACCGGCACTTGAAAGTTTGTCAGCGGATTGGAGCCGGCATAAGTGATCGTGACGGGCACATAATAATTCCAGCTGGCGTTCCACCACGGATCAAGAAGTCCATAGCCGGATTTATCGCCGACGGTTTCCAGATAAAATTCTCCGACCGTTTCCGGCGTGAAAGAAATATCCATTTTAAAATATTCCGTTTCGCCCGGCGCGATATTGAACTGCTCGGCATCGCTCGCGGCTTTAGGAATATAATTTAAGGGCACGGATTTTTTGTGCGGCCCGAGATTGAATATTTTTTGGAAAATATTTCTTTTGTCGGCTAATTTTCCGGCCACGATTTGAGCGCTCCGCCAATTATCAACCATATCGGTTTTGGTGGAAGTGCCGACGGCGATATTATTTTCCAAACAATTTTTTTGCCGGTTAGAAAGCGAATCACAGAGGCGAATTTTATTTTTTCCGACACAAGAATATGTTTGCGCCGAACTGGACGCCAGCGAACCGACAGCCGTTTCATCTGAGCTGGTGGAACTTGCCGATTGCGCCGTTGAACTGGCGCTGATTGCCGGAGTTGAACTAACAAAAGCCGTTGCGCCATCGGCTTGCCAGCCGCCGGAGCAGTAATAAATCCGCGAACCGATTACCGGCTGATTTTCCGGAACATACTGGCGTGATAATTTTGCCAGGCCGGTCATATTGCCGTTGTTAGCCGGAAAATAAGCTTGCACGCCGAAATTTTCCGCTTGATCGCCGGTATTGGTGACGCTGATATAAACCGGCGCGTTATTAAAGCCGCTGTAATTTTGCTTATCAGTGCGGATGATTAAGTTTTCACCGGTGGTGGCGTCGGTGTAAGGGAAATCAATTTCTTGGCCACCGATAAATAAAGGCGCATTGTTGAAAAAATGTTTTTCTCCCGCTGAGGCATCTTGTTTTTTTTCTTCCGCACCCTTCACTAAGCCTTGATTATAATCGACTTCCAGCCAGATGCCGTCAAGATAAACTTTAGCGCCCTTGGTTTTTAAATCATTCGCCGATAATTCATTATTCTGATAACTGACGCGGACGCGCAAATTATTAATGTCATCCCAAGAATTGAAAACCGGCAGGGCGTAAAGGAAATAGCCGCCGTTGGCCGCGTTGCTGGCGCCGCCTTGCAAAAACAGATCGCCGGCGGTCTGCCAATCGCCGCCCGTCGAATATTCGACCAGTAAATGATCAAAGGTGAAAGTGCTTTGCGCCGCGAGCGATAATCTTAATTGCACATTGGTAATTTCGCTTGACGGCGAATAGCTGTCCACGCTGAAATCGGAAAAAATCAAACTGTCTTTCAGCTCCAGCGCGGTGGAGGTGGCGGCGGATGAATTCAAATCGGTCGAACTTGCCTCTTGCGCGAAAACTTTGGCCGCGCCGGTCAAATTATTCCAAAACCGCGAAAATTCTTTCCCGGTATTTTTTAAATTATGCAAAAGAGAAACCGGCGCATCCGGTGCGGGAGCCGCCGGCTGTGTCAGCCCGCCTTGGGCGGGCGCATCAACATCAACCGGCGCCGGCGCCGTGTTGTTGTTCGCATCGGAATTGGAGCCGGCTGACTGTGTCAGGCCGCCTTGGGCGGGAGCGCTGGGTGCGGAAACGGCCGGGGCGGAATTATCAAAATCGCTCGGCGCGGAATTAAGATTGGAATTATCAGTCCCCTGCGGCGATTCGCCGGATGACGGAACAGAGTTATCCGGCAAAATTTCCGCCGGCGCCGCGGACGAAGAATTATCAATCGGCGCATCAACGTCAATCAGCTGCGGCAAAACTATCGAGCTGGAAGAAGAATCAATTGCCGGAATAGAAGAACTGGCCGCAGTTGACGTGGCAAAAATATCAGCGCTCGTGCCGGTGGCATTTTTATCGATCGCCGCCGTGGAGCTGGAAATATTTTCTTTGGTGCCGGTGGCGGAAGACAGAACTCCGGAACCGAAAATCAATGACGCGGAATTATTTTTATTAAAGGCCGAGATGTTATCCAGCTGGCCCTGCTCGGCGCTCAAAGCATTTTCCGGACTTTGCCAAAGCGAAATATTTTTCAGCTCCGGATTATTCAAAGCGGCGATATTATTTTCTTCGGTAAAACTTTGCGGATAAAGGCTCACCTCTTCATCGGAAGCGCGCGCGGAAAAATTATGCCGCAAATAGCCGACAGACAAAATCAAAACCACAGCCAGCAAAGCCAGTTTGATGATCGGTTTTTTAATAAATCGTCTTATTTGTGACATGAAAAGTTTGTGTTTATAATCCGAACTTACGAAACATCCGAATACAACAAATATTTTTTCCGAATCGCGCCGATTAGCATTTTTGTTTCGTAGCGGTTCGTAGTATTTGGGTGTTTCGTAGGTTCGGATTATTTTTATATCGTATTTTTCCGTCCGTGAAAATACAAAATTTCCGCTCAAAAGCGTATAATCCTACACCGTAAATCATACCACAATTTTAACCATAAAAAAAGAACGAAAAATGATTAATTTTTCGTTCTTTATGCTCTAATATTGGCTATTTTTATTGACGGTGGAAAACTCCTGTTTTTTGACGGTTATTTTGAACTAATTTCAAAAATTATTCAATCTCTTTTTCCACATCCTTAACCTCTTTGCTGATGAATTCTTGCGAGATATCCAAAGCCTCGTTGATCTTATCGCGGACGCGTTTTTCCGACTCGCTGTAGCCGGCTTTCTTGTCGGCCAGTTCCATTAATTCGTTGACTTCTTCTTTGAGGGCGGCAAAAATTTCATTCATCCTCTTCTCCAGCTCTTGCGTCTCGCGCAAGGCGCGAACTTTTTTAACTTTATTCTGATGGCTTAAGAAGATCATCAGCAAAATGAGGAAAATAATTACCAGCAGTAGGAAAATAATAATCCACAATCCGTAAGAATCAACCAGGGAGGGCGACTGAATCAGTAAAGTTTTATGCGCGCTTTCCGAGCTTTGCGCGCCGCGATTGTCCGTGACGATCGCCCAAACCTGATAATTTCCTTTATTAAAAGTGTTGTCCTCTAAATATGTCCAGTTGCCGTCGCTATCGGTTTTAACTTGCAGAGTTTTATTGTTCTTGCCATCCGGCGACAAATAAATAGTGATGTCAGCATTGGAATAAAAAGAAGTACCCTGAATTGGCAATTGATCATGATTGTTGATGACTGCCGGCATAGCCGTAATCACCGGCGGCTTCAAAGCCTCAACGACAAACTGGCCGGAAGAACTGGCCGCATTGCCGGCCTGATCAGTGGCCGTGATGATTAAATTATGCGAACCGGGCTTAAGCGTCGGCAAACCATAAGGGGTTTTTTGATAAGCGGCCGCGGATTGATCGCTAATCTCGCCGTCCAAATTAAATTTATAATCCGCAATGCCGGACGTGACGTCAACCGTGCTGAAAGTAAATTTCGGCTGCGGATTGGTTGGGTCATTGTTGTTATCAATATTGACCGTAAAATTTGTCGGCGGCGTCGTATCAATCAAAACTTGGCGCGTACCGAGCGGCCCCCAGCCGGCTTTATTCTGGAATTTCAAATGAAAATAATTGCGGCCGTCCGGAATATTGGCAAACGTTTTTGTTTCAATAATGCCGGCAGAGATTTTTCCCGGATCGGTTGAAGAGCCTTTATCTAAAATAAAAGTTACGGAAGAAATATCAGGCAAAAGCTTCCAGTCAAATTCCGGATTATTGTTGGCATACCAAATATTTTTATCAGGATGGGTGGTGGAATTTATTTCCGGAATCGGCGGCAAAACGCCATTGGCCACCGGCGCCGAGGCTGGCGCAGTCTGACCGCTTGTGGGCGGCGGCTGCGACGCCGGAGGCGTGGCCGAAGTTTTAGGCGGCGCTTTGGCGGTAAAAGTGAATTGGACGCCGGAAGTGCCGGACAAAATATTTGTCCCCTTGCCGTCGGCCGCCAAGGCCGTAGCCGAAGTAAAACTGGCTCCCCCTGAACCGGCTTTTAAAACCGTAAAAGAAATGGAAATAACGGTGCCGGCGCTGCCGGTATAAGCCTTGGGGGCGCCCCCCGAGTAAGTGATCGTCCCGGCGGAATTGTCAAAAGACGGATCAGCTGTCCACAGGCTGAAGACCGAACTGCCCTTGGAAACACTGTTCACCGACAATAAAGAATTATCAAATTTGATATTGCCGTTGGAAGCGTTGACGCCGGCTCCCCCGCCGCTGTTCAGAACAACGTTAACGGTAAAATTATCGCCAACCGAATAAGTGCCGGTGGATGGCGACAAATACAAATTCGCCCCGGCCGCCTGAGCATTCGGGACGGGGAAAAAACCAATGGTAAACGTGAAAAATAATATGGCGACTAGAACTTTAGCAAAATATTTGCACATACTTTATAAGAATATCCAATATCAAATAACCAATATTTTAAACAATATAAAAATAAAAAAATATCAACTAAATAATTTATTAAAATATTAAATTATTTTTTTAAATATTTGATATTTAATATTGGATATTAATTTTCCTCTTCCACTTCCTTAACTTCAATCCTTTTTTTCCCTCGGCTTTGGATGCGCAACAGCGGTAATTTTAGCACTAAAACGCCGTTTTCAATAATTGATTCAATCTTGGCTACATTAATTTCTTCCGGTAAAATTATTTGGCGATAAAAATCTCCCCAGCGATTTTCCTGGCAGAGATATTCTTTTTCCTCATCTTCTTCGCGAATCAGACGGGGAATTTCTTTTTTGCCGGAAATCGTGATCACGTCATTTTCGCTCTCCACAAAAATATCCAGCTTGTCGGTTTTAACGCCGGCGATGGGAGCGTAAACCACAATTTTGGAAGAGGTTTGATAGATATCCACATCCAGTTGTAAGTGCTCGTTGCTATCCTCCTCTAGAATATTCCGAGGGTTCTTTTCTTCCTCGCCGATATCAATCGCCTCAGTTTTTCTTTTTATTGCTTAGGAAAGACATATTTTTATCAATTAAAAATTAAGAATTAAAAATTAAAAAGTTGTTATAAAAAAATTTATAAAACACAAAATAACATTCTAATTCTTACCCCCTTATTATAACATAAAATAATTAACCGGCAAAGGGATTTACGCTTTTGGCAATTTTTAATTCTTAATTCTTAATTTTTAATTGGGTTATCCCGTCCAATAATACATCATAATGGAAAAGTCGGCTAAATTGATCGTACCATCTTGATTGATGTCAGCCGCCGAATTTGCCGTTCCCCAACTGTAAAGCAGGATGGAAAAATCAACTAAATTAACCTTGCCGTCTTTGTTCAAATCTGCTTTAGAAACAGTGTTTGGCACCAAGGCTTGGCCCACGCCGCATTGCACCGTCAAACTGTAAGTACTGCTGCCGATTTTGGCGTAAGAAGTTTGAGCGGCTAGATTATAAGTACCTTTGCTTAAAGAGTCAGTAAAAAAAGTTGAGGTCCAACGGCCATCGGCGCCCACGATTTCTCGGTTAGCGCTTAACAATTTATTGTCAGCGGAGTTGGTCAAGCGAACTATCACCGACTGTTTGGGGGCGCTTTGGCCGAAAACAGTGATATTTTGGCCAATTTCAACCGCGGCGCTAGCCAAAGAAATAGTCGGCGGAATTATGATATTGGTCACGTCGGTTTGCGTGTCAATTTCAATCCAAAACGTAGCGGGATAGGCGATTGATTTTACACCTTGTGTGTCTTTCGCGACTATGGCAAAAGTATAAATTCCTTTCTGTAAATCGCTAACCGCAGCTAAGAAGGCCGCATTCAGATCTGCGGAAACCGTTTCCACAACTTGGCTGTCTTTTAAAATACTGATCTCACTTCCCGGATAGGCAAAACCGCTAAAAGCTACGCTGGGCAATTGTGTGTTTTGCACGGGATAGGGCTTGAGCACGCCGCTGCCCGAGCCGCCGCCCGAGCCGCCGCCGCCGCCCGAGCCGCCGCCGGTGCCGCCGGTGCCGCCGCCGCCATTGCCGCCGCTAGTGCCGGTGCCATTGCCGCCGCCCGAGCCGCCGCCCGAGCCGCCGTGACCGGTGCCGGCAATACAGAAGTGAATTATATAGTCGTCCATATCTAAGGTACTGTCGGTAATATCCTGGCAGCGGACAAAATAAAAATAGCAGTAAGAACTGACTAAGCCGGTGAGCATATAGGTATGGTAAGTATTATCGGAAGTGTAAAAATTATTAGTCATCAGGTTGTAATCGGTATCAGTGGCGGTGCTATAGCGGCAAACAGCCGGATAGTTAGTGGTTAAGGACATTATTGTTGACACGGTTTGCGCGGTTAAAACATCGGTGGGCATGCCGTTGGCGCGCAATTTCGGGGTGGTTATGCCGACTTGAACCGGAGCAACTATCGCCAAAAAGGTTGTAACGTTATCAATGGGTGTTCCGGCGGCGGTATAAGTTTTAATGGATAGCGGATAGCTTCCGGCCGCGGCCGCGTTGATTATCCTGTCGGTGCTGGTGCCCAAGCCGCCAACCACGGCGTTGTCCCCTATTTTTATCCGCACCCGATCGTGCTCGCCGATGCCGGCGGAAGAATTTAAGGTGATGGTTATTTTTCCCGCCAAACCGAAATCAGCCGCCACGCCATCCACACTGGTGGAAGCGGTATCGTTTAATTGCCGATCAAGAAAAATATTCGTGCCCGAAGCCTTCACTGCCAGATCCATATCCAAATAATTGAAGCTCGCCGGAATATTCAAGCCGTTAGCGGCAAAACTGATTGTTATTTTTCCGCCCGGCGGCACAGCCTGCGCGGTAATGAAATTTATAGAATGATTGGCTCCGGCATTGGGCGCAGAGGTGCTGATTAAATCCGAAGCTTGATATAAACTCGCAGCTTGCGCCGAAAAAAGCGGCAGCAAAAAAATAACCGGCAAACAAAAAACGCCGGCCAAAAAATATCTTATTTTGTTGATGTGAATTTTTTTGATCATTGCTGTTGTTGACGCTCTTCCTCAAGAGTTTTTTCACGGATATCCCGCTCGGCCAAAATCTCCAATTCTTTTTCGCGGCGGCGGTCAAAATAAAAATTAATCATTACCAAAACGCCCAAAATTATCAAAGCGAGAAAAATGGCAATCAAAAGGCCGCTGTTCCAAAAATTATTTGAGGAATTCAGCGCGGCGGCTTTATCGTTGAGCGCCTGCTCGCGGGCATCAAGCTGCTGCTGTTTTTCGTCAAGCTGCATCGCCAGTTGATTGATCGGATTGGCCGGGACGCTGGCGGAATTAGCGATGCTGGTGGCGGCAATTAATTTATCGCCGGCGAAAAAAACCAAATTCAGCGGATGGAAAAAAAGGAAAAAGAAAAAATACGAAAAGACAATCGCTAAGACGAAGATTAAAAAAGCGTGACAAATTTTTCTAAAGAAGGAAAACATTGGGAATTAGTTGATTGGTTAATTGGTTAATTAGTTTACAAGCAAATAATCTTGGGTGGCGCTAAATTTACTTAAAAAATGGGTATTGGTTAATTAGTTGATTAGTTAATTAGTTGTTAAATAGACAGGTTTATAATTGTTTAAAAAAATTTCTGTCTAATTTTTTACTAAATTGATAAAAACTTAAACTAATTCACTAATTAACTAATTAACTAATCAATTATTTCGCGCACCTGAATCCCATACCCGGACCGACATCAGAAGGCAAAGCTACGATATAGGCCGAATATTGGCCGGCTTGGTCATTGTTCGCCCAGTAGCCGCCGCGAGCGATGCCGCGCGAACCGGTATTTTTTATCCACAAATAATCATCGTTATAATTCAAATCGGCCTGATTAAGATCAGTATCGGTCGGCATACCCAGAGAATTAACACTCTTAATGTAGCCTTCGGGAGGTAAAATTTCGCCGTTATATTTTCCATCCTCCACCGTGCCGGCCACCCACTCCCAAACATTGCCGATCATATCGTAAGCGCCGACGCCGGAAACGCAATTTTTTCCCGAACCGGTTAAGCCCGGCTGTTCCGGCCAATTATTATTCACTTGGCAATCATCAAGCCCCCAAAGGGAATTTTTATCCGGCGTGGCTAAAGCGCCGGCCAGCCACTCTTCGCTCGTCGGCAAACGCTTGCCGACTTTGGCGCAGGCCAGTGCGGCCTGATTTTGGGAAATAAATCGCCAGGGAATCATTCCAGCCGCCGAAACCGGCGAGCAGGCTTGATTTTCCAAATCAGTACGCGTGTCGTCTTGCGAGCCGGGATCGGCGGACGGACAGTCGCTGCCGGCCGAATCTTCATATTTATCCAGGCAAAAGCCACCTGTTGAGCCGGACACAAAAACCATCCCATCCGGACAAAGCGATTTGATCTGCCCTTTCGCGCCGAACAAACTGTCGCTGGCCTTAATACCGGCGGTGGACAAAACAACAACTACAATAACTGCAATCAGCCATTGAACCCCGCTAAACCGCCACTTCTTTTTTTGCACTACCGGAAAAACCTCGCCATCCTGAGAAGACAAAACTTCGGTATTGATTTTTTGTTTTAAATTTAAAACTTGGGACATTAAA
>Ga0182027_10013207_pt1 | contig 11540 bp, 13 predicted proteins | sample 712E1DmetaG_FD_121300 | JGI IMG/M metagenome (GOLD analysis project Ga0182027, IMG submission 121300) | Permafrost microbial communities from Stordalen Mire, Sweden - 712E1D metaG (Illumina Assembly) | ecosystem: Environmental > Terrestrial > Soil > Wetlands > Permafrost | place: Sweden...
AATCGCTGAGGTGCCCGAGCCAGCGCCTGTGAGTCTGGCGCTTCTGGCCGCAGGTGCGCTGGCGGTGAGCCGAGCAAAGCGACGAACCCGGTTATAGTAAGAAAGACCGCACAATGATGACCGGAGGTTGCGCCATCATCATTTTTTGTTCATTCAACTCCGCTTTGCTTTCGCCGCGGTTCGGCATGTCCCTGCCGTTTGGTTTGAATGGAAAAGTCGCGCGCTAAACAAGAAATTCATCCGCACCTGTGGAGCGAAGTTCATCCGGCTCCACGAATATCAGTGACGCGGGGTTGGTTGGGAGTTCCGCGTTCACGCGGTTTTTCTGCCGCAGGACAGGCCGGCGGGCCGGTCTCCGAATTATTTTTAAAGATGTTGACATGCGGCGGAGACTATGCAATATACCCCATCATATTAGTCATATAACCCGTGAAGCTGACCGCGAAAACTGAATATGCCTTGCTGGCGCTGGTGTATCTGGCCCGCTCCGAGGCGGATGGCTACATCACCGTCAAGACGATCGCGAAGGCGCAGGGGATTCCGCCGAAATTTCTCGAACAGCTTCTGCTGACGCTGAAGCGGGCGAAATACGTCCGCAGTCTGAAGGGCCAGGGCGGCGGGTACCGGCTCGCAAAACCAGCCGCTTCCGTCTCGCTGGCGGAAATCATCCGGCTCTTCGACGGCGCGCTCGCGCCGACAGAATCCGTCAGCAAATATTTCTATGAGCCGACGCCGGTGGAGAAGGAAAAAAGCCTGGTCTGGGTGTTCAAGCATATCCGCGATTACGTCTCGGACACCCTGGAGCAGACGACGCTGGCCGACGCGCGATGATTTTTTGATGTGTTAGATGACATAACCGATAGGATAACGAGGACAACATATATGATCGAAAGCATCACCATACTTGGCGGACACGGACGCGGCGGCCGGAGCGAGGACGTCGAGCGGCTCGACATGAAAATGGGCGACGTCGTGAGCATCGTCGGGCCGACCGGCTCGGGCAAAACGACGCTGATCAATGACATCGAGCTGTTTGCGAATGCGAACACGCCGACGGGAAGGCGCGTTCTGATCAACGGCCAGTTGACGCCGCCGGAATACCGGGACAACCCCGCGTGCAATCCGATTGCGCTGATCACGCAGCACACCACGTTTCTTTCGGACATGCCGGTCCGCGAGTTCCTGCTCACGCACGCGCGAATCCGCACCACGGACCACAGCCAGATCGAACAACTGGTTCACAATTGCCTGGGCTTTGCGAACCAGCTTACGGGCGAGCCGCTCCTGGTTGAAAACCGGATGACGGAATTGTCCGGCGGGCAGACGCGTGCGCTGCTCATCGCGGATGCGACGATCATCTGCAACACGCCGATTGTCCTGCTGGATGAAGTGGAGAACGCGGGCATCCATCGCACGCGGGCGCTGGAACTGCTGCGCGCGTACCGGAAAATCTTCATTTTCGTCACGCACGATCCGCGCATCGCGCTGCTGTCGGATTATCGCATCGTGATGAAAGGCGGTTCGATGATCAAGGTGCTCCACACGGACGAGAACGAAACCGTTTGCGCGCACGGGGTGAGCAAGCTGGATGATTTTCTCGCGCGCCTGCGCGAACACATCCGCCACGGCAACCGTCTGACCGTGGATATGATGGAGGGGTACAAGTGAAACTCGTGATTTGCGCGGGTCCGGCCACGACCGGCAAAACTTCCGTTTTACGGCACATGATTCGCCGGCTGCTCGAAGCCGGCGAGCGCATCGTGTATTTGAAAATTGACGTGCAATACGCGGAGGAAGACGAACAATTTGCCAAAGAGTTCGGCATCCCGACGAAGAAAACCTATTCCGGCGAGCTTTGTCCCGATCACTGCAATGTGATGGTGCTGGGCGATGCTCTCGAATGGGCGCGCAAGACGAACAGCACGGTGCTCGTGGTCGAGACGGCCGGCCTTTGTTTGCGCTGCTCGCCCTACGTGGACAGCGGGCTGGGCATGATCGTGCTCGAAGCGACGAGCGGCATGAATCTGCCGCTGAAGGTCGGGCCGATGCTGTCGCTGGCCGACGTCGCGGTGGTGACGAAGATTGACCGGGTGTCGCAGGCGGAACGCGAGGTGTTTCGCGCCCGGATCCAGGATGTGGCGCCGTCGGTTCGCATCCGCGAAGTCAATGCCCTGCACGGAATCGGGATTGATCCGCTGGTGGACATGGTGCGCGCGTCGCCGGATACGAATGACCACATGCTGTTGCGCGGCAACCCGCCGGTCGGCACCTGTACGATTTGCGTCGGCAAGAAGGAAGTCGGCTGGCAGTCGCATTTCGGCGTCGTCCGTCCGATGGAAAACCAGGTGTTCTACCGGGGAGAGTAGGCATGGCCGGCAGAATCTATTTCGATCACGCCGCCACCGCGCCCATAGACCCCCGGGTCGCCAGTGCGATGGAGATGTCCCGGCGCGAGGTGTTCGGCAATCCATCGAGCCTTCACGAGGACGGACGGAAGGCGCGCGCGGCGGTGGAGCGGGCGCGGGGGCAGGTGGCCGCGTTGATCAACTGCGAGCCGGGCGAAATCGTGTTCACCGCCAGCGGCACCGAGTCCGACAACCTGGCGCTGACCGGCGTGGCGGAGGCGTGCGGCGTTTCCGGCATCCACATCATCACCAGTGTGATTGAGCATCCCGCGATTTTGGAGACTTGTAATTATCTGGCGCACCGCCGGGCCGCGGTGACGAAACTGCCGGTGGGCAGTGACGGGATTGTGGATCCCGCCGAACTGCAACGCGCATTGCGGCCGGAGACAAAACTGGTGTCCATCATGGCGGCGAACAATGTTGTTGGCACCATTCAGTTGTTGCCCGAAATCGCGCGCATCGCGCACGAACATGGGGCGCTGTTTCATACCGACGCTGTTCAAGCGGCCGGAAAGATCCCGTTGAACACGCAGAAATTGCCCGTTGATCTGCTGTCCCTTTCCGCCCACAAACTTCATGGGCCGAAAGGGGTGGGGGCGCTGTTCATCCGCAAGGGAACGAACATCGGGCCGCTGATTCACGGCGGCGGCCAGGAACAGGGTCTGCGTTCCGCAACGGAAAATGTCGCCGGTATCGTCGGCCTCGGTTGCGCGGCGGAACTGGCCCGGACTGAAATGGCCGCGGAAAATGTCCGGCTGGTTGGCATGCGGGACCGTCTGATCAGCGAGGTGACGCGGAACGTTCCGGGCGCGTATTTAATCGGACATCCGACCCGGCGGTTGCCGGGGCATGTCTGCCTGGGATTGGCGGGGCTGGAAGGCGAGGCGATCAAACTCCTCCTGGCGCTGGACGAGGCGGGAGTCGCCGTGTCGTCGGGCAGCGCGTGCAGCGCCCATCACGCCGGCGAGCCATCCCAGCTTCTTATCGCGATGGGGTTCGATCCGGTTCGCGCGCGCGGCTCGCTGCGCATCACGCTGGGCCGTTTCAACACCGAACAGGAAATGGAGAGATTCCTGGAGATTCTGCCCAGGGCGGTCGCAAGCCTGCGTCCGATGACGACGCGGCCGGCGGTGGCGAAACTGTAAGACAAAGGAAAAAACATGAAAACAATGGTAAATGACCTTCCGGGATTGGATTGCGGCGTATGCGGGTTCCGGACCTGCGCGGAGATGGCGGCGCGTTTGGAAACCGAGCCGCAAATGCTGAAGCGCTGTATTCATCTTTCAACCAGTCACCCGACGACGCCGGAGAAAACGGCGATGCCGGCAGCGACGCGGCAAGCCACGCCGGCGCCGGCCGCGGCCTCGTGCGGTCCCGCGGAATGTGCCACGTGCGCCGGGGCGGGGCCGGTGGTGGGCCAATCTGGGGAATGGCGCGACAGCCTGGGGCGCGAGTTCGATTTTTATCTCGAACATTTTCCCGAAGAGCCGGGGCCGCGCGAAATTATCATCCCGCACAATCCGATGATTACGCGTGAAATGGACATCCAGCCGGGCGATGTCATGATCGGCCGTCCGCTGGGCATGTCCTGCGGCTGTCCGATCACGCACTGCGGCATTGCCATGAATGTTGATGCCCGCACGGGCGTGATTGTCTGGTGCGTGACCGGCCCGCTCCGGCCCCGCCAGCAGGGCTACAAGGATCTCGGCTACTACATTGCCGAGGGGTACGAAGGCTTTGCCACCAAGGCGCGATGCGAACTCAAGATCGGCATGCGGTACTACTTCCAGCCCCGCATGTGCATGTTGCAGTGGCGTCACAGCGGCCTGGTGAATTATCTGAATCGTTCAAAAGACGGCGTGCAAATCCGCGTCGAAGGCCTCTGGATCGGCTGACAAATCTCAATCGGTGAGGGATTCGTGAAGATGGAGACAGGCGCGACGCCGGTCCTGCGCTCCTGACCCAATTTCGGTTTTCAGGCTTTGCGGATTCGGTTTTCCTGTCCGCGATAGAATGCCGCCAGCCGGGCCGGTGACACGCCGCAAAGATAGCCCAGAATGACAAGCTTGTTGATGAAGGACGCCCGGAACAATCCCAGCCGGCGCCAACGCCGGCCTGATGTGATGGCAGCGGCAGCGGCCGTGACCACGCGGCCACGGTTCCGCAGCCGTCGCACAATTTCGCAGTCCTCCATGATTGGCAGGGCGGCGAATCCGCCAATCTCCTCGAACAACGATTTTCGCAGAAACAGGGCCTGGTCTCCGTAAGGCGATTGCCGCCACCGCGAACGCAGGTTCGCCGTCCATTCAATGAGCCATTGGCCGGCCAGTTTTTCGCCCATCTGAAATCGAAACGCCCCGGCCGCCACCGCCGGTTCGCGCAAGGTTCCAGCCACCACTTCCGGATAATCGGCGGGCAACAGCGTGTCCGCATGCAGAAAAATCAAGGCATTGCCGGCAGCCTGTGCCGCGCCCGCGTTCATCTGCCGCGCGCGACCGGGCCGGGAATGAATCAGCCGCGCGCCCGCTGCCCGCGCCAGCGCCACGGTGTCATCCGTGCTGCCGCCGTCCACCACCAGAATTTCTTGCGGCCGGTCCCGCTGCGCCGATTGCAGGGTGGCGGTGATATACTGCGCCTCGTTCAACGCCGGAATGACGACGCTGATGCGGCTCAAGCCGGCGTCCTCGGCGTCAGCGATGGCTTTCCACGCGTGCAAATCTCCCGGCACATCAAGGTCATTCAACGGAGCAAGCAAAATGGGTTCGATCCCCGCCTGCCTCGAAATAAAAATGGATTCCGTCAGCACCGTCCCCGTGCTCCAATGAACGTCGCGGAAAAGTTGCGGCACCGGTTGCGTCAGGCCGACCAGATAATAACCGCCATCCCGGGCCGGGCCGAACACCACCGGCGCCTGGGAAAGTTTGTCGAACGCGGCGGCCAGCAGGTCCGCCGTCAGTTCCGGACAGTCGCTGCCAATGACGACGGTGGCGCGCGCGCCTTCCCGGAAGCTGTCTTCCAATGCGCCTGCCATCCGCCGGCCCAGATCGCCGTCACTTTGCGCGCGGCAAATCACCTCGTCGCCGAGCCAGTGATGCATCGCGTTTTCATCGCCGCCGGTGAAGCGAATTTCCAGTTCCGCCTCCGCCGCGTGACAGGCGGCGAGCGCGGTGCGGAGCGTGCGCAGGACGAGCCGGCGATGCAGCGCCGCCGCGCCTTCCGCGCCAAGCAAAGGAATGAGCCGCGTCTTCACGCGTCCCGGTTCGGGAAATCGCGCGAATAAAATCAGTCTGCGCCGGCGGCCGCTCATGTTCGTTGAACATAAGCATATTTGCGCCGCCAGGCGAGCTTGCCGACTGGTAGGGACATTGCGCTGCGATGACCACAGCGCGGACTGTCTCAAAACAATTTCCCGTCGGAGGGGCGAGTTACACGAGCCCCCATTTTCAAAGGCATTTTATAAGTCAGGGGTTCGTATAACTCGCCCCTCCGATACTTTTAAATGGCATCGGCATGCCCACCACGCAATTAACCCCAGCCGTTTATCCGGTTTTTGCCCGAAGCCGCACAGGTCACGCGAGCGCGCCGGTGCAACTGCTCCCGCAACCGGCAGTGCAGGCCAGGCAATGACCGCCCGTCCGGATTTCGTAATCGTCCAGAAACTGCGGCGTCACGTCCCAGAGATGCAGCGGTTTGCCATTGCGCATCTGCATTCCGAGCATCTGGTTGAAGTCGCAATCGTAAATTTCACCCTGCCAGCCCACGTTCAGCGTGGTGCGGCACATCAGCCCCGCGACGGTCGCCGGATTGAAACTGTTGGCCAGCAGTTCGAGATAGGCGTCCCACTGGCCGCGCCGGCGCAGGTCCTCCGCGAACCGCGCGATGGGCTGGTTGGTGATCGTAAACAGCTTGTTGAACACAATGCCGAACTCGCGCGCCAGAACTTCCCGGTATTCGGCTTCCAGTTCCGCCTGCGGCCCGGGCAATTTTGGACCCGGCGGATTGTGGACCAGATTCAGCGGCAACCGCGTGCCGAAGCCGGCGGCATTGAGTTTCCGGAGTGCGGAAATGCTTTTTTCAAAAACACCGTCGCCGCGCTGCGCGTCCACATTGTCCTCGAGATAACAGGGAAGCGACGCAATGACCTCCACCCCGTGCGCCGCGAGATATTCCGGCAGCCAGCGATGGGAGTCGGTTTCGATGATGGTGAGGTTGTTGCGGTCCATGACCTGGCAGCCGCAGCCGCGGGCCGTCTCGACGAAGTAGCGGAAGTGTTCGCTCAACTCCGGCGCGCCGCCGGTGAGGTCAACCACCGTGGGCCGATGCCGGCGAATCCACTCCCCGATCCGCTCCGCCACCGGTGCGGACATCATTTCTGTGCGCCACGGCGCGGCGTCCACGTGACAATGCCGGCAGGTCTGGTTGCACTGGCGGCCCAAATTGATTTGGAGCGTTTGCAGCCGGGCGCGGCGCAAGGTCAACCCGTGGCCGGAAAGTTTTTGCTCAAAAGGATTCATTCGACCCGATAATAAGGCGGGATGATCTTGTCGGCCTTGTGCCGGGTCTGGAGCACCAGATCGGAATTCCGGCCGTCCACCTCGGCGTAATGCCGGGCCGCATCCTCATAAGTCCTGCCGCCGGTCATGTGACGCTTGATCACCGCCTGCTGCGTCCGCTCCTTGTCCGAATCAATGAAATAGCAAAAATCCAGCAGCGGCCGCACCTGCGTCCAGTCGCCGTGATCGGACAGCAGCCAAAGTCCCTCCACCAACAGCAAGGCCGCGGGCGTCTCCACCCGGATGCGGTCCGGGACCGGGTCGTGCAATTTTCGCGAATACGCCGGGAAGGCGACGGTTTCGCCCGCCGCGAAAGCTTTCAGGTCCCTGGCCAGGGCGGCGACGTCATAAGTGTCGAACCGGCCCTTGACCTGTTTCAGCGGCACGCCGTCCGAAAAATGCGACAGCAGGTGGCGGTTCGGATAATGATAGGCGTCAATGGTGACGGCCTCGAACGCGAACGGCAGGCGGGCTTGTTTGGCCAGTTCCTGAAACAGGACGGCCACCACGGATTTCCCGGCGCCGGTGGGTCCGGCCATCCCGATGACGACGCGGGACTTTTTGGCAGCGTTGCAAACGTCCACGGTTTCCCAAAACAGGTTCAGATAAAAAGTCTTTTGCTGCGGGGAAAAGCCGGAGAGGTCAATGGTCTGCTCGGTGACCATCAACGCGGCTGGAAAAACCAGTTCAGAACTCTGCACGCAGGAATTTTAACCACGAAACACACCAAACACACGAAAGCATTTTTTTAACCACGGCTTGTCGCGCCGAAGCTGGCGAAGGCGGAATAAACGCGGATTTTTCAACGCAGAGACGCGGAGGCGCAAAGTTTTTGACTGCAAAAATGCGCGGCGGAAGAAATTCTGCACGAGAGGTCTTGACATCTTTCGAAGAGTTCAGCATCTTTTAGCGCGTAAGGGATGAACGCGGTGGACAGAGCGTTCGAGGGATTCACACGATTTGCTTTTGAAGGCGAGAACGTGTGCCACTGAAAAAACCACTGGCAACTTTCTCGCCCGTTTTGTTTTTCGACGGGCGCGAGCAACCGAAAGACAAACAGCATGAGCAAAAAGACAGTCATTAAAAGATCGTCCAACCGGACGACTTCATTCACTCCCAAACTCGGAAAAATGCGTGATGTCGCACAGGCGGCGAACATCTCGAAAGAAGCCGCGAAGCAGATTTTTGTAAACGCGCTGCTCGACATGATTCAGAACGAGACCGGTTCAGTTCGCACTGCTGCGCTTCGTCTATGGGCGGATGTCTTCGACCTCATCGCGCCGCACAATCTGCGTGTTGGCGACCCGACAGGAAAGCCGCTGGCCCCCACAGTCGTCCGACCAATCGTGAAATTCACATTCGCCGACAACGGCAGGAATCCGCACATAGCCAAACCGGCTCAGATTGCGGAACACGTTCAGGAAGCTGGTGCAGGTGGGAACGGAAGCGCGGCTTGAAAAGCGTTGCATTGCTGAATTTTGCTATTCAGTTACGTGGCATTTTCGCCAATTCAGCAACAGCATCTTTGTTGCCTTGAACGGCGGCTTTTTGAAAATACATCTTGGCCATGTCAACATCTGTCCAGGCGTGGTATCCTTCCAAATAGCGGATTCCCATTTTGTACTGGTCGTCCGCATTCCCAAGTTCATCAGCCCCCCAACGCTCGATATCCTCATAGGCGATAACGTCCATTATTTTGCCGGTTGAATTTGGGATTGTGTCGAAAAAATACCACCTGTCTTTTCTTTCAATTCCACCGGCTTTATTGATGAATTCTATAGTAACCGTTCCCGTCCAATTTGACGGAGTTCCGTGTTCATCTACGGAGGATTTCACGATTCGTTGTAATCCGACTACGTTGTTAGAGCAATCTTCAAGAATCTTTTTCAGAGCATTGGTTTGCAATGTATCCCATGTTGGTGGAGTTGGATTTACAATATCTTCCATTTTTTTCATTTCTTTTTGTTCGCCCTTTTTGCTTTGATAAGTGATAAAGGCAACTATTGCGAACAAGGCGATAAAAACTATCGCAATCCGTTTCCACGAGAAATTTAACCTTCGTCTGGGCGGTTTGGTTGGCGGTTCTGAAACTCTTTCGATTGGCGCGAACAAAACCGTTTCCATCCCGCAATGAGGGCATTGAACTGTCGTGCCTGCATGGACCGCCTCAAACTCCAATGTGCCGGAGCAGACGTTGCAGTTGCATGTAACCCATAGTGAATCGAGTTGAGTACTTGCCTTGCTTTGCACTACTTCTGTTTTGCTCTCCGTCTCAACGTCAATTGAAGGCGCAACACTCGGTGCAGGTGCACGCTGAAGTTGCGAGTCGAGATTTTTGATTTCAGCTTCGAGCGTGGCAATCTTGTCGCGGAGAGCGAGGGACCGGTCGGAAATCGGTGCAGATGGTGATGGGATTGGATTTTGTATCTCTGCTTCTCCTAACCGCTTCAAAAGCTCGTCAAAGGACAAGAAAACGAATCCGCAATGTTGACAGCGGCGTGCGCCTTCGGGTATTGCCCCCAAACATTCAGGGCATTTGGGACGTTCATCCGGCAGGGCAAAAGTAATTATCCAGCCGATTGGCCCAAGAAGCGCGCCCCAAACAATACCGCTCCCCGCCTGGTTGTGTTTCGCACCTATCAATCCACCGACGACCGCGCCGATGATTAACCAGAACACAACGAATACAACGAATGCGCCCGTGTCATCCATGCGGGCGATTTTTCTATATCTCAACTCGCCCGTCGAGTCTGAAACGGTGAAAATAAGAACCGCGTAAAACCGCCCACGACACGCCGGGACGCCAATGCTCGTTCCAAATGAGACGCACGGTCGCCCATGAAGTTGCTGGAAAGGTTCATGGGCTTAAACCGGCTCAGATTGTGGAACGCGTTCAGAAAGCAGGTAGTTGACAACTGTGAAAAAGTGAAGACCATTAGTTGCCTCAATGCGATTTTAGCCGACAAATCGAACAATCGCATCAAGAGCGTCCAAAATCTCTTTTTTTTCAGGTGTTTTTTCGTTTTCCATTTGTGCGCTCTTGAAACTAGATGCAGTATCAATCAACCCATCAAACCGAGTCTTTCTCGTGTCGGTAAAGTCGCCGCTTATCAAGGATGCCTGTCGTTTGAACTCTGGCACTCGAACGGCATAGACCGTGCGAAAAGTATTGTGCGCATAATTCCCTGCAATCTCAGTCTTCCACATGGCCATGAAAGCGAGAAACTCGCGCTTGCGACTGGATATGCCGGAATCCTTCTCGCGTTGCCGAGTCAGTTTATCGTTGGCTCGCGCACCAATAAGGCCGCCAGCAATGCCAGCGAGAGCCAGTTTAATGGCCTCAAGCAAGATTTGGTTGAAAGTATCCATTAACGCTCCAAAACTGCGCCGCGCCAGGCTGGGAACGCAAGAATAAAATGACACTTCGACGGCAAACCGTGCATCACATTAAAACGCGATTGCTCCCCTACGGCGGAAACGCGCATTGCGCAAAGATTCAGGCTCGACAGAAGAAATTGGTCGTGAGAGCGTCACGTGTATGAACAAGAATGCACGTCCAGGTCGCATCGTATTCGTGCTCCTTGCGATCTTGGCGGGAACACTGGTCTTTTCCGGTTGTAATCAATCACAGGAGAGTCAAACGGCAATTGAAGGTTTATTTGGGATTAAGCTCGGCGAGCCACTGCCGGCTGCATGTGCCATCGAGTATGATTTGGGTATGATAGATGGACAAATTAATTACACGGTGATTCCTCCGCAGACAAACGCAGCATTCAATAAGTATTGGGTGACGATTAATCCAACCAACCGACTTGTCTGTGAGATTCGTGGCGATAGTAGTGAAGCATCTTTTTTTGATGTTCTAGGGGCACTTCGCCAAAAGTATGGCACCGAATCCAGCAAAGGAAAAGGGAGCGGATTCCAAGCATACACTTGGTGGCACGGTGATCGCAGCTTGTGTTTGTCCTCAATGGCGGGTTCCTTTCATCTCAGTTGCACGGACAATACGCTCAACCATCCTGTAAAGCCTTCTGCGGACACAAACGGATTCTGAATTTCAAATTCTGCTAACGCGGAATTCCATTAGAGGCAGGAATCAGAACTCGTCCGACAGTTCGCCGTGTTTGTGTTCCGGGTTGGGGATCAATTTCTGATGGCGGCTTGGCGGGCGGTGCCATCATTTCACGGATGGCGTCGAAGAGGGACTTGATGGCTTGATCGTGTCCCTCCAGGCGGCGTTCCAGTTCGGCCAGCTTGCGGGCCAGGACTTCGTTGGTGGCCAGCAGCCGTCGCAGTCCAACGAAGGCGCGCATGATGGCCACGTTGACCTGCACGGCGCGCTCGCTGCGCAGCACGCTGGAGAGCATCGCCACGCCCTGCTCGGTGAAGGCGTAGGGCAAAGAACGACGGCGTCCTCCGTGTCCCATACTTGAAATGCCAATTTGGCATTTCAAGATTTCGGCCTCCTCGGCGGTCAATTGGAACATGAAATCCTTCGGAAAGCGTGTGGCGTTGCGTTTGACGGCCCGATTGAGCGCTCCGGTGGTCACGCCGTATAGCATTGCCAGATCGGCATCCAGCA
>Ga0182027_10013208_pt1 | contig 11538 bp, 7 predicted proteins | sample 712E1DmetaG_FD_121300 | JGI IMG/M metagenome (GOLD analysis project Ga0182027, IMG submission 121300) | Permafrost microbial communities from Stordalen Mire, Sweden - 712E1D metaG (Illumina Assembly) | ecosystem: Environmental > Terrestrial > Soil > Wetlands > Permafrost | place: Sweden...
AAGGAAAATGGAATCCGCATCAGCATGGACGGCCGAGGACGCTGGCGCGACAACGTCTTCGTCGAGCGAATCTGGAAGTCCATCAAGTACGAGGAGGTTTACCTGCACGCCTACAACTCGGTCAGCGAGGCGCGCGCTCGAATCGCAAAATACATCGGGTTCTACAACTCGATGCGCCCACATTCCAGCCTGCAGGCGCTCACGCCCGATCAGGTATACTTCAACCGCCTGCCAGCAGCCCTGGCAGCCTGAACCCAGGAACAGAACTTCCACTTAAAACTCGACGAAATCTGTTCAAACAACCGGGACCACCTCACTCTCACTGTCGCCTGTCAACGCACGGAGACGAAGGAGGCGGTGTAGCGGTCTCCGCGGAGCAACGAGCGGCTGTATTCAATGACAACGCGGTCGCTGTCGTAAGTTGTTTCCTGGAGGAACAGTAGCGCACTGCCAGGCGCCGTTTCAAGAATATTGGCTTCCTCTTCCGGCGCAGAAACGGCGCCGACGTTCTCTTCGGCCCAGTGTAGCTTGCGATTGTAGACATTCTCAAAGATCGCGTAGAGTGAGCGACCTTCGAGGTCCAGCTTATCGATATTTTGGAAGATATGGGCCGGCAGATAACTGGTCACCACGGCCACGGGATCCCCGTTTACCAGCCTCAAGCGCTTGATACTGTAGACGGATTCGCCGTCTTCAAGATGAAGCGCCCGCGCAACTTCGCCCTCGGCGGCGACGATCTGGCACGACAACAAGCGTGCCGAGGGCCGAAGCCCACGGGGGCGCATTTCCTCGCTGAATCCGCGGAGCTTCCTGAAATTCCACGGCACGTGGCCGGAACCGATCACCGGGCGTTTTCCCTTGGCAATGACCAGCAAGCCTTCCGATCGAAGTTTCTGGTATGCTTGGCGGACGGGCATCTTGCTGATGCCCAGAAACTGCGACAAATCTCTCTCCGAGCAGAAGGTTTGCCCTTCTTTGGCCTTCTCCGACCTAACCAGCCCTCGGATCTGTTCGACAATTTGTTGATAATAAGGCGTATAGCTCTCGCTATTCAGAACTATTTCGGTCCCGCTCGCGGTGATTGCGGCCTGATTCTTCACGTGCACCCCCAAAGAACAATCATAGCATAACATGATATTATGTGTAGAGAAATTATCTGGATTAGGACAGGATGGTTTCACAAATACGCCTTACAGACAGATGATTATATATATGATTCTAAACTTATTGCCTGAACAATGGAGATTGACAAATACCGCATATCCTCGCCCCAATAAAACTATTTTTAATCCCTCTCTTGACATCTTCTCCACATATGCAGCCTTATAGTCGTGACTCGTGAGCCTTAGGTTGGGGCGGGTTGGATAAGGGGCGTAAAGCAGGCTTAATGATGATCCCTAAATTCGGGGCTTCGTCGGCGTTGTGTAAGCCTGAGTTGATTGCAGCCTATGAGAGGACAGTAATGTACTCAGGGCTGGGGGCGGGAGCAAACGGATATCGGATATCTGATCCGGTGCCACACTGACGCGTCACTTAGCCAGTATGCGAAGGACCACGGATATTTGGTTGTGGTGAATCAGTCGGCTCAGTCCAAGCAGGTGTCGATTCATAGGTCGTTGCCGGTGCGGGCACTCAGCCGCGTAATGGCAAATGGAAAACAGGCAGTGGCACACCAGCAGTCGGGATGGTCACTACAACTTACACCACACGTTGGAGCTGTGCTGAATTGGAAATAGTATCCAGCCTGCGAACGGGGAGTATTCATGATAGCTGGCGTTGATATTGGAGGGACAAAGATTGCTCTTGGCCTCATAGACGACAACGGGGCCGTGGTTACCCGCACGGAGATTCCGGTTCAGATTGATCGCGGCCCCGTGAACGCACGCGACAGAATCCTGAAGATACTGCGCAAACAGGTTTTAGAGACTGGTGCTGGATTGATGGGCATCGGCATTGCGTGTACGGGCCCGGTTGACCCGATTACGGGCGAGCTTGGCGACGTATGCACACTTCCGGGTTGGCAGGGCTGGAACCCGTTGCGGGAGCTGGCCGACGCTTTCAGCGTTACGGCAGCTCTGGAGAACGACGCGGATGCGGCGGCGCTGGGGGAGGCGCGATGGAGAGCAGGCAAGGGCAAACGCAGCCTGATCAGCATCACGGTGGGTACTGGCATCGGCGCCGGCATCATTTTGAACGGAGACATATACCGGGGAGCGAATCATTCCCACCCGGAGATTGGCCACCACATCGTGGAACCAGGTGGTCCACTGTGCACGTGCGGTGCCTCAGGCTGCTGGGAGAGCTTGGCGTCAGGGCCCGCGCTGGAGCAGTGGTACGCGGAACAGAACCCGGGCGACGACCGTCGGACAGGCAAGGAGATCTGCATACTGGCGAGGGCGGGTCATGCCGTAGCTCAGCGAGCAGTGGAGCACTTGGCTAAGTATCTGGGGATCGGGCTATCCAACGTGGTGTCGATGCTGATGCCGGAGGTGATTGCACTGAGCGGCAGCGTGATGCAGAGTGCCGACCTGCTGCTAGACCCTATCCGCGCAATCGTCCGCAGTAACTGTCGTCTGGTTCCCGTGGAGAAATGTGAGATTGCGGTTTCATCCTTGGGGGCCAACGCCGGATTGATTGGCGCCGCACAGGTATGGCACTACCGCTTTGACCGCTAACTTTAAGGAGGAGTTGTGGAGAGTACATCGTATCGCATTCTTGAGGGCCCTTATCTACGCGACATTTTGGATCAGCCGCAGGCACTGCAGGCCACGCTCAAATATCTTAGCTGTAACGCAGACCTGTTTGACCACATCGGGCAAATACAGCAGCAGGAGCATGTACAGGTGGTGTTGACCGGCATGGGGTCTTCGCTACAAGCACTGTGTCCGCTGGAGCTGATGTTGATCGCCGCGGGGGAAAAAGTCACGCGCGTAGAAACGTCGGAACTTATTTACTCAATGCCAAGCCTACTGGCCAGTAGCAATATCATTGTGGCCGTGTCGCAGTCGGGCCAAAGTGCAGAGATAGTTCGCCTGCTGGAGCAAAACAAGCATCGGGCAAGGGTCATTGGCGTTACGAATACTGCGGACAGCCTACTTGCCGGGCAGGCGGACTTCCTGATGCTGACTCAATGCGGTGAAGAGTTTTCCGTCTCCACCAAGACATATGTGGGTACGCTGGCCGCCCTGGAAATTCTCGGAGCGGCATGGTCCGGCGAATTGGACGCGGCTCCGTATGCCGAATTGCAGGAAGGCCCGGCGCTCGTTGCTGGTTATTTGGCGGGGTGGCGTGAACATGTGGAGTCGTTGTCCAACGAGATGAAGAACATAAACCACCTGTTTATCGTGGGGCGAGGGAGATCAATCGCCGCGTGCAACACGGGCGCGCTGATTACGAAGGAGTCGACGCGCTCGCAGGCGGAAGCCATGAGCAGCGCATCCTTCCGGCATGGTCCGATGGAAATGACAGGGCCGGAGACCATGGTCCTGGTGATGGAAGGTGAAGCCAATATCCGCGCGCTGAACAGCAAACTGGTGCGCGACATACACGATGGCGGAGGACGGGCGGAACTGATCGGGCCCACCGCGGAGATTGCCGCCCTGCGCATTCCCGATCAGCTGACGCGCCTGCTGCCCATTGTGGAGATTCTGCCTATTCAGATGCTAACACTGGCCCTTGCAGCAAGCGCAGGTTTCGAAGCCGGATGCTTTGTGCACGCAACAAAGGTTACGACCGAAGAGTAGCAACAAATTGAGGACAGAAACCCTATGAAGCGCAGCAAATACATGGTAGCGGTGGTCTTTGCGATCTTTTTTGTCATTTCGTTTGTGACAGATATTTTTGGCCCGATTGTTCCGGACGTTATCCAAAGCTTTCATCTGAGTTTTTCTGCTGCCGCGTTTCTACCTTTCTCCTTCTTTATCTCCTACGGAGTGTTCTCAATTCCCGCCGGTTTCCTGGTGGAGCGGTGGGGGGAGAAGCGGACCATCCTGGGAGTGTTTTCCGTTGCGTTGGCGGGGTCGCTTTTGCTTGCGTGGCTGCACCTCTTTCCCGTCGCAATAGTTTCGCTGTTCCTAATTGGGGGCAGCATGGCTGCGCTGCAAGTGGCCATCTGCCCGCTGCTGCGGGTGGCCGGAGGAGAAGAACACTTTGCCTACAATTCGGCATTTACGCAACTGATCTTCGGGATTGCGTCGTTTGTCAGCCCGCTGGTTTATTCGTATATTGTCCGCAACCTTGAGCAGGTGCCGGGGCGGAACTTTTTCTTGTCGGCGTTAGCCGCCATTGTGCCAGAGACGATGCAATGGATCTCGATGTACTGGATTTTTGCGATCGTGATCGCCACCATTATGCTGGCGCTGGCGTTTTCGCGCTTTCCGGAAGTGGAGCGGAAGGAGGACGAAGCCGCAGGCACCGCAGATGCGTATCGCTACCTGCTGAAGAAGCCGGTGGTGTGGCTCTACTTCTTTAGCATGTTTTTCTACGTAGGGTCGGAACAGGGTACGGCAGACTGGATATCAGAATTCCTGTGGAAGTACCACGGGTATGATCCGCATACGACGGGGGCATGGGCGGTGTCATGGTTCTGGGGCCTGCTGACGATCGGCTGTTTCGTGAGCATGATCCTGCTGAAGATATTTGACAGCCGCCGTATTCTGAGAGTTTTCAGTATCGGCGCGCTGGCATGTCTTTCTATGGCGCTGTTTGGTCCGGCGCCAATCGCCAAGTTCGCGTTTCCGTGTATAGGGCTGTTCGCATCTGTGATGTGGCCGACCATCATTTCTCTCGCGCTGAACTCGGTACTGGAGTATCAAGGAGCACTGTCCGGAATTGTGTGCTCAGGAATCATGGGAGGAGCGATCCTGCCGCTGATCATCGGCCGGACCGCTGACTCGTTTGGCCTGCGCACGGGCATGTGCCTGCTTTATGTCACCTTTGGGTGGGTCTTCGCGATTTCGTTGTGGGCAAAACCGCTCATCACCAATAAGAGGATTTGGCAAGGTACAGAGGATTTGGTGAGGTAGAGAAAGAGAGCAGTGCGGGATTCTTCGATGCATTTCAACCGGCTTCATTCCTGATTACGAGGAAGCGGTCAGAGTACAAAACACAACCAACACCAACTTTGAAAAGGAGGTGACACGCGACAGGCAAGATACAGATTTTTCTGTTGCTGTTGTTCTTTGTCTTGGCGTGCGTCGGAGTCGCTCCGCAGGCCAATTTCAGAGGCCATCGGCATCATTTCGGGGCATACGGGAATGGTCGTCACGGGAGCGAAGATTGTCCTCAACGATCCGGCTACTGGCGCCGTTGGCACATCCGTAAGCAGCAGTACTGGCTTGTATGCGATTGCCGGCTAACCCCGCCAACTACAACCTGAAGATCAGAGCCAAGGGCTTTGAGGCCGACGCCCTAGCGGTACTGGTGTCTGGAACGTGACGAACGCCCTGATCAACGAGCAGCAGATTACCGAACTGACCACCAACGGCCGCAACGAAGCGGGGCTGGCCACCCTGGCTTGGGCGTCAACATAGACCTGCAAACCGTACGCAGATATCACTCTCTTCAGGAGGCAATTCATGGACTCATCTTTGCAATTTGATGTTTCTGGAAAAACTGGGCGGTCGGGGGCGCTTTGTGCCCGACTATTGTGTCGACGACTGGGGATGTCGATTGTTGTGCTAGCCCTGATTTTAGGCTTGAGCAAGAACGCTCTGGCGGGTGTGACCGCAAGCATCTTGGGAACCGTAAGAGATCAGAGCGGAGCGGTGATACCCGACGCTCAAGTGAAGGCCACCAACACCGAGACACACGTTTCGCAGGTCCTATCCACCAACGATCAGGGCTTCTACACTTTCCCGGCGCTGCAACCCGGCAAGTATGAAGTGACCATCAGCGTGCGCGACTTCAAGGCTTTCAGGCAAACCGGCATCGTACTCAATGTCAACGATGCCATCACGATAGACGTTTCCTTACAGATTGGTCATGCCGATGAAGTTGTCACCGTTGCCAGTGAAGCGCTTCAAGTGGAAACCACATCAACCCAAATGGGCGAAGTCATCGAAGACCAGCAGGTCACTGCCGTCCCGTTGAATGGCCGCAGTTTCACCGACTTGCTGGCGTTACAGCCTGGAGTGGCAAATACCAACTCTGAAATTGGCGGCGGTTCCTCGTCAAACAATAATTTCCAAAGTGGCGGGTTTATGCTTCCGAACGTCTCCGGCAGCGAGAATACCGGTAACCAGTCCGTCAATGGCATGCGAGAATCCGCGAATGGCTACTTGCTTAATGGCATGTCCGTGCAAGAATACGCGTTTTCCGGAACTGCCGTTGTCCCAAACTTGGACTCTTTGAGTGAGTTCCGCATCATTACTAATAACTTCGACGCGGAATATGGTAACTTTGCAGGCGGCCAAATCAACGTCGTTACTAAGGCCGGCACCGATCAACTACATGGAAATGTGTTTGAGTTCCTCCGCAACACAGACTTCGATGCCGCGAACTATTTCGACCAGGGTACTCGAGGCGCATTCCAGCAAAACCAATTCGGCGGCACCGCGGGTGGACCGATTAGGAAGGGTAAGGTCTTCTTCTTCTCGGATTATCAGGGAACCCGCAATGTCGTGGGTATATCAACCGGCTTGGTAGCGGTTCCAACGACGGCAGAGCGTGGCGGGGATTTCTCCGCCCCGGCATTGGAATCGGCGATGAGCGCAAGTAATGTCGTGGGCACTTATTGGGCAAATACGCTGAGCAATGAGTTGGGATACACCGTGACAGCGGGTGAGCCATATTACAGCACCGGTTGCACCAGCAATTTGCAGTGTGTATTTCCGAATGCCCAGATCCCAACCAACGGGATCTCGCCCATCTCAAAAAATGTGCTGGGCTTAGGCGCAATTCCGCTGGGCGACGGCCAAGGCAACTTCTCCACCTCGGCATACTCGCAGAGGTTGACGGACGACAAGTTCAGTGGCCGCGTGGATGCCAGCACCCGGATGGGTTCGTTGTTTGGCTATTATTACTTCGACCAGTTCTCACTGTTAAACCCGTATCCTGTAGCGACCGTGCCGGGATTCAGTGCAGTGACTACTGGACGCACGCAGGCCATAGACATCGGGGACACAAAGTCCTTTGGCAGCAGCGCGGTCAATGAAGCCCGTATCGGCTTTCTTCGCTACAACGACTCTCTGAACAACCCCAACGGCAGCATAAAAGCAACGATGAGTGGACTCGGTTTCGCTTCGAGCGGAACTCCTGGTGCCATGGTTGTGCTAAACCCGGCGACACAAGGCATTCCGGAGATGGACTTTGAGAATTTCAACATCGGAGTGCCGAGCCGCGTCCTGGCAGTCATTGAAAACACTTTTCAGGGGTCCGATAACTACCGCAAACTTATAGGAACTCACTCTCTGACGTTTGGGGGGGCGTATCACTTCACCCAGCTGGCGGAACAACTGCAGAACGTTGAAAACGGTTATTTCATGTTCAACCAGACGCTTGAGACCGGTGTCGACTTTGCCGACTTTCTGATTGGCGCTCCGGGCCTGTACGAACAGGCTTGGTCACCCTTTGCAAACACCCGCAGTTATTATCTGGGGGCGTTTGCGCAGGATAGCTGGCGGGCTCGCTCTAATCTGACTCTAAACTATGGAGTCCGATGGGATGTCATTACTCCGTGGTGGGAGGCACACAACGAACTTGCGACAGTAAAGTTGAATGACCAATCGGTTGTATTCCCCAACTCGCCTCTCGGATGGGTCTTTCCGGGCGATCCTGGAATATCGAGAACAATCGCTCCGATCCGGTATAACAATTTTTCTCCGCGCCTTGGACTAGCCTACTCGCCTTCATCCAATTCCGGCTTCCTCGGTAAGCTTCTGGGAAGCGCAGGGCATACCAGCATTCGCCTTGCCTACGGCATGTACTACACCGCATTTGAAGGCGCCTATGATTTCAGCCTCGTCGGTGATGAGCCGTTCGGAGATTGGTATGCAGGATATGCCCCGTCCTTTGCCAATCCGTTTCAAACCCGAAGTTCAGGGGCAATCGCCCCAAATCCTTTCCCATATGCTCAACCTCCAACCAATGTTTCCGCCTCGAACCCAGATCCAAATGTCTCGGCAGCAACCTTCGGGCAAATTGATGGCTTTGCTGCCTTTAACCCGGCAAATCGCGTGCCGTACGCGGAGCAGTACGAGATGTCAATCCAGCGTCAAATCTCGGCGGACAACCTGTTGACTATCAGCTATGTGGGAACACAAGGTCATCGCTTACTCGTAACGCAGGAGGCAAATCCAGTAAACCAGGCCGCTTGCCTCGCGGATTATGAGGCCAATCCAGCCAGCCCAACTTGCGGACCCAATACCGAACCAAACTCGATGCGCGTTCCGTTTGGCGTTACTGGTAACAGCACTTCCAGCATTGGCGCTACTGGCTACATGTCGGCCATTGGGCCGTCCTCCTACAACTCCCTTCAGGTAAGTTTTCGGCATCAGAGCGGTCCACTACAACTCTTGATTGGATACACTTACAGCAAGGCTATGGACGATGCGTCCGGCTTCGGTGAGATGGTAAATCCATTCAACATAGCCCGTAGTAGTGGTCTGTCCAGCTATGATATACCTCAGAACTTTGTCGTCAGCTATACCTATCTCCTACCGATAGCCAAGATGGGAGGGCCCAAGATGCTCGTGGATGGCTGGCGGTGGAGTGGCATCACAACCTTCTCGAACGGGCTTCCGGTCTACATCTATGAGAATGACGACCGGTCGCTGCTCGGGACCGACGATTCAGGCCCTCTACCGATTGGGATCGATGTGCCTAACTACTCCGGTGGCCCCATCAAAAAACTGAATCCGCGGAAACTCGGCAATGCTTATTTTGGCACAAGTGGGTTTTCGATGGAGCCAATTGGGCAGATAGGAACGTCGCGCCGCAGCTTCTTTATAGGCCCGGGACTTAATAACTTCAATATGGAGCTTTCGAAGGACATAAGCTTCTCTGAGAGATACGCGCTACAGTTCCGCGCGGAGTTCTTCAATGTGTTCAACCACACCCAGTTCCAAGGGGCTCCTCAAACCACTGGAAACTTCGACTCTTCGGAATTTGGCCAGTCTCCAGCGGCGGAAGATCCGCGGATCGGCCAGCTTGCCCTTAAATTGCGGTTCTAACCAGCTCTTGTAGATACATCTCCGGAAGGGAGTCTCTGGCGTCGAAGTCATATTTCCATCCGAGAGATCAACGAAGCCTACGAACGCATGTTGTGCCAGGACGTCAGGTACAGGTTCGTCATCAACATGAGTTCGCTCAGCTAAGACCAATCCGGCTCTGTTGCTATCAAAATGCCAACAGAGCCGGATACGCAGTGATGGGTCAGTTTCCGTGTCGCCGGTCATGCGAAAGTTATGGCGCCGCAGTTTCAGAGCCAGATGTCTTCTTGCCAGCTTTAAGAAGCGAGCAAAGGTTTCGCAAAATCGGTCCCAAGAATACATGGGGGAGAGACAAACATGTTTAACAAACTCCGCTGGGGAGTTCTCAGTACCGCAAGCATCGGTCGCACGCAAGTCATTCCCGCAATGCAGCAGGGCCAATACACCAGTGTAGTCGCCATCGCCTCCCGCGATCTCGCGAAGGCTCAGCAAGCAGCAACCGCCCTTGGCATTCCCAGGGCCTACGGCTCGTACGAAGAACTCCTCGCTGACCCGAACATCGACGTCATCTACAATCCTCTTCCCAATCATCTCCACGTTCCCTGGACCATCAAGGCCGCCGAAGCCGGCAAGCATGTTCTCTGCGAAAAGCCCCTCAGTCTCACCGCCGCCGAAGCCGAAACTCTCCTCGCCGTTCGCTCCCGTACCGGGGTCAAGATCGGAGAAGCCTTCATGATCCGCAGCTATGCCCAATGGCTCCGTGTCCGCGAATTGCTCACCGAAGGCCGCATCGGAGAACTCCGCTCCATCGTCGGCTTCTTCAGCTACTTTGAGATGGACCCGTCCATCATCTACAACCGAGTCGAATGCGGCGGAGGTGCCCTCCTAGACATCGGCTGTTACCTCATCCATGCATCGCGCTTTGCATTCGCACAGCAGCCTACCCGGGTCGTTGCCCTTATCGACCGAGATCCCCAGATGCACATCGACCGCCTCACCTCAGCGATTCTCGACTTCCCCAGCGGCCAGGCCATCTTCACTTGCAGTACGCAGTTGGTTCCTTACCAGCGTGTCCACTTCCTTGGCACACATGGGCGCATCGAGATTGAGGTTCCCTTCAACGCACCTATGGATCGTCCCACTCGCCTCTTTATCGACGACAGTGGAGATCTGTTCGGCGGCGGCATCACTACAGAGACCTTCTCCGCCTGCGATCAGTACACCCTGCAGGGCGATGCCTTCGCCAAAGCCGTTTTGGAAGGCACTGAAGTCCCGGTCTCCGTCGAAGACGCGATCGGGAACATGGCCGTAATCGACGCCATCTTCAACTCCGCCAACTCGGGCCAATGGGAATCCCCGCTGCGATGAATATTAGCGATCATCTGAAAACGTAGTTTTTTGAACGCTCGCCGACTCGTCGCCGCCGCCACTTCGGGGTCTGCGATAGCGACGAACATCCGCCCTTTGCGGGAGGTGTCTGCGAGTTCGTCGGCAATTTTGCAACAGGTGCGGGCTCAGCGTTTCACTCGTGGCCCGTCTGAAGCCCTTCGGGTTGCGACCGCGGATCCGTTCTCTGAAAGACTTCGTCAGTCCTCGCGCCGCACAGACCAGTGCCGTCCTTGCGCGCACCAACGCATAGCGCGCCCGGATCACCGACAGATCCGCCTGCGCCTGAGCGCTGCGATGTTGAATCGGCGAGAGCAGCAGAAACCACGCTACAAGGACCAAATAGGCGACGGCCTGACCGAAACCACAATCACCGGACAATACCACCACCCAAAAACACCGGGAAAGACATAACTACCCCTCCAAAGAGTCTCGAAATCACTGTCTGTGAGAAATGCCAGCTAGAGTGAGCCGTTCAAGTGAAAAAGTGTCTGTGGTTGTCGCAGATATCTTTGTCCCCTGAGGGTGCAGGCAGAATACCCAGGTTGCCCCGAAAGGCAACCGGCCCCGGGGTTAGATCCTGAGGCCGATCTCTACGCATGGCAGAAATTGGAGTGACCTGAAAAGTGGTTGCGAAGTTCAGAAGTGATTCGCGATGTTGTTTGGACCTGCCACCGAGCGAAGGTACAAACAAAGGTACAAATCCATCGCCCCTATGCTCTCTAAAGGACTTACGACTTCTTTGAACGATGCAAAAACACCCGTAACTCTATGATTCTAATTGCACCTACAAGCTGTCACGGCGGAGGTCGCGGGTTCGAGCCCCGTCGTCAGAGGAGGTCCATACCCGCAACTTTCCATCATGAGCGCTTACGATGTCGCGCGCAATGCTCAGCCCCATTCCTGTCCCGGCCACCGATTCCTGCGTTTGCTTTCCACGATAGAAACGCTCAAAGATCGCATCGAGTTCGTCTGGAGGTATACCCGGGCCGTGATCCCGGAC
>Ga0182027_10013211_pt1 | contig 11535 bp, 10 predicted proteins | sample 712E1DmetaG_FD_121300 | JGI IMG/M metagenome (GOLD analysis project Ga0182027, IMG submission 121300) | Permafrost microbial communities from Stordalen Mire, Sweden - 712E1D metaG (Illumina Assembly) | ecosystem: Environmental > Terrestrial > Soil > Wetlands > Permafrost | place: Sweden...
CCCCGGCCAACACGAGGCCCGCGCGCAAAGTCCGCCGAGTATGGCGCGCGGCCATGTACACCGAGATCAGAGCGGCCACGCAGGCGATGAGCCAACTGACCAGATACACGCCCCCGATGCCGGCCAACTGCAACACGGGGAGGTTGCGGGCCTGGCTGTATCCCCACAAGCCCCACGGAAAGCCGGAGAACCAGAACGAGCGCAGCCATTCGGTCGCAGTCACCGCACAGGCATATGCCAGCACCGGGCCGATGCTCATGTGAGCGGTGAGCCAACGGGTAGCCACCGGCACGAGCGCCCAGAACAGCGCGCAGTAGGCCGACAACAACGCCACTGCCAAGATCGAGATAGCGTGCGGCACTCCGCCATAAGAGGTCATGGCCGTGTCAATCCAGAAGAACAGCACGGCGAAAAATCCAATGCCTGCGCCCAGGGCCCGCAGAGCCATCCCCGAGGTGGAAAGAGCAGATTGACTCAGGCGATAGAGGTAGACGGCCGCAACGAGAATCAATAGCTCGCGCGGCCACCGATCGAGCACGGGCGCGGGCCCCGTCCACGACGCGACAAACGGATAGGCCAAAGCAGAGACGGCACCGATCCCCGAAGCGCCGAGCAGGCCAAGCACGGTACGCAGGCGGCTCCTCATCGTTTTCGCCGCGTCCTGGCGTTTCTTTTCTCGTTCAGCAAGCCGTGCAAACGCCGTTCCTCTTTCCGCATGCGCCGCGCCGCTTTGGGGGCCTTGACGTGGTCGTGCCCTAGCAGATGCAGAACGCCATGGACAAGCAAATGTTGAAGCTCGTGCTCCAGAGAATGGCCCCGTGTGCGCGCCTGGCGGCTGGCCGTCTCGAGGCTGATCGCGATGTCGCCCAAGAGTGCCTGGTCCGCTTGCGGCGGTTCTCCCTCCCACTGCGAGAATGACAAGACATCGGTAGGCCGGTCCTTGCCGCGAAACGCGCGGTTGAGCTCGTGAATATCGGCGTCGGTCGTCAGGAGTATGGACAAATCCCGGTCAACTAAGCCCAAGGCGGCGCAGATTTTCGTGGCCGTCTGCCGCACCCATCGCGTCGTCAGGCGAGGCGTCGCGAGGCGGTTTTGGATCATGATCGTCATTGTTTTTCTTGCCCGTTAGCCCCTCGAACATCTCGGGGTACTCGACGCGTTCGTGATAAATGGAAGCCAGGACCCGCGAAAAGCTCTTGGCAATGGTGTGCAAATCCTTGAGGGTCAGATCACACTCTTCCAGCTGACCATCGGCGAACTTGACGTTGATGATGCGATTGACCACCCCCTGCAGGCGCGCCGGGTCCGGATCGGCCAGCGTGCGCGCGCCCGCCTCGATGGCATCGGCAAGCATCACCAGCGCGACTTCCCGACTCTGCGGCTTGGGTCCCGGATAGCGATAATCGCTCTCGGAGACGGTCTGCCCCTCAACTTCCGCGTCTTTGGCCTTGTGGTAGAAAAAGTGAATGAGCGTCGTGCCATGATGCTGGCCGATGGCCGCCACGATCGGCTCGCCCAGGCCGTACTGTGTAGCCAACTCCATCCCGTCGGCCACGTGCCGGCGGATGATCATCGCGCTCATGGACGGCTTGAGCTTGTCGTGTGGGTTCTGCCCCGTGCGCTGATTCTCGATGAAGTACGACGGATTTCGCCCCTTGCCCAGGTCGTGATAGTAAGCCATCACCCGTGCCAAGAGCGGATTGGCGCCGATCGCCTCGGCCGCCGCCTCGACCAGGGTCCCCACCATGATGCTGTGATGATAGGAGCCTGGGGCCTGCACGAGCAGGTCCTTTAAGGCCGGGTGGTTGAGGTTGCCCAACTCCAGCAGATTGAGATCTGTCGTATAGCCGAATAAAGCCTCGACCGCGGGCGTAAGGGCCAGGGCAATCAGCGCCGCGAGCAGTCCGCTGACGACGGCAGCAAGGGCACATAAAGCGTAAGCCGACAAGGACTTCTCGCCGCCAAACAGCTGAATCGCGACTGCCGCGGCCGCCTGGCCCAGCCCAACCCCAACGCCGGCCCGTATCAGATCCGAGCGCACCTGAATGGTGCGCAGAGTCGAAGCGCCGAACACCGATCCGACCAATGCGTAGACACCAAAGAGCGGATGACCCGGCAGCATCAGCATCGCTACGGTGCTGATCACGGCGCCAACCAGGAGCGCGACCTCGGTCGATAGAACCAGGCGCGTGATCATCACCGCTGCGGCGATGGGGACTACGTAGCGGTAGGCATCGCCGGGCAGTCCGCCAAATCTTTCATACAGCGCCGCGGCGACCGCCAGACTGACTCTCGTCGCAAGAAACGTCAGGGCACAGATGACCCAGAGAAAAGTCAGATCGCGGGCCGGCCGAGCCAGGGACAAGCCGAGACCGCGCGCCAGAATCATGGCCGCCCATAGCAGCGCGAGCACGATGGCAGCCGAGCCCAGAGAGCCCATGGCCGAGGCAGAACGGCGCCGCGCCTGATTGAGAGCCTGCAGAATCAGCAGATGGCGCTCGTTGTAGCGCTCGCCGTCGCGAACAATCATCTCCCCTTTGGAAACACCGATGCCGACCGGTTTGACGGCGAGTCGGGCCAGCTCCCGCGCGAGCTCCGTGGCCGCGCGATTGAGCGTGAGATTGGGTTGAAGGAGGCGGCCGGCCACGTAGGTGGCCAGCTCCACATCGGCCGGCTCCACGCCGCCCAGTACCGACCGCGCACGTGTGGGCAGATCCCGACGGGCTTCTTCGAGCTCCGTGATGCTGGAGACGTCGCTCACCACCTTTTCGGCCTGCTTGTCGTCGGGCACTCTCTGCACGCTGATGCCGCGGCCTATATCGGGTCCCAGGACCTGACGACTGGCGACGATGGGTTCGGCCGCATGAGCCAGGATCAGGCGACCCGAGGCGGTCGCCGCGCTCGCCGAGAAGTCTCTTTCCGCCAGGCGCGCAAATTGATCCGCACCGAAGGCAAAGCCCAGCGACTTTTCAAGCCCCGGGCGAATGGTCAAGAGCAGATCCCGCCGCGCCTCGTTGGGGCGCCGGTCTGCGATGCGACCTCGTGCGTCGGCAAACGCTTGCGCGATCAAATCTGCGCTCTTTTGTCCCAGATGCACGTCGAAGTCGTACACGCGCGGGACCTTGGCCTCGGCTTCCGCGCGCAGCCGCGCAGTCGTGTCGGGGTCTACGACCTCGATGTCGAACGGCGCCTTGATGTTTTCCGCGGCCGGTGTGCCGAGCAGAGCGCGATCGACCCGAAACGTATGGTGCGTCAGCTGGGAGGCCTGCGACAGTGCGGCGCAGGCGGCCAGAAGTGCCAGAGCCGCCGGCGGATACCAGCTCTGGCGATCCAAAAGCTGCAGGAGGCGATTGCGCGCTGCCTCGACTATGTCTCGGGCACGCCGCGGGGCACGACGGCCGTGTACCGCACCGGCTGGGTCGGGAACCCGGTCACTCATGGCCCCTGCCTCGCTCCTGCCGGCCGCAAGAGACCGTAGCGCCGGACTTTGATTTGACCGGAAAGCAGCTTGTCGCCCGCGAGCCAAATCCTGGCGCCCACTCGATCCGCCAGTGCCATCTGCATCGCGGGCTCCACACTCAGGTCGATTCCACGGGCCGAGCCGTCGACGAGGACAAATCCGTCCTGCTCACGCCTCAGAATCCCGACATACGGCCTCCTAGCGCCCTGCACCTCCACGATCCGATAGGTCTGGACGAATATCCGGTCCCCGGCCTGTCTGCCGACGACCTCGACGCTGGCACCCGCGATGTGCGCCAACTCCCGGGCCAACTCTCCGGATAGGATCTGTGTGCCGGCCGCGGTTCCCAAGGTAATCTCCGGCGAAGGGCCCGGCGTGACGATGACCACGCCGAGTTGTGCCGGGGGCGGCGCTGAGGCCAGAACGAGCGCCACAACGCCGGTCGCAAACCAATGTTGAACCATGAGCAAGCTCCCCTCCTTAGAACAAAGGCTGCAACAAGTCGTAGGTGCCGTCGTGCGACACGTAATAGTACGGCTGTTCGTAGGGAAAACGCAGGTCGCGCCGCGTCAAAAGGTGGCAGCGCACGAGCTCGTCCAGGTTCGGCGGAAAGCGACCGTTCTCCGCCTCAAAGGTCGCCAGTGCATAGCGGATTTTCTGTACCTGCCCGGTGCCGGCCAATCGCGCCAGGCCCAGATCGAGATAGCCTACGGTGGGCAAATTGACGAACGATCCGAGCTCTCCCGCCGGCATCAGGCGGGCCCCGATCCCGAACGAGCGGGCGGCAATGCAGAGACCGACAATCGCGGCGATCCCAATCCCCGCCCGCATAAAAAATGGCGCCCAGTTCAGCCTCGCTCCGGCGTGAATTCCGCCGACCGTTGCGTCCGCGCTCGGCTTCTTGACACGCTCGGGGCTGGTCCGGATGATGCCGGCCTCGATCAACATCGCCAGAGATTTGCAGGTCTCGAACTCGCCGATGCGAGACAGATCGATCAGCTTTTGCACGTCGCGCTCGGGATTGAGGAGCTGGTAGATCACTCTCTCGTTCTGACCGACGTTCCTCATGCGATTGGGCTGGCCGCCCGCGGGCTTGCCTTCGAGCTCGACGAACGGATCCTCGAAGCCCAGCTCTTCCTCGGTCGCCTCGGCCGCAACCACGGCGTCCAGGTCTTCGAGCTTGTCGAACGTCATGCCGTAGCTGGTGATGTGCTTGCGAATCATCGGCCACTCGTCCAGTTGACGGAAACCCTCCATCAGGACGGACTCGCTGCGGATCACCTCGGTGTCGGCCTCGGCCTGAATCGCCCCCGGCTCGAGTTGCGCGAAATCGTACGTACCGGTCGACCACAGAAACAGCTGATACAAGGTCTCGCTCGTTTGCAGCCGGGCGAACAGCTTCAAGTTCTTGCGCTCGATCGCGCCGCCTTGCACCAGGATGTCGCCGATGCGCTGTTTCGACATCTTCTGCAGCTCGAGCGCATCATTGAGCTGCTTGTCGCTGATCAACTCGCTCCTGACGAGCATCGCACCGAGCAACTCACGCTTCTTGCGGGTCGTGCTTTCGGCTCTGGCGACGTTGCCGTTGACGAAATACACCAGGACTTGCAGCGAGCCGGAGCGCACGGTGAGAATGCCGGTCTTGTTCTGGTGGCTGATGAGCTGAAAGATATCGGCGATACCGAAATCGCGTAACGTGCCGCGCAAGGCCATCAGCTCTGCTCCTCACGAATGGCATCCCACAGGGCGGCGCCGTAGATGCACGCGAGGACGAGAGCCAGCAGCGCGGATGCCACGGGGCGCCAGAAGAATCCGTCGCTGACCGGATCTGGCAAAATACCGGCGGCCGCCAGCAAGAGGATCAACGTCGCTGAAAACGCCGCAACAAAACCGAGGCCACGCCAGGCTGCGCCGCGCACCAGATGGCCGGCGCCAGCCAGCAGAAACATCATGACCTGGCGCACACGGGCATCGCGTGCCTGGTAACGCCTGGCCTCCAGCTCCTTCTGGATACGGATCTGAGGCTCTACCGGATCCTCAGCGACAAAAGCGTGGTAGCAGTCCGCGCAATGGTCGCGTGTGTCCGGCAGCTCCGGACTACAGCGCTGACAAGAAGGTCGACCGCATCGCGAACAGAATCCGGCGGGGAACAGGAGCATGCGAAACCAACCAGCCATAACGACGACGACGGCCGCCAGAATCGCATAAGCCGCAAAAAAGACGCGGGGTGTCTCGTTGGCAAACCAGTGCCAGATTTCGTCCGCGGCGCCGGCTTCAAATACGGATTCTTCCGTTGCCGGAGCCAGCAGCCGGTAAGGCACCGGCTCGTCCGCCAGATACCCCGCGGGGGCACGTTTCGATAGCTCGGTGAGCTTCTCCGTCTCCGAATAGTCGATCGCCGTGGCGTGTCGGGCGGCCTCCCCCGCTTTCTGGTGCTCGGCCAGCGAGTAGTGCACGCGCGACTTGTCAAAATAGGCGACGAAGTCGTCCGGGTTCTTGGCGATCGCTTTGTCGTAAGATTGAATGGCCTTCTGGGGGTCGCCGAGCCAGAAGAAAACATTGCCCATCGAGGTCCACAGCTCGGCATCATTGGCACCGGAGGCCAGTGCCCGCTTGAAATACCCCGCAGCGTTGGTCAGGTCTCCCGACCAGCGGGCCCGCAGGCCCAGGGCATAAGCGTCGTCGGCGCCGAGATCAGTGCGAGCCGACAACGCGCGCGCGGCGTCTGTGGCGCCCATGTCGCGTGCGGCTTGATAGACGTACTGCGCCCGCGAGCCGGGATAGGCCAGATAGTGCACCAGCGACGGCAGCAGCAACGGCAATGCGGCCAGCACCGACAGGCTCAACACCGCACCGATGCGCTCGTGCACATCGAAGTAAACGGCGAGCAGGATTAACCACACCAGCAGCACCCAGGTCACGCCGAGGCGGATAGCGACAGGCAGCACCAACAGAGCCCCGGCGATGAGACCGGCTTGAAGACGCGTCGCAAACTTGGGCAACATGTGAAAAATGTCGTGACTGAACTGACGGGCGTGCCGATAGGCCGCCGCCCCGGTGAAAGCCGCGGCGGCGACCAGCAGTCCCAGACTGATGGCGATCCACAGACTGCCGAGCTGCACGCGCCGCAGGCCGGGTTCGGTGATCCATAGAGTCGTGGCTCTCGACAGCGACGCGAGCGCGCCCCAGAAGTGCCCGGAGGCGCGAAACTGGACCTTCGCGATCGCCCAATGGATCGAGGGCCGGTGCGGTGCCATTTCGACCGCAGCGTTCGCCACCGCCAGGGCCTGATCTTCCGCCCTGTCCCGGTGCAGAGCCATCGCCTCCCGGACCAGCGCCTCGCCGTAGGCAAAGTGGTCAGGCCAGCCGGCGGAACGCTTCGCTTCGACCATCTCATCGAGCAGAGCCTGCGCCTGCGCTTTTTGTCCGGCAGTCAGAGCTGCCCGGCGCCGAGTCCACAGATCGCCGAAGTATTCGACAGGCTTGCCCCAGCGGGAAACGGTCGCCGGCGGCGGCACGACCGGAGTCTCCGGCTTCGAAGGGGGCGTCGGTACGGCAGCAGGTTTGGCGGCCGGCTCGCCCGTGTGGTCGAAGACTTCGTCGGCAGGCGCCACATAGGGCAATCCAGCCTGGGCGGAGGCGACCCGGGGCACAGCCAGCCACGCCGCAAGCAGCACGACGACCGCACACGGCGAGACCGCTCGAACAAACGATTGCGATTGGCAAAAACTCAACGATTGGGAGCCTTAGCACACGCGATTGGGGTGGACAACGTTTTTGGACTTTTGATTCAGTCGCGATTTTTTTTCGATTGGGATATGACGTTTTGCATGGACCGTTTCGAACAAGCCGGCCGTGCCTTCGCACGGCTTTGTCAAATCATGGCGCAGTTGAGGGCCCCGAACGGCTGCGCCTGGGACCGCAAACAGACCTTGGATTCGCTCAAACCGTACTTGATCGAAGAGGCCTACGAGACGCTCGAGGCGATTGAAGCCGGCGACGACAACGGTCATCGCGAAGAGCTCGGCGACCTGTTGTTGCAGGTGGTGTTTCAGGCCGAAGTCACCAACGAGCTGGGAAAATTCGACATCGCCGGTGTGTGCGACACGTTGACCGACAAGCTCATCCGCCGTCACCCCCATGTCTTCGGCGGCGAAAAAGCAGACGACGCCGGTGCCGCCTTGTCGCGCTGGGAGAACGTCAAGGCCAAAGAGCGGGACAAGAACAAGAGCGCCCTGGCCGGCGTGCCGCGCGCGCTGCCCGGCCTGCTGCGGGCGTTGCGGGCGTCCGAAAAGGCCGCCGCAGTGGGGTTCGACTGGCCGAGCGTCACGGGTCCGAAGGCAAAAGTCGAGGAGGAATGGCACGAGCTCCTGGAAGCCCTTGGCGAGCCTGGCGAGCACGCCAAGCACGTTCACGAGCTGGGCGACCTCCTGTTTGCCGTCGTCAACCTGGCACGTCACCTGGACTTGGACGCCGAAGAGTCGTTGCGTCACGCGGTCGATCGCTTTCAATCGCGATTTCAGTTCATCGAGCGTCGCCTGGCTGAGCAGGACCGTACGCCGAAACAGGCAACTCTCGAGGAAATGGACCGATTATGGGAAGAGGCCAAACGCCAGGAAGGCCTTCCCCCCAAAGGTTGATCCCCGTCCGATTATCCCCACGAGCGCTGTGGACAGGTTGTGGATAAGTACGAATCCCACTTCCTGCTACACCGACATCCCCCTCGACGCGACTCTTTGCATGTAATATTTTATAATGTAACATCATATAGTTAAGAAGTTTCTAGAGAATATGTATCGATTATTGCCGAAGTCCTCCGCAACCGTGGCGTGAATCCACAGCGTCTTTTTGACCTGCTTGCCGTTCATGCCTGACATCACATATAACCTTCCCGGGTGCTTGGCACAGTAAGCCTTAAGACCACCTGATCTGGCAAGTCCTTGTCCCGGTAGCGCGTCAATGTCTGACTGGCATCGGCTCATTGCGGCCGAAACCCCTTCACAAAGCGCCATACGGCAAGTGCCTGAAGCCCAGAATACACTACGCATCCTGTCCCAACTGCCCCAAGCAGGATGAGAATGTTGACCGCGGTGGTACCTTGCTGCCAGCGCCCTAAACGGGCAACCGCTACGGCCGCGACAGCCATGAGTAGGGCCGCCAGCAGGTCACGGCCCGCACACAGGACCATCTCCCAGGGACGCCAACCGATGTCCAGCCGCCGCATGCAGGCCAATAGCACAATGAGCTGGGCCCAGGCGGCCAGACTCACGCTCAGAGCCAGACCGGCGACGCCCAGACGATGCGCCAGCGGGCCAGATAGAGCTGCGGTGATGGCAACTGCGGCGACCGACAACAGCATCGGCTCTCGCCTTCTACCCAGAGCAAAAAAGACCTGGCAGACGACGCGTATATCGCTGATGGCCACCAGGCCTACGCAGAATCCGCAGATGGCTCGTGCCGTAGGAATCGTCGCTTCGACGCCAAAACGGCCGTGTTGGAGCAGGCCCGCCACAATCGGCTCAGATAGTGCCGCCAGCCCGATCGCCGCGGGAATGCTGATGCGGTGCGACAGGCGCAGCGATTCGCGCAGATGGGCGGCCAGGCCTTCGCGCCCGCCATCCTGGTCGGCCGCGGCAAACCGGGGAAGTGCAGCCGTGGCCACCGCGACGCCGATCAGTCCCGTCGGTAACCGGGCAAAACGGTCGGCGTAGTAGATCTGGCTGACGGCCGCCTCTCCCAGGCGACTGGCAAATATCGGCAGAACCAACACGCTGAGCTGGTAGCCGGCCAGGGCTGCCGCGACCGGGGCCAGAGCCGCCAGGATCCCGCCGAGGGCCGGATGGGAGCCCAGGCTCGGGCGCGGCAGACCGCCCGAGGGCAAAAGGACTGCGCCCAGGAGCAGGAGCTGAGCCAGACCGCCCAAAAGGACTCCGAGGCTCAATCCGAGCGAGGCGGGCCTGGTCCACATGGCCAACGTCATGATCGCAACGATGTGAACACAGTTGAAAACCAGCGAGGTCGAGGCGGCGATGCCAAAGCGGCCATCGACCTGCAGCGTGGCGATCAGGGGAGCTATGGCGCTCGACAGAACCAGGTACGGCAACATAGTTCGCAGCGCAGAAACCGCCGAGTCGAGCACCTGAGGATCGGCTGCAAACCCAGGAGTCAACCACCGCATCAGGACCGGGGCCAAAAGCACACCCGCTAGCGTCACGGCCGCCGCCAAAAGGGGCAGCCAGCCCAGGAGCACGCCAAGCAGCCTGCTGGCGTCGGCCAAATCGGGCTTGCGCCGAGCGGCAACCAGCGCAGGTATAATCGCAGGACTCAGCCCGCTTTCGGCGACCAGCGTGCGAAACGTATCCGGCACGAAGAAGGCCGCGAGAAACGCATCGGTCAGATGGTTGGCACCAAACAGATGGGACAGCACCGTGTCGCGCAGCAGTGCCGCCACACGGCTCAGCCCCGTCCAGAACGCAATCGACAAGACGGGCCCGTGCAGGTTTCGCGTGGCGCTTGACACATCAGGCTCCGCTCTGCTACGTCCCGCATCCCGGTCGGTGTATCAAGTCAGACAGAGTGGATGCGCGGGCTAGGGACATGGAGAAGACCGTGGCCACACACAAGTCAGCAGCAAAAAGAGCGCGCCAGACCATCAAACGCGCGGCGCGAAATCGCAATGTTACCAGTCACATCAGGACCGCAACACGCGCCGTGCGTGAGGCGGTGACCGCCAAGCAAAAGGACCAAGCGACCACGGCTCTGGCGCAGGCCACACGGCTGCTGTTCAAAGCGGCATCCAAAGGTGTGTTGCACAAGCGCTCCGCCGCCCGCCATGTTTCGCGTCTGACCACTGCGGTCAACGCCGTCTCGGCCTAGGGCCTCGAGAGAGAGTCGAGCAGGGTCGGCCTCGCCGCTGCTAGACGTTTTTCCAACTCCGGCTGAGCTTTGCGATACACGGTCGCGGCCGCGCGCAGCGCCGGCTGTGGATCGATCGTTGCGGCACCCGCCGCCGCGCTCGACAGAGACGCCTGCACCGCCTTCAGCTCTTCTTTTTCACTCGTCCAAAGAACGCCCAGACCATGGAGCTGCGCAAGCATCTCCCGGCAATGACTGACCAGGCGCTTGGCCCTGGCGACCGGGCTCGAGGCCAGATCGTCCAACATTTTCTGGGTCTCGTCGCCGAGATCGGTCACACTCTCGAGCAACACGACATCATTTTGAGCTTCCTCGCTGAGGCGTTCGGCACTGCGCCGCATCTGCCGCAGCAAAGACAGCTCGATCCTCGTGTCAGGAGCACCGTCGGCGGCCGCCGGGGCCGTCGCTACAACCATGCCGATTTTCGTATCGATGATGTCTCGTGCGCGCGTCAAGGCCGCTGCGGCCAAAGCGGGCGTCACGTTCGGGCGGCTCTGTGCCGAGCGCACGGGTGCGCCGGTGCCTGGTGTCGTCATACCGATCGTCGTGCGGCCGGCCCTTGTCGCAATCGGTCCGGTGCCGCGCTCGCCAATCAGGTGCCTGAGCTGGTCGCGAATCAGGCGCAGATCGCTCGTGCCGGCATCGAGCTGACCACGCAAGCTCTCGATCTGGGCGAGCTTGTCGTCATACTGCGAGACGGCCTGCGCGCGGCGAGCACGCATATCCTCGAGCGCCGCGTCGATGTCGCGGCGCATTTCCTGGGTACGGTCTAGCGGATTTTCTGTCATCGGGGCCCTACCCTATCCAAAGTTGTGGTCTCTGGCCAGCTATCCACACGGCTAACGTTCCGCGCGCATCTGCAAGCTCTCGTCGGCGTTGTGCAGCTCACCCTTGATGCCGACGGCAATCGCCAGGCCCAGGGCGCGCTGATAATCAGGCTCCCCCAGCAATCGGCCTTCCAGGGCGTTCGTGATGAATGACGTCTCGACCAGGACTGCCGGCATTCTCGCGCCCACCAGGACGTAAAACAACGCGGCGCGGGCCCCCAGATCGCGCGCCTTAGGATCAAACTGGCGGACCGTTTTGACCAGGCGCGACTGCAATGCGCGCGCCAGATTGATCGAAGCCGGCGTACTGGCTTTGGCGGCCACATCGGCCAG
>Ga0182027_10013212_pt1 | contig 11535 bp, 4 predicted proteins | sample 712E1DmetaG_FD_121300 | JGI IMG/M metagenome (GOLD analysis project Ga0182027, IMG submission 121300) | Permafrost microbial communities from Stordalen Mire, Sweden - 712E1D metaG (Illumina Assembly) | ecosystem: Environmental > Terrestrial > Soil > Wetlands > Permafrost | place: Sweden...
CCTCCATGCCGAAATGATTCGGCGTTCGGACTCGGAAACATCCGTGTAAATCACCGTAACCTCAAGGCCGTTCGCGATGCCGATCGCGTAGACTCGAATCTCCCTATACTCGAACCGGTCGTCCACCTTCTCCAGCGTTGGGCCGTCGAAAATCCTGATCGCATCCTCGAACGCGATTCCATGGCGCGTTAGGTTACTCCGGCCTTTCCTTCGGTCCCAAACGTAGTTCATCGGCGCATATTTACATTATGTATTTACGCGACCGCCTTGCGCAAGGGGGCCGGGTTTAGTGCTCCTCCCACCCACCACTCGACCGAATCATGGTCGCCGCCAAGTCCAGACGAAATCAGTTGACAACCATATATAGTGTATTGCATAATATACAGCATGGCGACCAATGTATCTCCTGCGTCCCAGACCGATAAATGGGAAGTCCAGGTCCGGAAGGGTTGTCTAGAGATGGCGATACTCGCAAGTCTCTGGCCGGCAAGGCTTTATGGTCTCGAAATGCTGGACTGCCTGGAGCGGAATGCGGGTCTGGTGTTGTCTGCTGGGACGGTCTATCCACTGCTGGCGAGGCTGAAAGCGGATGGGCTGGTCGAATCGGAGTGGGTGGATGTGGATGTCGTCCATCCCCGGAAATACTACAGTCTCACTCCGGCGGGGCGGCGTCGAGCCATCGAAATGGCGCAGGTATGGGTGAGATTCTCGGCCGGCATCAGCGGCCTGTTGTCCCCGGTTCTGAAGGAGGATATCGCATGACGAAGGATTTCAGCGTGGAATCGAGGGTGGAGAGGTATCTGGATCGAGTGCGAACGGCGTTGCAAGGCCTGCCGGAGCGCCAGATCGACGATATCATGCGCGAGCTTCGTGCCCACGCGATCGAGTTGGCGGAAGGAAAAGGAATCGAGGCGGCGCTGGCATCGCTGGGCGATCCGGTGGATCTGGCGAAAGCATACCGGGCTGAGAGCCAGGTTGTTCGGGCGGAATGCAGCAGCTCAACGCTGGTGATCTTTCTCGGTCTGCGCCACGCCGGCCGGACTCGGGCAGGACGGTTCCTGGCGACGGTGCTATATGTATTCGGCTACGTTTACGTGGTGGCACTATGGCTGGCGGCGGGGGATAAGCTCTTCTTCCCGTCGCGGACAGGGTTGTGGTACTTGCCGGGCGATTGGAAGTCGCTCGCGTTGCGTACCAACGACAGCCCCCCGCCCGGCGCACACGAGCTGTTGGGATGGTGGCTGATACCGGCCGCCATTTTTGCAGGTTGGGTTTTGCGGTACTTGATCGATGGCGTAGCCCATTGGTGGATTCGCCGCTACCGCCAGTCTGAAGACGGTTCACACCTCGCGAAGCGCGCAAATTAAGACGTACGACGCCTGGAATCGAATCGCCGCCAAGCAGGACAGCGATCTGGCGAGCGCGACCCCCAACGTGACCTACTGCTATGATGGCGCGGTGGTCACCAACGGCCAGTGCAGCCTCGATCTGCCCCACCAGGTAGGCGGTCTGGAGCGTGACGGGATGAAGCGGCACCAGGTTGACCAGTTCCTGGATGTAGTCGCGGCGGCGCTGGCTGGCCTCCGGTGTCGGGGCGCGGTAGATCCCGTGCACCAGCTCGGCCACCGTGACCGGTTAGAGCGAGACCTCGATTTGCCCGTAAGCCTTGAATATGGTCTCGACCAGTTGGGGAACGGGAAGGCTTTTGCGCTCGGCCGTGATCACGATGCTGGAGTCGAGCCCTACTCCCAGGAGGGCGGGCTCCATGGCTGCTGGTGACTGGCGATGATCGCCTCCAGGTCCTTTCCGAAGTCGGGATCGAGCGTGACCGCGGAGTTATGTTCCCGGGCCTGCCGGAGGATTTCCGAGATGGGCCGGCCGCTGCGCTGCGGGGGCCGGATCACCGCCACCGGGCGATGGTCTTGCTCCACGATCACCTCGACGCCTTCCTGGACCCTGGCCAGCACGGCGTGGATGTCGCGGGCGAGTTCGGCTTCTGTCATGCGGACCGTCGCCATGTCTCGATCACAGCGGTTCTTCCTGCTCGTTGTCCGCCTCGGCGTCGAGCGCGGCGAGTGGCGCGGCGAGTAGCTCGGCGGCTGCGGCCTGGCTGCTGCCGTTGGCCGCCGGTTTGGGGTTGGTCAGATGCGCTGAGTGCGTGGTCGAGCGAGAAGGGCTCGCCGGCATGGGACAGGAAGACCGTGCCGTCGTCCGGCTCGACGGCCAGGTGCGGGCGCGAGGGGCGTCGTGCAACGGGACGGGCGCCTTCCCTTTTCCTTCATCAACCACCGCGCTATCTTCCCGGCGATCTTTGGGCCATTTGCATGGAACCACGCTCGTTCGGCTGGAACGCGGGTCATTACCGAGGAACGCGCGTGTGTATGAAATCAGAAAACGAGACCTGTAACGGATTTTATGCTTGCAGGCCGCTCGGCAGGGGTGATATGCTTCCGAAGAAGTGTATGTCAACAGGCGAATCTCCGAGGATTGCGGCTTCGCTAAAACGAAAACCGCCGGTCGCAGTGGGCCGGCCAACAGACATCGCGTTCTCCCTTACTCTCCTCCGAGTGGTTTCGCTCACACTCACGAGGAACCAACCGTGATTCCGAAACTGCGCTCATAAGCCGGCGTTTTCAGGTCGAGACCTGGAGAACGACAGAAATGGCGACACCCTATCCCGTCGCCAGCGGACTCGAATCGGCTTAACGCCGAATACTACAACTCAAGCTCAAGTCGAAACAGGTGACTCTCATGCTGAATGTGGGCCGGTTTGTGCGATCTTCTGCCTTCTGGCGTCTTGATTATTCCTTCCAGCAGCTCCTGGCGCTGGTGCTCATTCCCCTGATGATTGCAACCACGATGCCGGCCTCGGTGCCCGCACAGGGAGCGTCAGCGCCGCTTCAGAGAGAGATGGGCAGAATCGCCCCCCTGGACCGCGGTCCAGTCACCGCAGACCATCTGCGGGCACCCTGGACCAACGCATCCGCTGCTGTCCCATCTTCACAAGACGCCGGCGGTGTCCCTCAGTCGCGCTTTGTGATGCAGCCGATGACGACGGTCGTTACGCCCACATTCAGTCCAGCGGCCGGAACCTACAACAACAATCAGTCGGTGACGATAAGCACGACGACTCAGGGCACGACGATCTACTATACGACCAACGGCAACACCCCGAGTTGTTCCGGCACCCAGTACACCGCCCCAGTGACGGTTAGCGTCACTGAAACCATCAAGGCGATCGGGTGCAAGAGCGGGTACACGAACAGCTCGGTCGGGTCGGCGACCTACACCATGGTGGTCGCCAACCCCACATTCAGCCCTGTTGCGGGAACGTACAACAACAATCAGACCGTGACCATCAGTACCACCACGTCGGGTGCGTCGATCCGCTATACAACCGACGGCACGACCACGCCCAGCCCGACGGTTGGCACGCTGTACAGCGGCGCGATCACGGTGAGCGCGACCACCACCGTGAAGGCGATCGCCTACCAAACGGGGTGGACGAGCAGCTCGGTGATCTCGGCGACCTACACCATGGTGGCCGCCAACCCCACGTTCAGCCCTGTTGCGGGAACGTACAACAACAATCAGACCGTGACCATCAGTACCGCCACCTCGACTGCGTCGATCCGCTACACGACCGACGGCACGACCACGCCCAGCCCAACGGTTGGCACGCTGTACAGCGGCGCGATTACGGTGAGCGCGACCACCACCCTGAAGGCGATCGCCTACGAAACTGGGTGGACGAGCAGCTCGGTGATCTCGGCGACCTACACCATGGTAGTCGCCAACCCCACGTTCAGCCCTGCGGCGGGAACGTACAACAACAATCAGACCGTGACCATCAGTACCGCCACTTCGACTGCGTCGATCCGCTACACAATCGACGGCAGCACTCCAAGCGCGACGGTGGGGACGGTGTACTCAGGCGCGATCAACGTGAGCGCGACCACCACCGTTAAGGCGATCGCCTACGAAACGGGGTGGACGAGCAGCTCGGTGGTCTCGGCGACGTACACGATGGTAGTGGCGAACCCCGCCTTTAGCCCGGTTGCGGGAACATACACCGGCACCCAGACGGTGGCCATCAGCACCGTCACTTCGGGCGCGTCGATCTACTACACGGCCGACAGCAGCACGCCGACTCAGTCCTCACCCGCCTATGTCAGCCCAATCCCGTTGATTGCGAACACCACCCTCAAGGCGATTGCCTACAAGACCGGAATGACGACCAGCGGTGTGAGTTCCGCGGCGTACACGATCCAGCCTGACTTCACCCTGGGCTCCATTCCCGCTTCGGTCCAGGTGGCGCAGGGCGGCGCGGCTAGTTTCACGATCACCGCCACGCCAGTCAACGGATTCACTGGCACAATCTCGCTGAGCGTGTCAGGACTGCCCAGCGGGGTGACGGGCTCCTTCAACCCAACAACGGTTCCGGGTTCCGGCGGGAGCGCCGCATTGAACCTGACGGTCTCAAGCAGCACGGCGGCTGGCACCTACCCGCTGACGGTCACTGGCGTTAGCGGAAGCTCATCCCACAACCTCACCGTGACGCTCGTCGTGCTGGCCCCGGCACTGTACGAGGCGGAGGCACCGGCAAACCAACTCGCTGGCGGCGCCGCAGTGGTCGCGTGCGCGCCTTGTTCAGGAGGACACCGGGTGGACAATATCGGCCACTCGGGGAGTGCCAACGGCACCCTGACGTTCCCTAACATCAACGCTTCCACGGCTGGCACGTACGCTCTGACGGTTTATTACACCAACGGCGACGTCGCTACACGTTCCGCCAACATTAGCGTGAACGGAAGCGGCAGCCCGCTGTCGATCAGTGCCCCAATCACCGGAAGCTGGACCACCGTCAGCAGCGTGACGGCCAATGTGATCCTCAATTCTGGAACGAATACGATCCAGTTCTCCAACCCCGCTTCCCCCGCCCCCGCGATCGATCGCATCACCCTGGTCAACACCGCAACCTGCTCCCAAACGGCATCCGACGTTGTTCTGGTCATCGACAATTCGGGGTCCATGGGCGTACCGTTCCCAGCCGTAAAGGCCGCGTCCCAGGCTTTCGTCGACAGTCTGCAACTGAACTCCGACCAGGCCGCACTGGTGTCGTTCAATACCACTGCGACCACCAATCAAACCTTGACCCACACCGGGTCCCTCGTAAAGACCGCGATTGCGGCCCTCTCAGCAACCGGCAACACAGCCATCTCGACAGGTATCGACGCGGCCCGTGCGGAGCTGGCCAGCGCCCGCCACAACGCGAGCGCGCAGAAGGTAATCGTGCTGCTGTCCGACGGCGTCGACAGTCCCGCCAGCGGGGATACGGCTACCATCAACTCGGCCAATACCGCAAAAACGGCTGGCATCCGACTTATCACGATCGCTTTCGGCGCGGCCAACACAGCGTTCATTCAGTCGCTGGCGTCCTCTAGTTCGGACTACTACGCATCGCCTACGACCAACGAGATGGCGGCGGTTTACAGCTCGATCGCATGTTCCATCTGCCGCACCCCCGATCAGGCTCCGGCGGTCGATGCCGGACCGGACCAAGCCGTCACGATCCCCTCGGCGGCTAACCTAGCCGGAACCATGAGTGATGATGGACTACCCCAGGGCAGCACACTCACCGCAACCTGGTCAAAACTCAGCGGCCCGGGAACCGTCACGTTCGCTAATCCCAACGCGGCGGCAACGACAGCAACTTTCAACGCGGGGGGAACCTACGTCCTCCAACTGACCGCCAGCGACGGCCAGTTGAACTCCAGCGACACGGTCGCGGTCACGGTCACCGCGCCGGTTATCTCGGTCAGCATCTCACCCACCTCCGCGACCTTGTTCGGCACCCAAACCCAGGTATTCACGGCAACGGTGACAGGCACCAGCAATCAGAACGTGTCCTGGGGCGCCGATCTGGGCACGATCGACGCCAACGGCACCTACCACCCTCCCACGACGATCACCTCGCAGCAGCAGGCCACAGTCACGGTGACCAGCCAGGCCGACTCCACGAAACATGTGACAGCCCCGGTTACCCTCATGCCTCCGGTCAGCGTGAGTCCCGCTACCGCGACCCTGTACGGCGGCCGATCGCAGCAGTTCATCTCCAACCAGGCGGTCACCTGGTCGCTGACAGGCATTGGGACCCTCGACACCAACAGCGGTCTTTACACCGCCCCAGCAACGATCACGACTCTGCAGAATGTCACGGTGACCGCGAAGAGCCCAATCGACCAGACCCAGCTCGCTCCCGCCGTCATCACTCTCGCACCCACGCTCTGCACAACGACCTCTTACGAGTACGATCGCGCCATCGTGGTCGACCACACCAAGGTGCCCAACACCGATCAAACGAACTTCCCGCTGCTGGTGAATATCACCGATCCTTTGCTGGCGACCACGTCCCATGGAGGCCACGTGGCCAACGTGAGTGGATACGACATCCTCTTCGCCTCCGATCCTGCCGGCGCCAACAAGCTCGATCACGAGATAGAATCCTACAACCCAATCACCGGCCAGATCCTCATGTGGGTGCGGATTCCCACCCTCTCGCACACCGCGGACACGACCATTTACCTGTTGTATGGGAACAACTCCATCACGGCAAGCCAGGAAAACCGGGCTGGGGTGTGGGACCCCCACTTCGGTGGAGTTTGGCATTTGGGAGGAAACGGCGGGGCGCCGTCAACGCTCGATTCCACGTCCAACGGGAACAACGCCACCATAGTCGGCGCGGCTTCGGCAGTCGCGAGCCAGATCGGCAACGGCGCGGCCTTGGGCGGCAATCCGAACTACATCGACGCCGGAAGCAGCCCGAGTGTCTCGCCAACACATATGGGCACGCTAAGCATCTGGGTGAAGTACAACGCTCTCTCTAATTGGACCACGCCCATTGGAAACGGAAACACCTACTGGGACACCAACGGCGTCGTGTTTTGGGATGACGGCGGGGGGACACTTGCTTTTGAAGTCAACGGCCCCTCGAGCCACAGCAGGGTGTACGGCAGCGGCGTCGCTACCGGCACGTGGTACTACCTGGCAGGCACTTGGGACGGATCGACGGTGAGCCTCTACCAGAACGGAGCACTGGCTGGGAGCACGGCACAGACGATCGATGCAAGTCCGGCTTATCACCTCACTTTCGGAGTGGATGGGGCGCTGAGCGACGACGGAGACTTTCTGAATGGAGTCCTGAACGAGGCCAGGGTTTCCAACGTCGCCAGGTCCGCCGACTGGATCGCAACCGAGTACAACAACCAAAACTCGCCCGCAACGTTCTATGCGGTGTCTGCCGAAAACACCGCCGCAACAGCGCAAGCCATCGGCATCACCCCGACGACCGTCGCCCTATCCAACTCCCAAACCCAGCAGTTCGTACCGTCCGTCTTCGGCGCGTGCATAGGGTTGACGTGGACCCTCTCCCCACCGACGGGCGGCGGGACCGTCGACGCCAACGGCCTGTACACCGCCCCTGCCAACATCCTCACGCAACAGACCGTAACGTTGACCGCCGCAATCCAAGGGTCCAGCGCGACTTCGCCTCCGTCGACGATCCTCCTGGTGCCACCGGTAATCGTGACGCCGGCAACCGCGATCCTGACGGCCTCCATGACCCAACAGTTCGCGGCGAACCAACCGGTGACCTGGTCGGTAAGCCCCCTCGGTGCGGGACAGGTCAGCGCCGGCGGCCTCTACACTGCCCCGAGCATCATCGGCCTCCCGACAGCGACCATCACGGCCAAGAGTGTGGCGGATCCCGCGCTGTCCACCTCGGTTCCGGTAACTCTCTCGAGTGCGGTCCCAATCCTGCACGTGACGCCACAGACCGGTGCGATCTATCAGCCCGGTCAGACCGTCATCCTCGCCATCGGCGTGCAGAATGCCGGCACCGCGGACGCCTCCGGTACAACCATTCATGTCGTCAATCCGGACTCGTCGGTGAGTACCCTGGCTGCATTTCCGGTCGCCTCCGGCCACACCTCATCGCAGCAGACGACTTACACGATCCCGACGATTCCGCCCCCACCGGCGCCCATGCCCTTGCCACTCGATACCGGGGTGTCCCTGTTCGGTGTCAATCTCATTGTGAACGGAAATGGCGAGGCGGCCCTGGGGGCAGACAGCGACAATGTCGCCGCCAGCGTGCCTGGCTGGAACCGAACCGGGAATTTCACAACGGTCCAGTGGGAAGGGCCCGGTGGATTCCCGAATCAGGTAATACCTGGGCCGGTGAATCGAGGAGCTAACTTCTTCGCCGGGGGACCCAACAACGGCTTCTCAAGCGCCTACCAGGACATCGACGTGAGCTCGGCCGCGAGTGCTATCGATGGCGCTTCGGTCCAGTACGACTTCTCGGCGTATTTGGGCGGCTACGCCAGCCAAGGCGATAATGCCGTCATCACGGCCGATTTCAAGAACACTGCCGGAACCATCCTCGCAACCATCACCCTCGGCCCCTTGACATCGTACGATCGCCACAACTCATCCGGGCTATGGCCTCGCTCCGCCACCGGTTCGTTGCCGGCCGGCACGCGCACGATCACCGTCACCATGAACATGACGCGCCAAGACGGGAGCTATAACGACGGCTACGCCGACAACCTCGCGCTCGTGCTCGCCGCGCCCTCCAGCTACGGCGGCACCGATGCCGCCAATGTAGCCTACCTGGACGCGCTGAGGGCGGCGGACGACCGGTCGCTGCCTTTCGCGGTTCAGACCTCCTGGCAAGATCCGGGTGGAAGGAACTATGGTCCTACCACCACCCAGGCGCAGACGACAGAGATCCTGCCGATCGTGACCGTGGCGCTCAGCGCTGCAACGGACATCATCTCCGGCAAGACCCTCACCTATACGGCGACCATGGCCAATACCGGCCACGCGACGGCCTTGGGCATCGCCGCCTCCATCACGCTGCCGGATGGAACCGTGCAGGCCCTCTCCCTCCCAGCGACGACTCTGGCTCCCCAGGCCAGCATGCAAGCCACCGCGAGTTTCGTGGTTGGCCTCAGCCAGGCGAGTTCGACCCTGTTCGCGCGTGCCGCGGTAACGTGGGCCGATTCCCCCGGCAACTCTTACGGCCCGCTCCTTTCCAACGCTGCCACCGATGCGGTGCAGTTCGCGTCCCTGCTCCAGAACGCCACCTTTACGGCGGCCCCCGCGGCTCCGGGACCCTATATCACCGGCACCGCGCAGACCTTCTCGGTCACGCTGGCCGACCAGAACGGGACGCCCGTCTCCGGAACCACCGTCACCTTCACCGTGAGCGGCGCCAATACCGCATCCGCCACCGCCACCACCGATGCCAACGGCCGGGCTGCGTTCACCTACACCGGCGCGAACAATGGCATCGACAACGTCCAGGGCAGCATCAACCTGGGCGCTGCGCTGCTGACTTCCAACGGCCTTCCAGTGACGTGGGTGACTCCGGTGGCCGCGCTCTCGACCACCCCTCTCGCCGGCAATTTCTATTCCGGCGATGGCACCGGAGTGTTCAGCGCCACCTCGGCCACGGCCGTGGCGTTTACCCAGGCCTTTCCCACGCTCGGCTTCAACGCTCCTGCAGGGACGGTGCTGAACAACACCTCCGGAACCAGCGGCGCGACGGGTTCGTTCACCGACGTCGCGACCGATATCGCGGGGAACTACTCGGGCGTGCTGCCCACGCAGGCCGGCACCGGGACACTGGCTTCCTTCCAGGCGGCCTTCCAAGGCTCGCTGCTGGTCAAGACGGCCGGTTCGGTCACCTTCACCGTGTATGCCGACAACGGCTTCGTCTTCGGCGTCGGCAACGGCGCGGTGGCGGTCAGCGGTCCCAACGTCAACCCGCCCGCATCGGGCGCCACGGCTCTTGCCGGTCTGCCCGTGATGGGCGTCTACAACCAGGCCGGCGTGCCCGCCGGAGGGCTCACACTGACCGTGAGTTTCCCGCAGCCGGGCACCTACCCCTATGAGATCGACTACGCCACCACAGGCACCGGCAGTCCCGTTCTCACGCTGGCCAGCTCGGCCAACTCGGGACGGATCGTTCCCGCCGCCGGGGCGCTGCTGCTGACCCCGCTCGCTCCGCTGCCGCAGTCTCCCGGCGGCACCGAGGTGGTGACCGTCAACCTGACCGATGTCATGGGTCACCCCGTCGCCAACCAGACCGTCGCCCTCACGGTCACCGGCGCCAATCCGAACTTCTTGATGACCCACTACAACACCGACGCCAACGGCAACGTGACCTACTCCTACGTGGGCGCCAATGCCGGAGTGGACACCCTGCAGGCCGCTACTCCGCTGGGCGGCAACATGCTGGCCTCCAACGTCGTCACGGTCACATGGGGCGGCCAACAAGCGCCGGGCGGCCCGGTCCTCTCGATTACATCGGCCGGCACGGTCACGCTTCCCAACAGCCTGCTGCTCACGGGAACCGTCACCGGGCTCGCCCCCGGCAGCACCTTCACCGCCGCCTGGCAGCAGGTGAACGGACCCGGCACGGCGACCTTCACCACGCCGAATCAGGCCACTACTCAGGTCAGCTTCTCCGCGGCGGGCACCTACGTGCTCCAACTGAGCGCCACCAGCAACGGGCTCCTCAGCACGGCCCAGGTCACCGTCATCGTCAATCCGCAGCCCAACCAGGAACCCGGCTGGATCGGCGGCCCGGCCTACGGCGGCATGGTTTCCGGAGTCGTGCCCATCGTGCTCGCCTCCGGCGTCACTCTGCAGAGCGGCACGCTCTCCTACTATTCGGCCTCGAACCAGGGCGCGGCGGTGGTTCTCAACGCCACCACCACCGGTTCGGGCCAGATCGGCACGCTCGACACCACGCAGCTTCGCAACGGCGAGTATTGGATCGAGCTCGTGGCCACCGATTCGACCGGCCACACGCAGACCAACCTGACTCTGGTCACCGTGGTAGGCGACTACAAGCCCGGCCGCGTGACCGCCACGGTCGCCGACCTCGTAGTTCCGGCCAAGGGCCTGGCCATCAAGATCCAGCGCACTTACGACAGCCTGAACAAGGACCGCGTCGGCGAATTCGGCTACGGCTGGTCGCTGGCCATTCGGGTAGATCTGGAGGTCGGCCCGACCGGCGATGTGACCTTCACCCTCGGCGGGAAGCGGCGGACGTTCTCCTTCACGCCGCAGTACGTTTTCCCGCCCACCATCGCGCAGGTTCCGTTGTTCCTTCCGGCCTATACGCCGGAGCCGGGCCTGCACGGAACGCTCGCGCCCAGCGGACCGGGCTGCATGCTGGGCCCGTACAGTCTCTGGGACATGCTGATTCAGTACGGTTCCACGTTCGTGTGCGACACCGGCGGCTCCTACGGCCCTCCGGCCTATGTGTACACCGACCCGTCCGGCACCCAGTACACCATGGGCGCCGACGGAACGCTGATATCCATCAGGGACCTGAACGGCAACACGCTGACGGTAGAACCGTTGGGGATCATCAGCAGCACGGGACAATCGGTGCATTTCTGGCGGAACGGGGCGGGCCCGATCAATTGGATTCAGGACCCGGCGGGGAGTTGGTATAAC
>Ga0182027_10013214_pt1 | contig 11534 bp, 8 predicted proteins | sample 712E1DmetaG_FD_121300 | JGI IMG/M metagenome (GOLD analysis project Ga0182027, IMG submission 121300) | Permafrost microbial communities from Stordalen Mire, Sweden - 712E1D metaG (Illumina Assembly) | ecosystem: Environmental > Terrestrial > Soil > Wetlands > Permafrost | place: Sweden...
ATAAAATCGACGGAAACCTGACCGGAAATATTATTTTTCGCTGCTTCTGCAGGATATTTCATATTTGAAGAGATCCACTCTGACAAAGCTGTGTAACCACCCGGAAATGAAGGCATTTCTTCAACTACTATGAATGCGACCTTATCTGTTGACTTTTTTTCTTCAACTTTTGATACTTTTTCATTACTCCCAGGAAGCGGTGGAGGAGGTGGTGGCGGTGGCGGGACGATCTTCACTTCTTCTATATTAACTATTCGCCTGTTCATTGTTATTTTCATCTCAGAAGAGTTCTTCCCTGCCTTTATTATCTTCGATTGGAATCCGATAAAAGAAACAATTAATTCTGCATCAGAAGGCAATTTATCAAGGACGAAAGAACCGTTTAAGTCTGTAGTAGTACCTAGGGTGGTTCCTTTGACTACCACAGAAGCTCCCGGAAGCGGCGTTCCGTCTTCCTGAACAACAGTTCCTTTTACAACCTGATCCTGGATTGTCAGCGCCGGATTTTTGGTTTCCGGAGAACCTTTAACAGAATTGTAACTGTACTCCGGTTTTGCAAAAGCATAAAGAACGATCGCGAAAACCGGTAGTATGAGAAAGATTTTCAACTTTCTCCATGGAGAACTTACTATATTTTTCATCATTTTAAATCTTTTTTTGTTAAGTGAATAATTGAATGAATTAGCCAGACTTATAACGGGATAGCCCGCCAGCTGGTTCAAAAGCGTCGCTCTGTAAATTGCCGGATCTGATGTTCGCTGCAGCGCCACCTCATCGGCAATATATTCATGGTTTTGCCTTATAAATCTGATATAAATCCAGGTTAACGGGTTAAACCACTGCAATATACAGAGCAATTCAACCAGCACCAGGTCGACCCAGTGCTTTTGCCTGATGTGTACCAGTTCGTGATTCATAATCTCCTGTGCCTCCAGGTCTGTAACTGAAGGATTGACAAAAACATAGGAGAAAAATGAAAAAGAAAAGGAATAATCAGCATTTCTGATCAGTTTTACCGGATGAGATTCAATAATCCCGGCTTTTTTAATTGAATTAAAAACACTAGTGCTTTGTTTTACTATCCTGAAGAAGACAAATAAAACCCCTGATAAATAGAGAGTCAATAAAAACAATTCTGCATAGTACAAATTGCCATGTCCTGCATATAGAATTCCTGTTAATACAACATTTCCCGCTTCAATCTTTGCGATTTCAGGAATTTCAATATTATAGTGAATTGTAATAAGAGGGAAGAAAAATGAAACAAGAATACCGGAGACCAGATAAAGTCTGTTTAACATGAAAAATCTTTCATTACGCAAAAACAGAAAATATACCAGCGCAAACCCTGAAAGCCAGATAACGGACTTGAACAAGTATAAAACAAATGCTTCCATTATTTTCGTTTTTTACTTTTTGATAATTCTGTTTTTGTATCCTCAAGTAACTCTTCAAGCTCTTTAATGGTAAGGTCCTTTTCCCGGGCAAAAAATGAAGCCATTGCCGGGAAAGAGTTATTGAAATAACCTTCCATAAGTCCGAAGAGCTGGCTCCTGGAATAATCACTCTTTGAGACAAGAGGATGGTAAAGATGAACATTACCATAAGCTTTGTGCCCGACATACTTTTTCTTTTCAAGAATTCTTAAAACTGTCGATACGGTGTTTCTTGCAGGTTTTGGGTCGTTGAAACTGTCGCGGATATCTTTTACAAAACCCTCTTTCATCTCCCATAAGATCTGCATTATCTGTTCTTCTGCCTTTGTGAGTTGCATTGTGTTACAAATTAATTTTTATTGGCTTGTGGTGCGCGGTGTTGAGTGCGTGGCCAATTCATTTTGTTTTTTGCCTATACGCCGTTGCACCTTTGCGCCTTTTTGCCTTTCTTTATCAATCCTTCATCGCAAATATATGACTATTTTTATAGTCACGCAACTATTTTTCAATAAAAATGACTATTATTTTAGTCGTTTAACGTAATGTATTGTAATCCTTGCCTTTAAAGAACAGCTTCTTTATCCCCTACGGCGAAATAAATTCTATCCGTTTGACTTTTTCTATAATGGCGTAACCGCTGCGCGGTAAAAAATTGTTATTATGATCATTGCCAATAGGAAAAACCTTCTGCCCCTTTAAAATTGTTTATCACTCATTCCCCGCAGTGGGCATAAAACATTGTAAAATAATAAACAAAAAAATTCTATTTGCCCGAAGAGCATACGGAATTACTAAGGAAACTATACTTTATTTGGGCTATAAAATTATCTAATTCCAAAACTGGTTCTTTGTTGGTCGGTTTTTTTCACTAATTTGCCTGATCTAAAATTTTAAAATGTCAACTATGAAAAGAAGTATCATTTTATTATCATTATGCATTAGTGTTATGCTTATCTCACTACCATCAATTGGCCAGGTAATAAATAAACTTTCTGAAAAGGAGAAAAAAGAAGGTTGGGTCTTACTGTTTAATGGTAAGGACTTTACAGGATGGAGGCAATGTAATGAAACAACCATGGCCAAAAACTGGATTGTTGAAAATGGCACAATGAAAGTATTCACGGCTGAAGGAAAAAATCCGGGACAACCTTCCGGAGGAGATATTTTATATTCAACAAAAAAATTCAGGAACTTTGAGCTTTCAGTAGACTGGAAAGCAAGTAAAATGGCAAACTCAGGGATCTTTTTTAATGTGAGAGAGATCCCCGGACAACCAATTTACTATGCTGCCCCTGAGGTTCAGATTCTCGATAATATAGATGCAACAGATAATAAAATAGCAAGTCACCTCGCTGGTTCACTTTACGATATGATTGCTGCAGATCCTAAAACCGTACATCCAGCAGGAGAATGGAACACAATGGTGATTACTGTTAAAAACGGGAAAGTCACTCATATCCAGAATGGAGTGAAGGTTGTGGAGTATGAATTATGGACTCCAAAATGGGATGAAATGGTTGCCAATAGCAAATTCAAAAGCTTTCCCGGCTTTACTGAAGGAATTGCAAAAGAGGGGTATATCGGGCTACAGGACCATGGTTATCCTGTCTGGTTCAGAAATATTAAAATAAGGGAGTTATAGGACTTAATGAAGTGATTATAGGTCTTTTATTGAGTTGACTTTTTATTCCTTGTTTAAATATTTCTGGCTTGATTTTTAAAAAGAATTATGGAGATTTGTTGTTTCCAAAATTGTTCTTAAAAGAAATCGTTCCCATCGCTATGCCACTGAACAATCTTTAAAAGATATTGTTCCTTTACAAGTAACTGATTTATAACCCCAAAAAGTGATGACACTTTGTAATACGAGGCTCAAAATCAAATTTGGATTCTTAATAATCCTTTTGTGTATTTCCGGGCTGACACTGAGTCAGACCCAGAAAGGCAGGGTATTATCCAGTGAGACTAAGGCGGGTATTGGTTTTGTGAATGTCGGAATTATTGGTAAGAATATTGGTACGGTTACGGATGTGAATGGCGATTTTTCTTTAACAATTGACAATAATTATAACAATGATTCGATTCGTTTTTCGATGATTGGATATGAATCAAAATCTTTTCTGGTAAGTAATTTCAAAGAAAATCCAATTACAACTATATATTTGAACTCAAGATCTTATGCTTTACAGGAAGTAAAAGTAATTTATCATAAACCGAAAGAAATAAGATTAGGTTATCCGGTTACTTCAGACGAGCTCAGATCCGGTTTTGCCTTTAATGACCTCGGTTCCGAACTAGGCGTAAAAATCCACATAAAAGGGCTAGTCAAATTAACGGATATAAATCTTAATGTTGCAATTTGCACCTACGATTCAGTTACTTACAGATTAAATATCTACCAGGTTGTCAATAAGACAGAATATAAAAATATATTGACCAAACCCATCTACATTTCCTTCACAAAAGATGAAATTAATAATGCATTAACTTTTAATCTGAGTAAATATTCCATAATTATTGAGGGTGACGTTTTAGTTACCTTAGAATTGTACAAAAACCTAGGGGAAGGAAGGTTGCTGTTTCGCACGGAATTTTTTACCGGAACTACCTACCATAAAAAGACAAGTGAGGGGAACTGGACGATGTCTCCCGGGGAAATCGGAATGTATTTGCATGGTCTGCTAATAAGATAATGCCAGCTGGAATTTAAAAATTAATATGTCCTATAATCTTCGCCAGGACAAAAAGGAAACTGTTTCATACAAATAGTAAACTATCACCTAAAAAGTACCTGTAAAGATCAAATCAGAAACTTACCTGTTCGGAGAAGAAGGAGGAATTCGGTACTTCGTTTCCGTGTACATATTGAAGATGTTTCCAGCCAGGCGGTACCATCCGTTATCAAATAAAGTCGTTTTATTTGTTCTTGTTGAATGGGAATAATATCCCTCTGTGGTGAAATCAGGTTTCCAGATCAAGATTCCCCATTTTCCAGTTAGTGTATCATTTTTCCCGAAACCCGGCATATTGGGTTGCCCTGTCAGGTTGTAGAACGTGCCGTCAAATAAAGTTATATTATCTTTGAAATTGAAATAATTGCTATTTGTGGTGATGAAAGTAAAATCAGGTTTTCCTTTTATATCCAATAAGACCGGGAATTTGTTTGTGAGAGCATATAATCCGAAGATGTTTCCCCTGCTATTAATTGTATCCGTATTACCAATGACTGTATTTCCGATTACTGACTTATAACTCATTTTCTGAGGTATCTGTGCTTTCATAAGCCCAGACCTACTACCTGACATTATGAACAGGACAACCAAAATTTTAAGTGTATTCATATCTGAAACTTTATTATGGTTAACATCCCTTAAGTCATATTGTACTTTATTATATTGTGCAAAGGTCGGCTAATATAATTACAAAGTCAAATATATTTTAGGCCGTTATCTCAATAAAAAGATTGTCTGTTAATTATTTTAGTGCCAGGATTATAACCAGGCTGTTTATCTATTTGATTCCCGGCTTATTCAATTCCAGTAAAGCTCTGCTTTAATCTTCATTTTCTTTCCCTTTTGCTGAGCTGGTCACTTCGACTCAAAATCTCAAAAGAACTGAAAGATGACAGCGCTTATTCCATTCAAAAAGCATTCTTTGAATTGATTATTGTGGATGTACATAATTTCTTTTTTATTCATTTTAGCTTCATTCTACAAAAAAAATTTGATTTGTTTTGACTTTTAATATAACTTTCATTAGTTATTCTCGGTTTTCAATTATCTAAAACCTAAAGTCATGAAAACGAAACTTCTGCTTTCCACACTTTTGTCTTTTATCTTTTGCTTTTTGTCTTCTCAGGTTCCACAGGGTTTCAATTACCAGGCAATTGCCAGAGATGGATCCGGGAATCCAATAACAGGACAGACTATTGACGTAAAGCTGGCCATACTTTCCGATACAATTACACCTGTTGTGGTAAGGGAGGAACTATTCTCTTCCGTGAAAACGAATTCTTTCGGTATGTTCACTCTTGTTTTGGGGACAGGAACATATCAAACCGGATCGGTGACTAATTTTCCTGATATTGACTGGATTACAAAACCGCTCTTCATGCGCATTCAGGTAAATTATAAAAGCGCCTGGAGAAATATGGGCTCAGCAAAGCTCTGGTCTGTGCCTTATTCATTGATTGCTAAAGACCTGGGCGGATCGTTAAAAAAACTAAAAGTGACAGGGAGTGAAACATCAATGGATTCAGCATTGTTCGAGGTAAAGAACAGAACCGGACAAACAGTATTTGCAGTATATAATGAGGGAGTAAGAGTTTATGTTGACGATGGTGTCGCCAAAGGGGCTACAAAGGGAGGTTTTGCTATAGGTAGTTTTGGCAGTGATAAAGCTCCTTCAAAGAGTTACTTTGTTGTCAACGCAGACAGTATCAGAGCCTATATTGCACCAAATACAGGTAAAGGAACCAAAGGCGGATTTGCCATTGGTGGATTTGACGCTGCCAAGACTGCTGCCGGAGAGCAGTATCTCCGTGTTACACGCGACAGTACAAGGATTTATGTCGATGATAATGTTACGAAAGGAACTAAAGGGGGATTTGCAATTGGAGGATTTAATGGAACAAAAGGAACGACTGACAATTTTATGCAACTTACCCAGCAGAATTACTTCATCGGGCATAACAGCGGTAAGAACATTACTACAGGATTATATAATTCATTTCTTGGTTATATGTCCGGATTTAAGAATACCGCAGGATCTTCGAACACATTTTTTGGTGACTCGACAGGTTTTAATAATACAACAGGAAGCTGGAATGTCTTCATAGGGAAACAAGCCGGATATTCGAATGTTGAAAGTGTATCAAATGTTTTTATTGGAAACGGAGCTGGACAAATGGCAACGAATACTGCGCAAAGCGATGCATCTTATAACGTAGCCATAGGAACTTTAGCTGGTTATTACAACACTGGCCGTGCTAACTGTTTTGTCGGACAGGAAGCCGGTTATACAAATCAGGGCGGAAGATATAATGTTTTCCTCGGGATACATTCAGGACAATTGAATGATACAGCAAACTATAACGTATTCCTTGGATCAAATACCGGCTATAATAATATGGGAGACGCTAATGTCTTCATTGGCAATTATGCAGGCAATAGTAATCTGGGTGCCAGTTATAATGTTTTTGTCGGAAATAACGCCGGTACTTTAACTACTTCTGGAGAAAAAAACGTAATTCTCGGGAGTGATGCGGGCTATGAGAATACAACAGGAACTATCAACACATTCCTGGGTAATCTGACAGGAAATTCAAATATTTCAGGGAAGTGTAACCTTTTCGCGGGAGATGAAGCAGGCTTTAGTAACATTTCCGGAAACTATAATACTTACCTCGGAACTGTTGCCGGGGCTAATTCTACAGGGAATAATAATACTGCTGTCGGTAATGCTGCAGGAAAATCAATCACTTCAGATTACAATACTATGATGGGATTTCAGACCGGATATAATACTAAAACCGGATCAGGAAATGCTTTTTTCGGGCATCAGGCAGGTCATGAAAATATTTCGGGAACCTATAATACCTATATTGGGCCCAGCGCCGGATATTTTAATACAACAGGCTCAAATAATGTAATGATCGGGTATGATGCCGGTTGTTATGAATATGGAAGCAATAAACTGGTTATCGATAACACAAATTCATATATCCCGAGTTCAGGTGCATTAATATATGGCGATTTTTCAACCGATCAGTTAAGGTTTAATGCTTATGTCGGGATAAATTCAGCTCCGTCTTCAACTTACAGGCTTTATGTTTCAGGCTCGGTATATTCTACGGTAGGTTTTTATTATCCTTCTGATATACGACTTAAGAAAAACATCAGATCTATGGATGGTGATGGCGTCATCGACAAAGTTAAAGACATGAAAGTAATAAAGTATAATTATACCAATGAAATCACCAAGGGAGACACTCTTCCTGACAGGAAATATATCGGAGTGGTTGCACAAGATATAGAAAAGTCTTTCCCCGAAGCTGTCAGGACCGATGAAAATGGTTATAAAGCGGTTAATTTGAATGCTTTAACCGCTATTCTTCTTCAGGCAGTTAAGGACCAGCAAAAGCAGATAGAATCAGCCAAACAGGAAAATCAGAATCTTAAAACAGAACTTGATGAACTTAAAGTCCGTGTCAATTCTCTTTTAGATAAATGAAACTCCCTGCGGCAGGCAGCGGGATATAAGTTTGATTTTAACTAAATCTGAGAGATATGAAGTACTTTATTCCAAATTGTTCTATCACGAGTTGGTTTGTAAGAACATCCATTGTTTTTCTTCCAATGGTTTTGATTTTTTATATGTCTTCCTGTAAGAAAGAAAGAAAAGAAAAAGAGATAATTATTATAGGACCGTTTTCGGAAATAACTTATCACTCTGCAGAAATTAGAGTAGAAGCATTATCATTAGAGCCTCTCCTCTCGGTTGGTATTTGTTATAGTACTGCATCTAATCCAACATATAACGATTTGAAAGTTAAATATGATAGCGGGGACTTTTTTGCCTATAGCCTGACATTGGATGAGTTATTATCGAATACAACCTATCATATCAGGGCATTCGTAAAAAAACAGGAATCGGAAGAAATAATTTATGGATCAGATGTTAAATTTACAACCCTTCCATTTGACACAATAAAAATATTTAATCCTGATTTGACCTATGGGACCGTTTCAGATATTGATGGCAATACCTACAAAACTATTCAAATAGGCACTCAGCTTTGGATGGCCGAGAATTTAAGGACTACAAAATATCGGGATGGTAGCAGTATCCAAAATATTAAGGATAAATATACATGGTCTGTAGATACCATTGGTGCGTATTGTACTTACGACAGTAAATTATATGGTGCTACCTTTGGCTATTTATACAATTATTATACAGTGGCTGACAAGCGTAACCTTTGCCCCATAGGCTGGCATGTACCAACTGATAGTGAATGGACAATTCTGACTACTTATCTGGGTGGTGAGATTTTTGCAGGTAGTAAATTAAAAGAAACCGGAACAACACATTGGCAAAGTCCTAACACAGATGCGACTAATGAAACTGGTTTTACTGCTCTTCCGGGTGGTTTTTTAGATGGCTTTTATAGCTACTATGGCTTTAATGGGATCGGGACACTTGGAGTCTGGTGGAGTTCTACAATGTCCAGTGACTTAACTTCTTTGACTGCAAATTTATATTATTATGATAGTGGTTTCATTGTTGGTGGATATCAATCCCATTTGCTGTACGACGGTATTTCTGTTCGTTGCGTAAAAGATAATTAACCAGGTAAACGGTGTTCGGGTATGGTCTCTTTATGTTGCATGTTGAATATCATAGGTCTAAGATATTCAACATAAATCGCATCCCATAATGTTGATTACTGCTCGCCATCAGCATCCAATTTTAATCGGCACTCGTGGGTCTGCATTAAGTAATATTTAATCAGAAATCTAAATGATTTTAGCTGTCTGATTGAACCAGCAAAATAAACCGCACCTAATTAATATATGTTGCTGAAGATGCTGGTTTCATGATACAGTAAGGCCACGCTCTTCGGGTTCATATTGAAGCCTTGCTTTAGTACAAGCAGGTCAATTTATTAAGGACTACAAGGGATAAGGCCTTTTACGATTTGGATTCGCCGAGCCCGTCACAATACATCGTGACTCGGTTCTGCTTTAATCATACCACCTTCTTCTTGTTGAGTAACCACCACCGCCGCCGCCAAGAAGAAGAACAACACCCAAAATAAATCCCAACCAATATAACGAACCGGTATTATGTTCAGCATATAATCCAATATTCGCTCCCAATAATTTCGCAATCAATACGAAAGGGGAAATGAACCCGTGAACAATACCGTAAAGGAAACCATATTCCTCCTTGGTCATGCCAACAGGAGCACAGGAAGTAATAAAAAACAGAACCAGCAATAATAATAATCCAATAAATATTCTTTTTGTTTTCATATAAAATAATTTTAAAATGTTTTTACTCGTTAAGTGATATAAAGTTGAAATAAATGAAATCTGTCAAAGTATTTCCATTCAGAGCTTTATCAAAATTATGTTTGACAACCTTTAAGAGATCCAGATATAACATAAAAAGAAGAATTTATTTAAAAAACCTATCTATTAATTATATATAAAGGTGGGTATCTTTGTACTGAAAAATGTTACACAACTTTAGAAAAAGATTGCATAATTCACACGTTTCCCGGAACAATTCATTAAAACTCTGGATCGATTACATAGAACACATTAAATGCCTTATTCTTATTTATAGTCATTTAAATTGAGTCTTGTCTTTACCCCTAATAATTTGGATAGACTCCAAAACGTTGCGCCCTTTGTGCTTAAGATTTTATAAAATAACCCATTCAAAACCTACTTCTTCCGTCAACATCGGAATAACGATCACCATAAATCATTATATGTGTGAATTATATAAATATGATAAGGAATTGTGTAAAAATTCCCTGCACAAAAGGAATTATCTTTATCTAGTTGGAATTTATAAGGATGCGGGTTAATTTTAGTAGGTTATTAATGCTGGTCTAAACATGGGGATGCCGAAATACAGTGCTTGCCATCCTGCAAAAGCTTGAAGTCTTGACCACCTATATGAATTACTGCAATATATTTCTTTAACCATGAAAGCATTTTAATTACAGATGAAAGCCATTCTAATAATAAATCCTTCTTCCGGGAAGATGAAAAGGAAAATGCCCCCTGCATTAAGATGGACTTTAAAAAAATTAGAGAGAAGATTATCGGGGTTATTCAAACCTAAAATAACAAAAGATGACGTTATAGAAGAAGTAAAAAAGGAGTGTGATAAAGCGAAGATAAAATTAGATATAGAATTCACAAAATATCCGAACCATGCAACAAAACTGGCAGAAGCGGCAAAGGATAAATACGATCTAATTATTGTGGCAGGTGGAGATGGAACAATAAATGAAGTAATTAATGGTATGGCGAACTCAAAAGCCACGCTGGTAATTATTCCATTTGGCAGTACGAATGTTTTAGCTTGTGAATTAGGTGTGCCCAATGATCCAAAAATGGCAGCAGAATTAATTACAAAAGGCAAAAAGATAAAAATGGATTTGGGTTATGCGAAAACAAGTAAGGAGTCCAGATATTTTTCAATGATGTTAAGTGTAGGTCCTTTTGCCCAGGTTATAAAAGACACAACTCCGGAATTTAAAAAAAGATGGGGAAGATTTGCATATCCGTTCAGGCTGATTAAACTTCTTTTCAGATATAAATGGCATAAGATTTATGTCAAACATAACGTAGAATCGACAGGATATTTTATAATCATGGCAAACATTAAATATTATGGCGGGGAATATGAAATAGCTGATAGGGCAAACATAAGAGACGGCCTTCTGGATCTGGTAATAATAAATAGAAAAAAGCCATGGGACATAATTGTGTTAATATTCTCAATTACAAGTGGTAAATTAAATAAATTTTTAAGAAAAGAATATTATCAAATAAAAGAAGCAGAAATTTACTCACATTATAATATGCAGATTCAGGTTGATGGCGAGGTATTGGGCTTAGCTCCTGTAAGCGTTAAAATTATACCCGAAGCGATAAATATAATAGCAGCTTCTCAAAATGTCATCTGATGAAAAAAACAATAAAAGCGTTTTTCAAAATTGCCGGCTCTGCTTCTAAAAGGTGGTGGGGAAAAGATCCCTTTATGCAAAGTGCTGTTATTGCTTATTATGCTATTTTCAGTATGCCTGGTTTGCTGGTAATAGTAATTTCTGTTGGCTCACTTTTTTTTAAGCGAGATATCATCACCGGGCAATTATATACACAGATATCTTCAATAATGGGTATAGAAACAGCGAAGCAGGTTCAGGATATGGTCATCACCATTATCCAGACAAATAAATCAGTGCTTGCAACCATCATCGGACTAATTACTGTACTTCTTGGTGCAACAGGTGTGTTTGTCGAATTACAGAAAGCGTTAAATATAATCTGGGAAGTAAAAGCCAAACCACGCAGA
>Ga0182027_10013216_pt1 | contig 11533 bp, 10 predicted proteins | sample 712E1DmetaG_FD_121300 | JGI IMG/M metagenome (GOLD analysis project Ga0182027, IMG submission 121300) | Permafrost microbial communities from Stordalen Mire, Sweden - 712E1D metaG (Illumina Assembly) | ecosystem: Environmental > Terrestrial > Soil > Wetlands > Permafrost | place: Sweden...
GAAACCAGGGGCAGCCGGCACGGACCTTCAGAAGATGAAACTGATCTTTGATATCGTCAAATGGCTTATAGGGTCAGTGGCTCTGGTCATTGTAACAATGGTCATCGATTACGGGTTCCGCGACCGTGCTGCAGGGATACAGGAGGTGAAGCAATATGACCGTTATGTTACGGATCTCATAGTCCTGAACAAGGAAGTAGGCCCGAGGAGGTTGCTGGCCCAGTATTTTTCGTATGTCCTGCCCTCTGAAAACCTTAGGAAATGCTGGCAGAATTACTATACCGTAGTAAACGCAGAATACAGGGAAATGCTGAAAAAGGATTCCATACTGGATTCGAAGATGAAGCAATTCATGACCATGAAAGCCCTTAACCCGGCACAGCAGGTGGAAGCGGATGCCCTGATGAAACAAAAGGAGTTCACCGAAAAGGAATTGCACAGCGATTTCCGCCTGCCACCGGCAATCCCCCAGAAACAGTAACAATCACCCTTCATACGGAAACTAATGTAATGCCCTGCTTCCCGCAGGGGCTTTCTGCCTTCCGACTTAAAATCCTGAAATTTCACTCCTTCAGCCTTCTGTAATCGGAGGTTTGACTGATATTTATATATTTGCAAGAGATTGTTCTAATAGCCACCGCATGAAAAAACTGCATGTCCTTTGGACCACGGAAGATAAGGAAGTAGCTATGCGCATGATCTTCGTCTACCTCCTGGATGCTAAAAGCATGGGATGGTGGGATGAGATCGATGTGGTGATATGGGGTCCGTCGGCCAGGCTTCTTGCTCGTGATAAGGAAGTCCAGTCCGAACTTGACATGGTCCTGCAGAGTGGAATCAATGTTGAAGCATGCCGGGGCTGTACCGAAGCTTATGGCGTTACAAAAATCATCAGATCCCTTGGAATTGAAGTCAAATATATGGGTGATTCAGTGACTAAATATCTGCAGGGGGAAGGGAAAGTGATTACGTTTTAAGCCATGAGCCATGAGTGATCAGGACCCAGGCATCAGGGAGTTCGCGGCTTCGTTATTTTATAATACTCCACTGTCCTGTTAAAAGATTCCGTCGGACTGTACTTGGGTTTGAAGCCGAAATCTTTCTCCGCCCTGGCTGCCGAAAAAGTAAAATCACTGCAGGTGTATGTCACTGCAAACCGGCTGAGTCCGGGTGTGATCTTTTTAAACGGTCGGATGAGCCAGGCCGCAAATTCCGCAGTTGCACCGATGCAATACGCTGTCCGTCGCGGGATCCAGAGATTCGACGGCCGAATCCTATACCCAGCTGCTGCGATAATGGCATCATAGAACCTGAAAAAATTGCTTCCATCCGAATCGGTGATGAAATAAACCTGTCCGGCCGGCTTCGCATTACCATCGAGCAGTGCCTTCGCCGCCTGAAGGTGAGCAACAGCCATATTCCCGGCATAGACATGCTGGGACTTCGCTTTCCCGTTGCCTAATCGCACGTAAAATCCCCCTTTGGCCATATCCAGAAGCGAGCCGATATGAAAAGGATCACCCTCTCCCCAGATATCAGCCGGCCTCAGTATCACTGTCTTAAGCCTGTCCCCGTTTGCTGATTTCACCACCTTCTCCGCTTCTGCCTTACTCCTGCAATACATATTGGGAAATGCTGCAGGATAAGGGGCGCATTCATCTGTATTCACCAATGGTTTGCCTCCGAACACTGCATCAAGGGAACTTGTGAACACGAGTACCCGGACTTTCTCTGACTGACAGGCCGAAATGACATTGGAAGTACCATTTGTATTTACATTAAAAACTTCTGCCGGAGGATGCGTTCCCCAATCGACAATGGCGGCAGTATGCAGCACAACATCCATCCCCCTGCAGGCATTGTTCACAGCTTCCCTGTCCAGGACATTCCCCCCGACGAATTCTATCCTCGGATCCTCCCGACCGTGGTACCCGGCAGTATCAAAAATCCGCAGGGATTTTAGAGGAACAGGGGAATCAGATGAAAGCAGTTCATCGATGATGAATTTTCCCATAAAACCGGATCCACCGGTGAGCAGGAGATTGAACATAGTATGATGGGTGATTTATTTTTGGCACGAAGATAAATGATTTTGACCTTGCTGGCAGGCTTTAGGATTATCTGCAACACCTGGAACAAATGTTTTACTCATTTGAAAGCCAGGGTTAATGTCATAATTTTATGATAGTTTTCTCCATTATTCATAAACATTAATTTATTTATTTATGTAAGTTTGTAAAATAAATCCACGCAGTAATTCCTGCCCTGCATGCTCCCTCCATAAATGAAGGTTTGGGGGAAATACTGCGCGGTTGTTGAAATTTAACAATTAAGCTGCCGAAATATGAAACGCAAAATGAAAAAATTCTTTATCTGGTTCACCCTTATCATTTTGGTGTTCCTTGCCATTTTTATTTATGGGAAATATTACTTCACATTCAGCGAGGGTGAAAGGACGGGAATATTACAGAAATTCTCTTACCGGGGGCAAATATTCAAAACCTGGGAAGGGGAGATGATCCTCAGCAGCGTGACCAGCAGCCAGAATGTGCCCCTGGCTTCCGAGAAGTTTCTCTTTTCGGTTACTGACAAGGAGATTGCCGACGAGCTTTCAAAGCTTACCGGCAATACGGTAACAGTACACTATAAGGAAAAGAACGGGAAGCTGATGTGGCGTGGTGACACGGAGTATTTTGTTGACAAAGTAACCGCAAAATGAAAATGACCGAAAGAGCGGATTATCTGATCATCGGGGCCGGAATCATCGGGCTGGCCATTGCAAGGGAGCTGAAATCATTGTACCCTTCCGCCGAAATAATTGTCATTGAAAAAGAACCTGATGTTGCTTATCACAGCAGCGGCAGGAACAGCGGGGTGCTGCATGCGGGATTTTACTATTCGGCCGATTCCCTTAAGGCGAAATTCACGCGCGACGGCAACTTCCAGATGAAGGAATATGTGAAGAAGAACGGGCTGAAAATCAACGAATGCAGGAAAGTTGTCGTGGCTACCGACGAATCGGAGATCGATGGCATTTATGAGCTTGAAAAAAGGGGAAGGAAGAACGGGGTCGATGTGAAAGTTGTCAGCGAACAGGAAATGAAGGAGATTGACCCGAATGCAAAAACGACACAAGTAGCTCTTTATTCACCGAATACTGCAACTGTCGATCCTGTTGAGATAAATATTTTCCTGCGGAAGGAATTGCAGTCGGCCGGGGTCAGGTTCCTGTTTTCCGAAGGATATAAAAGTAAAATGGATGACAGTACCATAGAAACGACAGTTGGTAACAGGATCTCGGCAAACCAGATCATCAACGCCGCAGGTCTCTATGCCGACAAGATCGCGAAGGATTTCGGTTTTTCACGGAATTATACCATCATCCCGTTTAAAGGAATTTACCTCAAGTACACGAAGCAGGACAAACCGATAAAGACGAATATCTACCCTGTCCCCAATCTTAAAAACCCATTCCTTGGCGTGCATTATACTGTAACTGTCGACGACGTCATCAAGATCGGGCCGACTTCTATCCCCGCTTTCTGGAGGGAAAACTACAAAGGATTGGATAACTTCAGGATGAATGAACTATTCAACATACTGGGCTGGGAAGCACGGCTTTTCCTGAGCAATGCTTTCGGGTTCCGCAGCCTGGCCTTCGAGGAGATGGCCAAGTACAACAAATCGCATTTTGTGGGGATGGCCACCAAACTCGTCCACAAGATTGATAAATCAGGCTTTACCGAATGGAGCAAGCCCGGGATCCGGGCCCAGCTCATGAACATGAAGACGATGGAACTGGTGATGGATTTCGTGGTGGAAGGAGATAAAAAGACCATTCATGTCCTGAATGCTGTTTCACCTGCTTTCACGAGCAGCTTCCCCTTCGCGAAGTGGGTGGTGGAAAACTATATTAAGTGATGAGTTATGAGCCATGAGTGAAGAATCATTAACGCTCAGGGAAACGAAGGGTGATCAGGGGAAAGGATAAAAGGAACTCACTAACAATTATTCTAACATAAATTAATTCACTGAACAATTAGACAGATATGGAAACGACATTCAGATTTAAGCGTAACGATCTGATGGATTTTGTGATTCGTTATATGACCCGGCTTGGTGTGCCGGAAGATGATGCTCGTATTGTAGGAAAAGTATTGATTTGTGCTGATATCAGGGGTGTTGAATCGCATGGTATGCAGAGGCTTGGTTCCTATTACGGGAGCAGGATCAGCAAAGGCTGGCTGGACCCGAAAACACCCTACCAGGTCATTTCTGAAACACAGGCGACTGCTTTGATCGACGGTGGAAACGGCCTGGGGCAGGTGACCTCTCACAAAGCCATGCGGCTGGCTATAGAAAAAGCTAAAAAAGCCGGCATCAGTGCGATTACGGTAAGGAACAGCAATCATTACGGGATTGCCGGGTATTATGCCATGATGGCACTTGAAGAAGGAATGATAGGACTGAGCCTGACCAATTCCCAGCCGCTTGTTGCCCCGACTTATGGAAGGACTGCAATACTCGGGACCAATCCTATCGCACTGGCTGCTCCCTCGGGCAACCACTACCCGTTTCTCCTTGATATGGCCACTTCCGCAGTAGCCTATGGAAAGATACAGATCTATGAAAAGAAACAGGAACACATACCCATAGGATGGGGGATTGATGAGGAGGGGCAGGCCACCAACGACCCGGCGAAGATCAAACCCGGGGGGCACGGAGCCCTTCTGCCGCTTGGTGGAATGGAGATCACTGCCGGTTATAAGGGGTATGGGCTGGCTGTTTTAGTCGAAGTCCTGTGCTCCATCCTTTCGGGGGGAAATTTCCTTACCAATGTCGGTGGCCCTGGCAGGCCGCAACCAACCGGTGTTTCCCACTTCTTCATGGCATTGAATATAGAATCCTTCCGTTCGGTTTTTGACTTCAAGGAGTCAATGGACCAGATGATCGATTTGTTGAAAAAATCTCCTCTTGCAACAGGGCGGGATGAGATCCTTGTTGCCGGGGAAAAGGAATTCGAATATGCCAAATTCAACCAGGAGCACGGGGTGCCGCTGATTAAACCCATTGTCGACGACCTGCGGAAAGAAGGCGAAAGGGTAGGCGTGCCTTTCGACTGCCCTGTAGTGAGGGAAGACTGATCCCTGAATATCGAATTTTGAATTGAACTTATCACCATACCTTTAAATCTTCACTCATGGCTCATGGCTCATAACTATTGATGCCTGATGCATGATGCCTGTGATGCCTTTTTGTCATTCACCCTGTTCAGGAACTCCATCATGATGCTGTTGAACTGGGCTGCATGGGTTTCCATCGGCATGTGCCCTGCCCCTTTCACGGTATGCAGTTCAAGATTGGGCACATAGGTTTTCAGCAAGGCAGTCATCCTTAATGGTATCCAGCTGTCGCGAGTTCCCCATACGGCCATGACATTCAGGCCTTTCAAAGAGTCGGCATTCAGTGGTATGATCTCGCGGCAGTTCGAAAAATTGCTCACGATCGCATCTGCAGTTCCCGGGATCATTAAGGGAATCATATATCCGGCTACTTCCGCTGAATCCGGTTTCCGTTTATAGGCGCTTTTCAGGAGTTTCTTCATGCGGTTATACGTGAGCAGGTAATTTTCCATATAATCAAAATAGAACTGGTTTAACGGTTTGATCTTGATCACAGAGAATACGGTGCTCATAAGCCCGCTGTTTTTTTTAAAAAACATGGCATCAATCAGGATCAGACTTGTGGTTCGTTCCAGGTGCATGAGGGCAACCGCCTCTGCCGTGCCTCCTCCCATGGAATGACCGATGATATTCCATCCGGAGCTGTCACCCTTGTCAATCATGTTCAGGAGTTTCCAGATCAGGATCGCCCTGCTGCTCTGCGAATGGTTGATCCAGGTGGCCCTGTCGCTGAAACCGAAGGCTGGCAGGTCCAGGGCGACAACGGTATAGCCGGAATTTACAAGTGTATCATAATTGTTCTGGAAACAAAATGTGGAACCGGTAAAACCGTGGATAAACACCACCTTCCCTCTCGGATGTGCCAGCCCCGAAGGCCAAACCCGGTAATGGAGTGTAATTGAATCGATGGTAATGAAACGGCTGTTTGAGTAAGGCTTATCGCCTGTCCAGGTTTGTGCAAAAGCCTGCAGGGGAATAAAAAAGGCATGTAAAATGCAAATGGCCGCCAGCAAAATCCGTGTCCTGTGAGTCATGTCTGAAATTATAGGAAAGGCAAAATTAGGGAATTCGGTATCTTTGCAGCCAAGAAATGTAGAAAATGGAAAAAAAGAAAATCAATCCATATTTGCCCGTCTGGTTTGCGTTGGTCATGATCGTTGGGATGTTCCTGGGCGTCTGGCTCAATAATCATTCATTCAGCCTGAGGTTTCTCAGGATGCCCGGGAACAGCAAACTGAACGAGGTAATGCAGTATGTACGTAATAATTATGTCGACACCATAAGCCGTTCAAGGCTGGAAGAAAAAACAATTGCAGGGTTGCTTGAAAATCTTGACCCGCATTCAACATACATTACGCCCGCCGAGTTCCATGATGCAAATGACCCGCTGCTTGGGAGTTTCGAAGGGATCGGAGTCCAGTTCAGAATTGAAAACGACACGGTGACCGTGATACTGCCGGTTGCCAACGGGCCGTCGGAGAAACTGGGGATCAGGGCCGGTGACCGTATCGTGAAGATCGATGGGAAGAATGTTGCCGGTATCAAGATTTCGAATACCGACGTCATGAAAAAACTCAAAGGGCCCAAAGGAACGACAGTCCATGTAAGCATCTTCCGAAGGGGGATGAAAGAACTTCTGGAGTATACCATCACCCGTGACGTGATCCCCACATACAGCATGGACATTGCCTATATGCCTGAACCGGGAATCGGCTACATCCGGCTGAATAACTTTTCAGCCACCACGCACAATGAGGTCCATAACGCATTGGGGCGTTTGCAGCAAAACGGGATGAAAAAACTCATCCTCGACCTGCGGGGCAACGGGGGAGGATATCTTACCGCGGCCGTCGACCTGGCCGATGAATTCCTCCCCGACGACAGGATGATCGTTTTTACAAAGGGAGCACATCATTCGAAGGAAAGTTTTTTCTCCGACGGGAAAGGACTTTTCAGGGAAGGCCCCCTGCTTGTTATGATCGATGAATTTTCAGCCTCAGCAGCTGAAATCGTTACAGGTGCAGTTCAGGATAATGACAGGGCTACTATTGTCGGAAGAAGGTCTTTCGGCAAAGGCCTGGTCCAGGAACAGCTTAACATGAAGGACGGCAGCGCAGTCAGGCTGACCGTGGCACGTTATTATACGCCCAGCGGGCGATGCATACAGAAACCATACAAGGACGGACTGGATAACTATAACAACGATTATTACCACAGGTTCGTGAACGGGGAGCTGGAACATGCCGACAGCATTCACTTTCCGGATTCCCTTAAGTTCAAAACCCGGGGGGGGAAAGTTGTTTACGGGGGAGGCGGCATCATGCCCGATATTTTCATACCGATAGAGAAGGACTCGACCCTGAAATTCTACAACCTGGCTGTGAATAAAAGCCTGATCTTCCAGTGGAGCTTCGACTATACCGATAAAAACCGCCGTCAGCTGAACCGCTTCAGAACCGTTGACGATTTTGATGCAGGATTCCAGGTGACCGCTGCAATGTATTCTGATTTCCTGGATTATGCCGTGAAAAAAGGACTGAAGCATGAAGGAAGCAACCTGGCTGAAAATGATCTAAGGGTAAAAACCCTGATCAAAGCATATATAGGAAGGAATATCCTTGACAACGAGGGATTTTATCCCATCCTGAATACGATTGACCCAGGGTTTAAAAAAGCGCTGGAGATCATCAGTAAAAGCCAGTGATCCGGGCAATTTACCGGGAATTCGGAGAATCTTTGAGAATACTGCGTATGGTTTTCCGGGATTGCCACTTTCAATATTAAAGAATCATTCTAAATAATTTTATTTTTGCCTTGCTGCTTCGTATCTTTGCAGCGTTAAAACTTAAAACAAAATTGATATGATACACGAATTGCCTAAACTTCCATATGCATGGGATGCATTGGAACCTTATATTTCCAGGACGACCATTGAATATCATTACGGGAAACACCACCAGGCTTATGTAAATAACCTGAACAAGCTGGTGCCGGGCACTGAATTTGAGAATGCTTCCCTGGAAGATATTATCCGGAAAGCCTCCGGCGGGGTTTTTAATAACGGCGCCCAGGTGTGGAATCACACATTTTACTGGAACTGCATGAAACCCCAGGGCGGGGGTGAACCTGCCGGCGGTCTTGCAGATGCAATTGCAAAGAATTTCGGCTCTTTCGGCGATTTCAAGGAGAAGTTTTCCAATGCAGCCGCCACGCTGTTCGGATCAGGATGGGCCTGGCTGGTTAAAAAGGAGAACGGCTCACTGGAGATCCTGCAGGAAAGCAATGCCGGCAACCCCCTGAAGGGCGGAGCCAAACCAATATTGACCTGTGATGTATGGGAGCATGCATATTATATCGACAAGCGGAATGCACGCCCTGATTACATCGCAGACTTCTGGAAGCTGGTCGACTGGAATGCTGTTGCTTCAAGGCTTTAACATCTCACGGTAAATTCCCTGCAGCTTTCTGAGAAGCCTGGTTCCGTGGCTTAATCAGGCGTTCAGGCTATTGATTATCAATTGATTTTTCTTTGCAGGTTTCTGAGCGGAAAATCCCGTAAGAGAGCAGAACAAGGAACAGGTTACTCATTCCCATCACTCCCATTACCAGGAGTTTCATTGACAATTCCCTGCCCAGCAGGTCATCAGAATTTGTACTGAAAAAGAACAGCAGGATAACCATGAACGGGATCAGCCGGTATTTTTCCCGGCTGCTGATATAAAAAATAATAAAGGTGATCAGCGGGGTGCCAAGCAGGTAAGCCACCCAGTCTGTTTTAATCAGCCCGGGAAGGATGGCCAGAATAATGAACCATTCAAATAGCTTGTCCCGGGAAACTGTTCCGCTGCCAGGCACCCCGGCTTTTTCCCTGTTCACATTGGCAAGGATCAGCCAGGAGAGCAGCACACAGGCAAAAAGTAAAATGGTAATACCGGAATATGCCGGTAGCGAAGGGAATAAATAATGCCTCAGGAGATAATCCAGGGAATTCATATCGTAATAGCCCTTATCATGGGTTGACATGGTGTGAAACCAGTCCTGGTAAAGCAGAACTGCCTTTCCCGGCCCCGGGTAAAGGAAGGGCAGAAGAAGCCCCGCAAACAATGTGACAACCAGGCCTGCCAGTGATTTCCATTGTTTCCTGAGCAGAAGCGGAAGAACCAGGATCAGGAAATAGGGCTTGGTCAGGATGACAAGGCCCAGGAATAAGCTTCCCCTGAAATGCTTTCTTTCAAGGTGATCCCTGAGCGAAAGGCAACTTAAAAGCAGCATCACGATATTGATGTTCCCAAGGAACATCTCCCTTGAAAAATGAATGGCAATGCACAGGAATGAAATGACCATCAGGAGCTGCTCATTCCGGAGAGGAGTGATGTAAATGTACTTTTTCAGCAGGTCCTGAATGATTTTGAGTGAATACCAGTAAGTTATCCCCAGTACCAGGAAGTGGATGACTGAAGCAAGCTTATAACTGAAAAGCGTGTAAGGCAGGAAAAAATACAACATGGCCGGGCTGTATTTGAAGAACCCTGATCCGTCATCGAAGGAGACCAGGTAAACCTGTCCGCCCGAAATAAACTGTTTTGCAGCTGAATAATATACCCTGAAATCAGGCAGCCAGAACCTGCCGTTGATCATATTGAGGGTCAACGTAAGTAAAACGGCAAGCCCTATGAATACGGGAAAGATGCTGATGAGCCTGTGCTTCATAATATACCGATTATTGGTTCAGGGGTTTTAATTCATAAACATACCAGAAGCTCGTGCGCTCGATCCAGTGGTTGATATTGAAGTGCCGCACCCATAGCGGGTAGGATGCGAATATCATGACAGGTTTGAAGGTCCGGCCGGAAGGGATGCCGGAATTATTCATCACAAGCAGGCTTACAGTGTCTTTTAATAATCTGATTTCCCCTATGGAATCAATTTTATGGTAGCTCATGTTCTGCCTCTTATAGAAGTCGAGGTTGACCGAGGCCCTCCGGTATGGGTTCTCTTCGGTGAAATACAGCTTTACAGGTGATGTATAATTATAGTATATCTTTTTATAAAGCGGGATCTGCTCATCCGCAGGCCTGAAAACAAGGATTACCATCATTGCCAGGCTGGTGTACCAGAATATGCGTACGAGGATTCGAACGAGCCGGTTCTCCATTGTAATAAAATTCTTTTTCTTCAGGATGATTCGGCCGGAACTGATCATCATCAGAGGCAGGAACCCGATGATCGGGAACAGGAAGCGGATCTCCTTATGAGGCTCGATAAAATGGAACAGGAGAAAAGGAACAACGATCCAGCTGATGCAGTCCTTTGGAAAATAAACGATATACAGTATCACCGCAAGGATATACACCAGGCTGAATGGCGGAATGGCGTTCATGAAAGTCTGCTCAAAATAATACCACCACGGGTAGGTCCCGAAACTCTCCGCCTTCTTCAGGATCATATTCTGCCGGAAATAATTCCAGGCTGACAGAACCCAGTCGCCATACAGCCAGCGGTCAAGGATGATCCCGAGGAGGATCATCAGGAAGATCCCGAGGATAAGGATCAGGAGCATTCTTATCCTTACTCTTTTCATGAACAGCAGCCATGCCCCGAACCCGAAGATCATGAAGGCAACCTGGTACCTGAGCAGGAAGGAAATCCCGAGCAGGAGACCGGTCATGAAATATTCCCTCCGGCCCGGATCTTTTTTCAGGAAAAACCATGCAAATCCAATGATAAACACTCTCCCCGACAAGGTTTCGGAAGAGAAGCGGACGCTGTTATAAACCAAAAACCACAACAGGAAACTGAGCAGAAGGAAAGAATACTTCAGTTTCAGTTCGGGAAAGCTTTCCCTGAACAATTTGTAAAGCATCAAAGCGCTGGTGAATGAAATCGCAGCGGCGATCAGCCTGGTAATAAAAGTGATGAAAAACGGATCTGAAATGCCTGCCAGGGAAAAGCCCCGGTAGATAATATAAACCACGAATGGCTGCAGTGCAGGCCTCATCCGGCAGTCGAATTCCCAGGGAAGGCTTGCTTTTGCCGTCAGGCCGAGTTTGTAACCTGCAAATTCAACGATCTGGCAATGTTCATCAAAATGATTGAATCCCAGCGAGAACCATGCGGTCAATAAAAGTATGAAGGCTGACAGGAGATAAATTTGTTTTTCCGGGACTGCCTGCCTGTTCCAGATCCGCTTCAGCATAGGTATTAAATTAACGGGAGTCGTGAAATGGCTACTCCACGGTGACCGATTTCGCGAGGTTGCGCGGCTGGTCCACATTGCAGTTCCGCATTACCGCAACATGGTAGGAAAGAAGCTGGAGCGGAATGGTAGCGAGCATCGGGATCAGCATTTC
>Ga0182027_10013218_pt1 | contig 11532 bp, 9 predicted proteins | sample 712E1DmetaG_FD_121300 | JGI IMG/M metagenome (GOLD analysis project Ga0182027, IMG submission 121300) | Permafrost microbial communities from Stordalen Mire, Sweden - 712E1D metaG (Illumina Assembly) | ecosystem: Environmental > Terrestrial > Soil > Wetlands > Permafrost | place: Sweden...
CAGCCACGAGCGGCGTCCCGCGAACCGAATCCGCCCAGCCGGAGGACAAAGTCTCTCCAGATCCAGCGCCCGCAGGCCCATTGTATGCAGCCCCTTTGGCCCCGGAATCCAGCCTGCCCACCGTCTGGACTGTCGGCGCGGCAATGGTTGTAGAGTCGAGCCTGCGGCTCGAATCCGGCCTGCCCGCCCTGGCCTCTCCCGGCGGGGCGGAGGAGGCGATCAAGGCTAATCAAGGCTAATCAAGGTATTTTTCCATGCCATTTGAAATGAACAAATCACGCAACGCCTTGAATGTGAGGATGTTGGAAATACACCCCTGTCTGGAAGCTGTTTCTGCGCGATCCCGGAGAAGGGCGCGCTCCTATTGCGTGGCCAGGCCGACTTTGGTGATGTCCAACTGTTGCAGCGCGTCCAGCACCTTGATCACATGCTGGTAATCCACCGCGTCGGATCCTTTGACCACGACTTTGGGGTCCGGGTCATCCGCTTTCAAGACGGCCAGTTTTTCCTGGATCTTGTCGTCGGGCACCGACACGTCGTTGAGGAACACCTGCCCCGCGTCATCCACGAGGATTCGGTTGATCTTGGGCGGGGCGTTGGTGGTTGGAGGCGGCGGTTTGCCGGAAGGCAGTTTGATATCCAGGCTGTTCACCATCTGCGGGGTGGTGATAATGAAAATGACGAGCAGCACAAACACCAAATCCAGCAGGGGCGTGATGTTCAACTCATTCAATGTGCTGTGGCCGCGCCGGCTGGTCTTTTTCATGGCTTCAGTGGCTTAAGGAGCAACCGGTTCGGAGGCAACGACATCGAAACGAAGCACGACACGGGAAGGAAAATTGGAAGGCGGCGGGCGGCTTGCGCTCCGCGTTTTGGCGATGGCCTGGCGCACCGAATCGTCCCACCGTTTTTCACCCGAACTCTTCTTCCAGACCGGATCGGCGATATGCCCCGCGCGATCCACCGCCACCTCCACCTCGGCCACGAACGACTGGTCCTCCAGGTCCTCCGGGCGGTCCCAACTCGAACGCAGCGAGTACTCGAGCAATCCTTTGTAAAGGTCCACCGGGTCCGAACTGGACTCGACGATCTTTCCGCCCTCGAATATGAAATCCGACACCTCCGCCGCCGGCGGCGCGATGGCGGGCGGAGCCTGGCTCACGCTGGCGGGCGGCGGAGCTGCCGCCGCGACCTTTTGCGGTTCCACGGTTTTGGGCGGCTCGGCCAGCTTGGGCGCCTCCGTTTTGGGCGGTTCGGCCTCCTTTGGTTTGACCGGCGGCTTGGGTTCCGGCTTCTTCTCCGCGGGTTCCCGGAAGACGGCAATGGTCTTCAGATGCGTGCCAAGCAGCCCTTCGCGCGCGGCAAAATAGAACACCGCGAGCACGATCAGGCTGTGAAACGTCAGGGAGAGGAGCAGATTGACCTTGGCGGAGTTGCGTGTTTTGCGTTTTTCGGTGCCGGGTACCATGGATGCGCCTCGTTATTTCTTCTTGTCAGCCGCCTCGGTCGCCAGGTCCAGTTTCACCACATTGGCTTGCTGGCAGACATCCATGACGGCCCGGATTTGGCGGTACTTGGCCTTGGCGTCGCCGCGCACGATCACGCTCAGGTTCGTGTCGCCGATGCGCAATCCCACCAACTGTTCATACAATCCGGCAATGTCCAGAGCCGCCTTGTTGAGAAATACTTTTCCATCTTCCTGCACGGTAATGTAGGTCGCGTCGTGCGGAGGATCCTTCTGGTGTTTGGACGCGGCGGGCAGTTTCAAATCCAAGTCGTTGGCCAGCGGCGTGGTGGTGATGATGAAAATGACCAGCAACACGAACGCCAGGTCCAGCAGCGGAGTGATGTTCAACTCCGTCAGCGTGTGATGCGCGGAATGGGAGCACTTCTTCATGCCGGTGTCCGCCTAGCCGCCGATCCTGAATTCGGCCAATTCGCGGACTCCATTCCCATCCCCCTTCAACGCGTCCACGATGCGCGCCGCCAGCGCGTCGTTCGACTCCCGGAGTTCCTCCGAAAGCGGGCGGTTGTCCACGTAGCGATGTTCAATCTGGTTGGCATAGCGCGCGCCGAAACCATCCAGTTCCTGCGTGATGGCCCGGATGCTGGTCACCATGAAGTTGTAGCTGAACATCGCCGGGATCGCCACCAGCAGCCCGATGACCGTGCAGATCAAGGCCCCCGCCACGCCGGGCGCCATTGCCGTGATGCTGGCCCCGCCCGCGTTGGCGATGCCGGAAAAGGTCTCCATCACGCCCCAAACCGTCCCCAGCAACCCGATGAACGGCCCCCCGGCCACCGCCGTGGAAAGCACGATCATCCCTTTTTCCAGCCCCATGGCTTCCCCCGCCGCCGCCTCTTCCATCACCACCTTGATCGCCTCGAAGGACGCCGTGCTGACCTTGGACGTCACCGCGCGGGCGAGGTGATCGGTGTTTCCATGCCCAAGAGCGGCGTCCCGGTTGATGATCCTGGCGCTTTTGACCGGCACGGCATTGTTCTTCAAGTGGTAATCCAGCTCATCGGCCCCGCGAATATAGAGTTGATACGCCGGGGCGCCCTCAAACTCCTCGCCCCGCCGCTTGATGTCCAGCGGATCGCGGGTGGACGCATAGGCGGCGAGGAATTTCTTGGTCCATTTGCGCGCGATGGCGATCTGGCGGGCCTTGGTGATGATGATGGTCCAACTGAACAGCGACAAAACCAGCAGCGCGGACATGGTGGTTTTGCCTTCCGGCGTCGCCTTGTCAATGGCGAATTTCAAGGCATTGACGGCCAGCAGAGGGATGGGGTGGAATGGGAGCATGTTATTGGAAAGTTACGGGGTGGGAGCAGGCGGCCAGTTTTCAAATGCCGTGATGGCACGGAAGAGCGCCCCCTCTTGGGAAGAGGGCTTGTCGGCGCAAAGAATTCTCCCGCTGGCCACATCACGGGCAGACTACACACCCGATGTTACAAACATTCGTCGAACTGGAAACGATTGCGTGAATTCACCTTTGGTGTAGCGTCGAGCCTGTGGCTCGACATCGGCGCACAGCGCCGACACTACAACAATCAAATTAAGTCACTCCCAAATCCTCCCTGCGGTTGCTTCGATGGGCGGTCTGCCCTAAGTTCTTCGGGAACATGACGTTGTTGGAAAAAATTGAGGCGAACGCAAAGGCGCGGCTGGCGCTGCCGCCGGGCACGCTGCCCCGGCAGGAATTGGGACGATACAAGAATTTTCTCAAGGTGGAAACCCATCGCCTGAAATTGCTCCATCGCGCCGGGGGAACGGGACGCGAGGTTTGCCGGGCGCGGTCAGCCATCCTCGATTTGCTGCTAAGATACATATTGGAGGGGATCAAAAATGGCGCGCCGCAACTGGCGGGCGCGGCCCCGCCGGTGTTTGCGCTGGCGGCCATCGGCGGCTACGGGCGGGCGGAGTTGAATCCCCACAGCGATATTGACATCATGTTCCTGCACGACGGAGAAGGGGTGGTGCGGGGCAGGGCGCGGCCCGCGCTGGCGGCGCTGGTGGATGGGCTGCTTTATACGTTGTGGGATTTGGGCTTCAAGGTGGGGCATTCCGTGCGCTCGATTGACGATTGCGTCAGCGTGGCCAACGGCGACATGCAGTCGAAAACTTCGCTGATCGAAGCGCGGTTTATTCTGGGCGAGGCGGCCTTGTTCGAGAAGTTTAACAAGGCGCTGCTGGCCAAGTGCGTGGAGGGTTACGAGAAGGAATACGTCCAGGCGCGCCTGCTGGACCAGGAGGCACGGCGCAACAAATACGGCAATTCGGCCTGCATGCAGGAACCGAACATCAAAAACGGCTGCGGCGGCCTGCGCGATTACCAGAACCTGCTCTGGATGGCCTATTTCAAGGACCGCACCCGGACGCCGGCGGAACTGGAGCAGAAGGAAATGGTCAGCGCCGCCGAACGCAAACAACTGGAAAGCGCCTACGACTTTCTGCTCCGCACGCGTAATGAGCTGCAATATCTGGTGGACCGCGCCTCCGATGTCCTGAGCAAGAACGTCCAGCCGGCGGTGGCCGCCAACCTGGGCTGGCGCGACCGTTCCCCCAGCGAACGGCTGGAAAAATTCATGATGGTCTATTACACGCACGCGCGGAACATTGACCTGATCACGCGCACGGTGGAGCGGCGGCTGGCGCTGGTGCCCGCGTCCAAGCCGCGGCTGCTGCGGCTGCCCAGCTTTCTCCGGCACAAGGAGGTCCCGGAACCGACGGCGGACGGCCTGAAGTTTGTGGACGGGGAGATGCTCCCGCTTTCGTCCGGCATTTTTCGAGACAGCCCGCGCCGGCTGATGCGGGTTTTTTTGCACGCCCAGCAACGGAGCCTGAAATTGCACCCCGATCTGGCCCAATTGATCCGCCAGAACCTGCGCCTGGTGGACAACACGTTCTTGCGGGACGAGCATGTGCGGGAAACATTTCTGGAAATCCTGGACCAGCGCGGCAACGTCGCGCCCGCCCTGCGCCGGATGCACGAGGTCGGCCTGCTGGGCAAATTCCTCCCCGAGTTCGGCCGCCTGACCTGCCTGGTGCAGCACGAGTTTTACCACCAATACACGGCCGACGAACACACGCTGGTTTGCCTGGAAAAACTGGACCAGGTGTGGGAGGCCAAAGCCGCGCCCTTCGGCGAATACGCGGAGATCTTTCGGCAGGTGGAACAGCCCTTCCTCCTCTACCTGGCCTTGTTATTGCATGATTCCGGCAAGGCCTTCCACACCGGGCGCCACGCCGCCATCGGCGCCCAGCAGGCCCTGCGGGTGGCGGGCCGCCTGGGACTCGACGGGGCCAAAACTCACACCCTGAGCCTGCTCATCGAAAATCATCTGGCCATGGCGCAGATTTCACAGCGGCGCGACCTGGACGACCAGTCGGTCATCCGCCTCTTTGCGCGCCAGATTCAGACAGCGGAGAATCTGGCGATGTTGACGCTGCACACGTTCGCCGATTCGATGGCGACGAGCGACCAGCTTTGGAACGGGTTTAAGGACAGCGGGCTGTGGCGGCTCTACCGCAAGACGGTGGAGCTGCTGTCCGGGGCGACGGAGTTTCGGGTGGCGGAGGAGCGCCAGCGGGAATTGCTGGCCGAGGAGGTGCAGCGGATGGCGCCTCCCACCTTCGATCCGGCGGAAGTCCAGGCCCATTTCCAAAACTTGCCGCCCCGCTATTGCCAGGTCAATGACGCCCGGGAAATTCTGCGCGACGTCGCCCAGGTGCATCGTTTCATCCACCTGCAACTGGCCGCGGAAGACGAGAACGCGCTGGCGCCCATTGTCACCTGGCACAACGAGCCGGACCGCGGCTACAGCACGGTGACGATTTGCACCTGGGACCGGGAGCGCCTCTTCAGCAACATCACCGGCTGCCTGACCGCCGCCGGCTTCAACATCCTCGGCGCGGAAATCCTGACGCGCCAGGATGGCATTATTATTGACACATTCTTCGTCACCGACGCGAAAACCGGGCTGCTGCCCGGCCGGGAGGAGCGCGAGAAGTTTGAGAACCTGGCGCACAAGGTCCTGACCAATGCGGCCGTGGATTTGCCGGCGCTGATCGCCCGCACCAAGGCCGCTCCCTCCATTTACCAATCCATCGAAGGCGACCGCATCCCGGCGGTCATCGAGGTGGACAACGAAACCTCCGATTCCCGCAGCGTCATTGACGTGCAGGCCGAAGACCGCGTCGGCCTGCTCTACGACATTTCCTGCGCGCTGGCGGACTTGCGGGTGGACCTCTCGCTGGCGAAAATCATCACCGAAAAAGGGGCGGCGGTGGACAGCTTCTACGCCACCGAACGCCCCCGGGGAAAAATCCTCGACCCCGAGCGCATCAAAGCAGTCAAATCTAAATTACGCCAGGCGGTGCTGCCAAGCGCCCCGGCCCCGCCCCATGGCCATTGATCCTGTCTGCGGGATGGTGGTGGATGAAACCCGCGCCCAGCGCGCCGAACGCGACGGGCAAACCTGGTTCTTTTGTTGCGACCATTGCCGCCAGAAATTCCTCGCCGGGCCTCCGGCTGCATTCCCGGCGGCGGCTCCGGGCGGCCCCGGGCGCATCCCGACATTGCCAGCAGGCGTCTCGCCTGTTCTTACGCCCCCCGCAGCGGCGAGAGGATCAGATTTGGAGTGCGGCGGCTTGCCGCCGCTTTTCATTCCCTCGCCCCACGAAGTGGGGAGAGTGTCAGGGAGAGCAGTGCCTTCCATCCAGGAGCGGCAGGATCAAAATTCGCCCGGTTTCACCTGCCCAATGCACCCGGAGGTGGAGCAGGACCATCCGGGCGGTTGTCCGATATGCGGGATGGATTTGGAGCCTAAGACGCCCGGCGCCGGGGACGACGCGGAGATGGCCGGAGCCGGAGATTTGGCGCGGCGGTTTTGGACCGGGCTGGCGTTTTCCATTCCCGTGATGATTCTGGCCATGCGCGACATGATGGGGTACCGCGTGTTCGAGGAGTCGCGGTTCGAGGCCAATTATTGGATTCAATGTGGATTGGCCACGGCGGTGGTGTTTTGGGCGGGGCGTCCGATCCTGGAGCGGGCCTGGCGTTCGGTGGTGTTGCGCAGCGCGAACATGTTCACCCTGATCGGAATGGGGGTGATGGCGGCTTATCTTTTCAGCGTGGCGAGTTTGGCCCTGTCGCCACGGGTTTCCCATCAAACGTTCGAGCCGATCCCGGTTTATTTTGACAGCGCGGCCATGATCACCTTGCTGGCCTTGCTGGGCCAAATGCTGGAGGCCAAAGCCCGCCGCCGGACCGGGCAGGCCATCCGGGCCTTGCTCCAGGAAGCGGCCAAAAGCGCGCGCGTGGTGCGCCAGGGCCAGGAAATCGAACTCCCGATAACGCTCGTGCGCAAAGGAGACACGCTGCGGGTGCGGCCCGGCGAAAAGATTCCGGTGGACGGAGTTCTGCTGGAAGGCGCCAGCAGCGTGGACGAGGCGATGCTCACCGGGGAAGCGATGCCGGTGGCCAAGGCCGCCGGGGATTTGGTCACGGGGGCCACGCTCAATCAAACCGGCACATTTCTGATGCGGGCGGAACGGGTGGGCAAGGAAACATTGCTGGCGCAAATCATCGAAATGGTGGCGGCGGCCCAACGGAGCCGCGCGCCGGTGCAGCGCCTGGCGGATGTGGTGTCGGGCTGGTTTGTGCCGGCCGTGATGGGCGCGTCCGCGATAACCCTGGCGCTTTGGCTGTGGCTGGGGAACAATCCCGGCCTGGCCACCGCGCCGGAAAAGGCGGCCGCCCGCGCCCTGGCCAACGCGGTGGCGGTCCTGATCATTGCTTGTCCTTGCGCGCTCGGTTTGGCCACGCCGATGTCCATCATGGTGGGCGTGGGACGCGGCGCGCGGGAAGGGGTCCTCGTGAAGAACGCCGAGTCCCTGGAAACACTGGAAAAAGTGGACACCATCGTCCTGGACAAGACCGGCACGCTGACCGAAGGGCGGCCCCGCGTGGTCCGCATTCTTCCCCAGCCGGGAATGGAGGAAGCGGGATTGCTCGGTCTGGCGGCGGCGGTGGAGGCGCGGAGCGAACATCCGCTGGGCGCGGCCATCGTGCGGGCCGCGCGGGAACGGGGATTGGATTTGGCGCCGGTGGAGCAGTTTAATTCCTGCACCGGCGGAGGCGTGACCGGGCGCGTCGGTGGGCGGGAAGTGGCTGTGGGGAATGCCGCGTTTCTGGAGGAGCAAGGCGCGCGCGGCCTGGCCGGGGCGCGGGAAGAGGCGGCGGAATGTCAAGCCTTGGGACAAACCGTCATGTGGGTGGCGCAGGATGGAAAAATCGCCGGGGCGCTGGCCGTGGCGGATCCCATCAAGGCCACCACGGCGGCGGCCATCCAACGGCTGCATCGCATGGGGTTGAAGATCGTTATGTTGACAGGGGACAACGAACAGACCGCGCGCATCGTGGCCCAACAACTGCGCATTGACGACGTGCGCGCCCAGGCCGGCCCGCGGCGGAAGATTGAAGAAGTGCGGCGCTTGCGGGCTGCCTCGCGCATCGTGGCGATGGCCGGGGACGGCATCAACGACGCCCCCGCGCTGGCGGCGGCGCAGGTCGGCATCGCCATGGGCACGGGGACCGACGTGGCGATGGCCAGCGCCGGAATCACCCTGGTGAAAGGCGACCTGCAAGGAGTAGTCAAGGCGATTGAGTTGAGCCGGAAAGTGATGAGAAACATCCGGCAAAATCTTTTTTTCGCGTTTTTCTATAATGCGGCGGGCATCCCCGTGGCGGCAGGATTGCTCTACCCGTTCTTTGGCATCCTGCTCAACCCGATGCTGGCCGCCGCCGCCATGAGCCTCAGTTCGGTCTGCGTCATCGGCAACGCCCTCCGACTGCGCAAATAGGGCGGCATTTCCCCCGTCGTCGAACCTACCAAGGAACCCCAGAATTGAGTTATCACATTGTTTTCAACGAAGTGAATGCGGACCTCGTTTGGACCGTTCTGCGCTGGCGTTCACAGATTCTCCAGAGGGATGGATGTGAGAACGCTGTAGGCCGCCCCTTGCGGGGAAAGCACACTCTGCATCAAATCCACTCTTCCCACCTCCCACTCCCCAAAGTCGCGGTCCTGTTCCTTGGCCAATGCTTCCGCCACCTGTCTCCGCCCTTCGGCATTCAAAATCGAGATGCGCCCGATCGTCAGGTGCGCATGGAATGGACGGTCTTCCCCAACGCAGCCGCAGGCCAGAAAGCCGGCGTCTGTCGCCTCTTTCAGCTCTTCCACCGGCCGCAAATCGCCCGCCAATCCGGCCCAGATAATGCGCGGCCGGCTCCGATTCGGGAAACATCCCAGCCCCGCCACGCGAACCATGTGCCGCCGCTGTCCCTGGCAGGCGGCGCTCAAGGCGGATTGGATTTCCGGGATGCGCGCGGTGGCAATCGCCCCCAGGAAATTCAATGTCAGATGGATTTGTTCGGGCCGGGTCCAGCGAATCGAGCGCGCCGGCAGTCCCGATCCCATGCCCGCGACGGCGGCTTGCAGACTGGCGAGAATGTGGGCTGGCGGGAACAGGGCGGCGAACAGACGTCTTGTTTCAGTTTCGGGCATAAGCGATTTGCCCTTCTAGGTGGCGTCGAACCGCCAGCCCAAGTCAAGCCATCTTCGGATTGGTGGCGCCTTTATTCAATAGTTGGAGTGTCGGCGCTGTGCGCCGAGGTCGAGCCACAGGCTCGACGCTACATCAAATGAAGGCGCCAACCCCGGATTTTTTGCCTTTGAGTTTTGGGGGCGGGAGCGGTTATGCTGGCGGAGTGAAACACAAAGGGATAGCGCGCCGCGCCGCCGCCAGATTGATCTTCGCCTCGCTGGTGTTGACCCTGGGCGCTTGTTGCATCGCCGCCGCCGCGGGCCGGCTGGGGCATGGGGCGCGCTTTTTATCGCTGCTTTGCCTGGTGGTCACGGCGGTGCTGGGGACGGTTTGGATGCTGTTCGCGGTGTTCACGATTTATTTTTTCCGCGACCCGGAGCCAAATCCTCCGTCCGGCCCGGGCCTGGTGGTGTCGCCGGGCCACGGGAGAGTGGACGCCGTCGAGCAAATCACCGAACCGCAATTCATGGGCGGATCTTGCCACCGCATATCCACGTTCCTGTCGGTGATTGATATTCATGTGCAGAATGCGCCCGTGGCCGGGAAGATCGCCTACTTCAAACATACGGCCGGCCAGTTCCTGAGCGCGCTCCAGGCGGAGTCGGGCTTGCGCAATGAAAATGTGCTGCTGGGTTTTGCCTCGGCGGAAACGCCGGGGGAAAAAATCGGGGTGCGGCTGATCGCCGGGGTTCTGGCGCGGCGGATCGTGCCGTTTGTGCAGATGGGGGACGAACTCAGGCGGGGGGATCGAATAAGCCTGATTCAATTCGGTTCGCGATGCGATCTCTATGTGCCGCTGCATTACAAAATCAAGGTCAACCCGGGTGATAAAGTTGTTGGCAGCCAGACGGTAATGGCGGCAAAATCCTGAGATATGGAAAAAGGTCCACCAGGCGCGGAAAGCCAACGGCCCCAGCCGGCGCTCAAGATTTATTTTCTGCCCAACTTGATGACGGCGGGGAATTTGTTCTGCGGTTTTGTGGCGCTGACCAAGATCGTGGAGGCGAAGGTCGGCGCCGACGGCAAATTCGACCACAACTCCTTTTTGGAAATCAAACTGGCGCTGGCGTTCATCTTGCTGGCGTGCATTTTTGATCTGCTGGACGGGCGCCTGGCGCGCATGGGCGGGGTCGAGAGCGCTTTTGGCCGGGAATTTGATTCGCTGGCGGACCTGATTTCATTCGGGGCCGCGCCGGCCTTCCTGGTTCATCGGGTGGTGCTGCGGGATGTTTTTTCCAGCACCCCGGAGGTGGGCTGGTTTATTGCGTCCATCTATTTGATTTGCGGCGCGCTGCGATTGGCGCGCTTCAACTGTCTGGCGGCGATGCCGGGTAGCGGCGGCGGGAAGGAATTCCTCGGCTTTCCCATTCCGTCGGCGGCCGGGTTGGTGGCTTCGGTGACGCTTTTCCTGATCTGGAATGAGAAGGATGAGAATAATTTCGCCACCGGGCTGTGGAAGCCGGTGTTGCCGGGCCTGATGTTGTTCCTCTCGTTCATGATGGTGAGCGAAGTCAAGTACCCCTCGTTCAAAACTCTCGATCTGCGCGCGCGGCGCAGCTTCACCAAGACGGTGGTGACGGTGCTCTTTATCGGCGGTCTGATTGTTTTGCGGAATTACATTTTGCATTTTGTTCTGCCGGTCATTTTCACCGCCTACCTGCTCTATGGATTCGTGCGCCCGCGGATTTCGCGCAAAGTGCGGGAGGACATAGAAGAGGAGACCGAAGACGACGAGGAGCCGACGCTCACCCCCTGACATGCTGTTCAATCTTCCTCCCTCGGTTGTCGCGGCGCTGACCGGCTTTCTCAGCGGATTTCTGCTGTCCGTGCCGGTCGGGCCGGTCAATCTGACCATCATGAACGAAGGGGCGCGGCGCGGGTTGGTCTGGGCGTTGATGATCGGTTTCGGGGCGGTGGCGATGGAGGTCATTTATTGCGCGCTGGCGTTCACGGGATTCGCCTCCCTGTTCAACGGCGAGGGGGTCAAGCGGGTGATGGAGTTGGGCAGCTTCGTCTTCATGCTCTATTTGGGGATTCGATTTCTCAGGGTGCGAACTGTCGTGATGCCAGCCGGCGTGGAGGAACAGATCAAGGCCAAATTCAATCCGCAGGCGGCTTTTGCCATTGGCTTCGTGCGGGTCATGGCCAACCCGGGGGTGTTCGCATTCTGGATTGTTCTGGCGGCCAATTTTATTTCACGCGAATGGGTGCAGGCGACCTGGCCGGGCAAGATCTCCTGCGTGGCGGGCGTGGCGGGCGGAACCTCGGTTTGGTTCAGCGGGTTGAGCTATGCCGTTTCGCGCGGCCATGGGAAATTCACCGAAAGAACCTTGTTGCGCATGGAACATTTTTCCGGATTCTGTTTGCTGGCCCTGGCCTTGATCCACGGCATTTACATGGTCTGGCGCATGGCCGAA
>Ga0182027_10013219_pt1 | contig 11531 bp, 8 predicted proteins | sample 712E1DmetaG_FD_121300 | JGI IMG/M metagenome (GOLD analysis project Ga0182027, IMG submission 121300) | Permafrost microbial communities from Stordalen Mire, Sweden - 712E1D metaG (Illumina Assembly) | ecosystem: Environmental > Terrestrial > Soil > Wetlands > Permafrost | place: Sweden...
CCGAGCACGCGGCGCGCCACTTCCATCACGGTCAGAAGTTGCAGCGCCTTGACGCGCCCGATGCCTTTGAGCCGGCGGTAATCCGCCTCGCTCCAGGCCAGCAGACCGGCCAGCGAGCCCGCTTCGTTGATGAGTCGCTCGGAAAGGGTGAGCACATCGTGGCCGTGCGTGCCGCTGCGCAGCAACATGGCCAGCAATTCGATATCGCTCAACGCCCCGGCGCCCATGCGCTCGAGGCGCTCCTGCGGGCGTTCGTTGACGGCCATCGCCTGGAGCCGGTTGGGAGGATAGGGAAGCGATTCTGCCATCGCGACTTTGTTTGTGACGCCCCGATCCTGTTTGGCAAACTCCGATCGCAGGGCCAAGCCGAAAGGGGCCAAGCCGAAGGGGTCAGTCCTCAAGTATTCGAATTGACCGGTGGTGATCGTGTGGCACGGTCGGGGGATGTCTCGTAAGCATCGGCTCGAATTTCCCGGCGCGATTTATCATGTGATCAGTCGCGGCAATTACCGCCACGATATCTTTGCCGAAGAGACGACGAAGGTCGCGTTTGAGAAGTGCTTGTTCGAGGCCTGTGCGAAATCGAGCTGGGTGTTGCACGCCTACGCGATCATGAGTAATCACTTTCACCTGGCGGTGGAGACTCCCGCCGGGAATCTGGTCGCAGGGATGCGCTGGCTGCTTTCCACGTTTTCCGCCCGGTTCAACCGTTATCGGGCCGAGCGCGGCCATGTGTTTCAGGGCCGCTACAAGAGTTTGCTGGTCGAGGGCGGTTCGGTGTTGGGCCAAGTGTGTCACTACGTTCATTTGAATCCCGTTCGCGCGGGGGTAACGACCGTGGAGGGCTTGAGGAATTGGCGGTACTCAAGTTATTGGCATCTTTGGCATCCTCGCACGCGGCCGGCATTCGTACAGCTGAAAACTTGTCTCGAACAAGCCGGCGCGCTGGCGGACACGCCGGCCGGGAGGGCGAGCTATGCCAGCTATTTGGCTTGGCAAGTGGCGGCGGGGCCAGCGGGGACTTCCGCCGCCTATCAATCCATGAGCCGGGGCTGGGCCTTGGGTGGTGTGGGCTACAAGCAGGCGCTGCTGCGCGATCATCAGGTTCTGGCGGAAAGCAAGGCGTGGGAAAACGCCGGCGCGAAAGAAGTGCGCGAACTTCAATGGCAGGCAGCACTGGAGGGAATGCTGTGCAAACTGGAACTGGGCCGGGATCAAAGCCTCGACGATCGCAAGGCAGCCGGTTGGAAAGTCGCCGTAGCCGCACAACTCAAAGCGACCACCAATGCCAGCAATGGCTGGCTGGCCCAAACCTTGCGCATGGGGAAGCCGGGGTCGGTCAGCACGTACGTGTCGCAGGTCCGACAGGGCAAGGCAGGCGTGGAGGTGGAACGACTAATTCGAATACTGGAGGACTGACCCCTTTTGGCTTCGCGGGCGGCGGCGGCGCACGGCAATCAGGGCCGCGCACGCACCGGCCCAGAGCGCCCAGGTCGACGGTTCGGGAACGCTGGATACCACCAGACCCTCGGGCCCGCTCAAACCCGACACGAGCGAGGCATTGATGGCCGCTCCCGTCACGGCATTGTATTCGCCGATCGTGCCGGTGCCGATGCCGCCGTTGCCGTAGTTGCTGACATACAGGTTTGAACCCGACACTGCGAGGCCCGTGGGGTAATTCAAACCCGAGACAAACGTGGAATTGATCAGCGCGCCCGTAAAGGCGTTGTATAAGGCGATGGTGTTGGCCGCGGAGTTCGCGACCAACAGGTTGGCGCCAACCACCACGACGCCATTGAGGCCGGTCGAGGCGGCCGGTGTGCTGGCGAGCAGTGCCCCGGTGCTGGCATTGTAGATACCGACCGAGTGATTATCAAAGCTCGAGACATAAAGGTAAGAGCCCGAGACCGTGAGAAAATTGGGATAATTACCCGGCCCCAGATACGAAAACGTCAGCCCCAAGGTGGTTTGTACCCCCGACGTGGCGTTATAGACGTTGATGTAGCCGTTCGTCTCCGTCGAGACATAGAGGCTGGAACCGGCCACCGCCAGGCCCGTCGGGGCATTCCCGGCTGAGCCGGTAATGAAGGTGGGGGTGACCAGCGCCCCGGTGTCGGCGTTGTATTCGGCCACACGGGCGTAGCTGGTCGCCGTGACGAGGAGGTTGGAGCCCACCAACGCGAGGCCCATGGGGCTGTTCACACTCACGCCGGAAGCAAAGGAGGCGTTGATCGCAAGCCCCGACGTGGCGTCGTATTCGCCCACGGTGGAGTTGGCATAGTTCGCGACGAATATCGTCTGCCCGCGGGCGGGAAGCGCCAGGAACCCAAGGGCGCATGCGACCGATAAGAGCGAAACGGCGCGCACGAGGACGGGAAAAGTGAGTGAGGATCGCCCTTTAAGGAACCGTGACAACATGCGGCAAGCAATGGGCATTAAGGATCGTGTCAATGGGCGCATCCCAGTTTCTGAAAACCGTCTTACACACGCTCCGATGGTAGGTCGGGGTTTATCCCCGACAGATTCTCCCCTGAGTGTCGGGCATCAAGCCCGACCGATCACGGAGGCGGCGAACACCGGTACGTTTTTAGAAACTCAACAATTCGGCTCCCCGCGTCCCTCACTGGGCGACGTAGCTGAGCGTATTCCACGGCGGCAGATCGACCGGCGTGTAGGCCGACGTCACGATGCCCAGCAGATTTTCCGGTCCGACGGATTCATCGTCGATGTCTTCGTTGCCGAGTCCGGCGGTGCGCCAGCCGCTGCGGGATTGGGCGACGAGCAGGTGAGCGATCGGCTGGCCCTCCTTGTTGCGATAGATCACCGTGGCACCGCGTTTCAATTGATCATACGAAACCCGTTCGATCACGAGCACCGTTCCGCTCGGATAAAGTGGCGCCATCGAGAGACCGTCGCCGCGCACGACAAAAGATCCATCGTGGCGCGCGGCGACTTGCTCGGCGTATCTCCAAGCTTCCTGCCGGGCCACGGCAATGGGTTGGGGCGAGTTGCCGAAAAAAAGGTGGCCCCGCCTAAAATCGGCGGCGCGACCGGGGGACGAAAACAGGAAAATGACGAGGAGAACTCGGAAAATCGGTAGGAGCCATTTCGTCATGCCTGAGATCAATTACGAACCCTCGCGTACGCGAGAAATAGCATGTGGGGTTAATTACCCAAGCGGGAACGAGGTTTATTCCTCAGCTCGACAGCGGCGCTCGACGGGCCACGATGGTAGGCATGGCTACAACCTACGAAAAGCTCCGCGCCGACATTGTCACCGCCATGAAAGCCCGCGACGCGGGCACGGTGATGGTGCTCCGCACGGCGGATGCTGCGATCCAGCGCGCGGCGATGGATGGCGGCAAACCCCTCGACGAGGCGCTGGTGGTCGCGACGCTCCGCAAAGCGGTCAAAAACCTGAACGACGCCAAGGTGGAATTTGCCCGGGGCGGGCGGACCGATCTGGTCACCGCCAACGAGACGGAGATCCGACTGCTGGAGAAATATCTTCCCGCCGGCCTGGACGCGGCGCGGTTGGAGGCGCTGGTCTTCGAGGTTATCAAGACGACCGGTGCGCAGTCGAAAAAGGACATGGGCAAGGTGATCGGCGCGCTCAAGCAGCGGCCCGAAGCGCCGCTGATCGACTTCGGCGCCGTGAGCAAAATCGTCCAGGCGAAGCTGCCGCCAGCGCCGGTTGCGACCGAGAAAGCAGTCTCCGAGCCCGGAATCGAAAGTCCGAAGCCGCCGGCCGGAAGCTGAAGGCGGGATGAAAACCGGCGGGCAACTATCCTAGAAAAATCAGTTGCACACGGAGATCCTGGCGCGGCGCAGCTGCAACCAAAGCAGCGGAGTTGAGACACGTGGCCGTGGCGAACATTGGTGAGCGCGAGATTAAGGTTAAAGATCTCATTCGAGTTATCACACCCGATGAGCGCGCGCGGCTCGGCACCATTCTCACGAGCTTCATCGATACGAAGAAAAACGCTGAAAAATCTGGATCGGAGTTTTAACCACAAATGGACGCGAAGCGGCGCGAATATCGGCGATGAAAGCATCGATTGCGCCGCTCCACGCGTCGCTGTGCCTGACTGCTGCCGCGCTCCGGCTCGACCCGCGCGGAACGGCAAACCGTTCCGCGACGGTTTCCAAAACAAGTATTCGCTGAAACGGGAAGGGGGGGCGATTTCGTTTTTAGCAGGGGGCAGTACGATAGAATAGGTTCGATCAACCGATGGCCGTCTGTTAGTTCTGCGCCATTACGTCCCATCCGGATGGCACCGTGGTCGCTCAATAATTCTGTTTTGGAACCGTAAGTAACCATATGCCTGAAATCAAAGACACCCACAACCGGCGCATTCTGGTGATCGACGACAATCGCTCGATTCACGAGGATTTCCGGAAAATCCTCGGCTCGAAAGAGGGGCTGGCCGTCGTCGAGCTGGCGAAAGCCGCCGCCGCTTTGTTCGACGAGGCCCCGGTTCTCCCGAGCCATCCGACCTTCGAACTGGATTCGGCGTACCAAGGGCAGGAAGGGCTGGCCATGATCCAACGGGCGCTGAAGGAGGATCGCCCTTACGCCATGGCCTTTGTCGATGTTCGCATGCCGCCTGGGTGGAATGGGATCGAGACGATTTCTCGCATCTGGGCGGAATATGCCGATTTGCAGGTGGTGGTCTGCACCGCCTACTCGGACTATACGTGGGAGGAGATGTTGGCCAAGCTCGGCCACTCCGACCGGCTGGTCATTCTGAAAAAACCATTCGACCCCGTCGAGGTCCTGCAACTCGCGAGCGCGCTGACGGAGAAATGGAATCTTTATCAACAGGTCAAGGGCAAGCTCGTTGAACTGGAGCGTCTGGTGCGGGAGCGGACGGCGGCGCTGGAGGTGACCAACACCGAACTCGTCGCGGCCAATCAATGCCTCATCGAGGCATCCAATCGGACCAAGGAGCTGGCCACCGCTGCGCTCGTCCCCAAGAAGCGCAAGAGCGAATTCCTGGCGCACATGAGCCATGAGATCCGCACCCCCATGAACGGCATCATCGGCATGACTGACCTGCTGCTCGACACCGAACTGACCCCGGAGCAGCGCGACGAAGCCGAAACCGTCCAACAGAGCGCCGCCGCCCTGCTCAGCATACTCAACGACATTCTCGACTTTTCGAAGATCGAGGCCGGCAAACTTGCCTTGGAGTCGATCGATTTCGACGTGCGGCAGACAGTCGGGCAGGTCGTGGAGTTGCAGACGGTCTCCGCGCGCCAAAAGGGTCTCGCGCTCCGATACTCCATCGGGCCGGAAGTGCCGGCGGCGTTGCGGGGCGATCCGCACCGCCTGCGCCAGCTGCTCCTGAACCTGATCGGCAACGCCGTCAAATTCACCGCCCAAGGCGAGGTCGTCGTCGAGGTTTCCAGTCAGGGGGAAACGCCCAAATCGGTCGTGCTGCATTTCGTCGTCCGCGACACCGGCATCGGCTTGTCCGAGGAAGTCCGGCAAAAACTGTTCCAGCCGTTTACGCAAGCGGACTCCTCCACCACCCGCCGGTTCGGCGGCACCGGTTTGGGCCTGGCCATCTGCCGCCGTTTGGTCGAGTTGATGAGCGGGGAGATTGGCGTCACGAGTGTCGAGGGGCAAGGCTCCGCCTTTTGGTTCCGCATCTGCTTGGAGAAACAATCGGCGCTGGACCGCGACAGCGCAAAAACTGCGCCCCCGGCTTCGGCGAAAGGCCATGCGGTCTCCGGCCGGAAGTTGCGCGTTCTTTTGGTGGAAGACAATGCGGTGAATCGGAAACTGGCCAACGCGCAATTGAGCAAACTGGGCTGCGAGATTGAGAATGCCGGCAACGGCGTGGAGGCACTGGCCCGGTGGCGGCGTGGCGACCTGCCGGATTTGATCTTCATGGACTGCCACATGCCGGAGATGAACGGCTTCGAGGCCACCCGGAAAATTCGCGAGGAGGAGAAGGCTCGATCGCTTGCCCCCATTCGAATTATTGCGATGACCGCCAGTGACATGCAAGGTGACCGGGATCTCTGTTCGGAGGCCGGCATGGACGACTACATTTCCAAGCCGGTGGACATGAAGGAACTCACCGCGCTGCTAAAACGAAATTTCCCCAACGGCGTCGTCTAGCGTCACGAGCCGGCTGAAAAGGGGCCAGCTTACTGCGGTGAAATCGGGCAAACTGGCAATGGCGGCGGGCCTTGGGCGGCCGCTATCAGCCACTGTGGGATTCGACTCAAGTTTGCGCCCATCGATCCGCTGCTTGCTCATCACGGGGCACTGATGCCTCGGACCTATAAACAACCAACAGAGAAACGTCCCATGAGCATCAATTCCGTCACCAGCGCAACGAGTACCAATGCCGCCGCCAGCTTCATGCAAGAGGCGGCCGAGACAGTGGCCCAAACCAAAGCCGAAGCGGCAAAGGGCGACTCGCAGGCTGTCCAAAAGCTTGCCCGCCTTCAGGTCCAAAACCCCCAGCCACAAGTCGCGCAGCCTTCCACCAGCCAAAACGCGCCGGAAACGACCGGGCGCTTTTTCAAGGCTACGATCTGAGAAGCCGCCCGCCGCAACCAAAGTTGCCGGACGAGCGACGTTAGCCTGGTAGCACGAGGGAAGATCTTGAATGGCGCCGATGGGTTGGAATCCATGACGCTGCTGAATTGCGCCCTCGTGTACCAGGTGAAGAAGGCCAACGTGCTGCGGACGGCGGGCGTGGTGAGTCATGCGCGGCGGGGCGCCATTGCCGTTCGGTTGCGGGCGGCGTTCGGGTTGGGGTGACAGGAAATAAACTCGGGGCGATGGCAACGACAGAATTGGCTGGTTACGGTCCCGACTGTCTCCGAGAAAATCATTGTTCCGGCGTTGCGGTAAGGGCGAAAACTTGGATGTTGTCCATCGCATCGCGGGCACTCCGTTGCCGGCCGCCACCGCCGGTTCCACCGATCACGTAGATCAACCCATTAAGGGCTACCGCGGTGGATTGGCTCGCCTCGGTGAAGCCGGCCTTGAAGACGGTTGAAGTGTGAGTGGTCAGGTCGTAGGCGAGGATTTCGTCCGCCGGATCATAGTTGCCGAAGAGAAAAAGGGAATTGCCCAACACGGCGGCCGAATTGGCGCTGACCGGCCGGTCGAGGTCCGGCAAACTCAGCCATTGATTCTTATCGGGAACGAAGCACTCAACGGTCTTCAATCCGCTGGCCGTCGTTGGTCGGTGATACCCGCCGGCCACGATGATGCAGCCGTTGGCTGTCCCGGCTTCGCATTCGCGAATGGTGGGCATCGGTACGCCTTTGGACCAAGTGTCGGTGGCAGGATCGTAGATCTCAGTCCAGTTGGTCTGTCTCATGGTTGCGGGTTCACCGTAGGCTCCGCCAATGACGTAGATCTTTTGGTCCAGCGACGCCGTCGCGAAGTACCCGCGCGGTGTTGGCATGGGCGAGCCGTGGCTGATTTTCCCCGATGCAAGGTCATAAATATCCATGGTCGCTTCAAACGGATTGCCCCTGGGCAGGCTGTAGCCATGCCCGCCAAAAACGTAGATCTTTCCGCCGATCAGCGCAGCGCCATGGTTGTGCCGTGGGGTCAAATTGTTCGTCAGTCTGGTGACTTCGTGAGAGCGGACATCGAAGCGTTCGATGTCGCTGAGGATACCGCCCGTATTGTGCCCACCGATGACGTAAACGTAATCGCCCTGCGCGACGGCGACGGCACCGAATCGTTCGGTCTTGAGATGAAAATCGCCCACCTTCGAAAGCGGCACTTGCGGCGTCTGGACCGGCGTCACCTTGAGCAGCACGAGCATGCTGTAATCGCTGCCGTTGGGCGCCTTCAAGAACAAGGCAGACCATTGTTCCTTACGCGTGGTGAACTTCAGATCCTCTTTGAAGCCAGCCACGAGCGGCTTGCCGATTTCAAGCGCGACGCCCGGGATTTTGGTGCGCGTGGTGACCGTCACGATATCCAGATTGCAGGCAAGGAGGAGGCTTTCGGCCACATCGACCGCCGGGGTAATCATGAACTTCAGCCGGCAGTGGGGGGCTTCCGGCGAATTCGCCGGGATTTCCCTGACCTGAAAGTTGTCATCGCCGAGGCGTTCGAAATACTGGGTGGGCACGGTAGACGAAATACTCACCGGCTGGCCGGTAGTGAGGATGATCGCGGGTGCCGCCACCAAGTTGAACGATTCGGGTGGAGTCTTGCTGCCGTTCCAAGTTGGCTGGGTGCCGTCAAGGGCGAGCGTCGCTTGATCGAAGTGAGCGACGGCCGGCGGCTGAAAGACGGTGCCATGGGTTTCATCGGTCAGTCCGGCGCCAGGGATGTCCACCTGATGGAAATCGGCATTTCTAAGGATAAAGATCCTGGCCTCCAACCTGAGTTTCTCGCTGGCGTGCAGGGTCGAAATTGCGGGCAACAGAAGTGCCGCCAGTCCAGCGATGAAAAGAAATGGTTTCATAGGGTTTGAGTTAAGGTGATGAATTGCTGGGGTCCTCAGCTGAAGGGGAGCCGGTGCTCACCTCGAAGTGCGGCAGCTGGTTCGCGGTTGTGGGGGGATCGAGGAGCAACTGGCGCATGCGGCCTCGCGCTTCGAATCGATATTCGATCGGGACTGGCGACAGCGGTTGGGACCATGGCAAAACCAGCAGGCACGCGGCGATTGCTCCGAACGCGCTCAAGCCGGCAAGCCACCAGGCCAGCATCGGTTTTCGCGACCATCGCCGGGTTGGCCCAGCCATGGCGAATACCTGGTTCATGCGTTGATCCAGGGCGGTGGAGGGGGCGGCCAGGCGCACGGATTTCCAATCTCGTTCGAACTCACTCATGGTTTTCGGTGGTCAATGTCGCCTTCATCTTGCTGAGCCCCCGCCGATACCAGGATGCCACCGTCGGCAACGGAACTTGGCGTAGGTCGGCGATTTGTTGGAAGGTAAATTCATCGAAGATTTTCAGGACGATCGTCTCACGTTCATCGGGTGAAAGCAGGCAGAGCCATTGCTCCAGTTCGTGGGGTCCGCCAACGGTTGACGCCATGGCAGACGAGGCCTCCACCGTTCCTTGTGCTTCGAAGATCGAATCGTGGCGCACCTTCGTGCGGCGCAAGGCATCGAGCGCCGCATTGCGCACGCCACGGAAGACGTAGGGACGCAATTCGGCCGGCATGGCGCCGCGTCGCATGAGCTGCTGGAAGACGCTATGGATCGCGTCTTCAGCTGACTCGCGATTACCGGTGAACGATACAGCATAGGTATAAAGCTGCTGGCGGAATTCGACGTAAAAGGCCCGCAGGGTCTCGGTCTCAGTCGGGTTCATGCCTTCAGGGGTATAGCCGGTGTATGCATCATGCTATCCACGCAGCAGGGTGCCACTTTTGTGCATGGTCAATGCGAGTTCGGCGTGGCGGACCGCTCGAATGTCGATGGCGGGGCCGAAAACATTCGTGCGAGACCAAGACATCCCAACGGCCGAATTCGGGCTTAACCTTCCGCGCATTTCACGCTCCTCTCACGCGAAACCATGAAACTCGCGCGATGTCCCGGGTCCGGTTGGTGGCTGGCCGCATTGCTGTTGGCCGTCGGTCTGGTGGTCCTCGACAGCGCGGAGCGACTCTACATGGTCCGCGCCATCACGGCCGTGGGCGCAGCGAATGCGCCGCCGCTACCGTCCGATCGCACCTCGCCTTCCGGTTTTGCCTACGGGCAGCGCACGTTGATCCTGCCGGATATCGGGTTGGATGGCTACCAGTGGATCATGCAGACGCAGCGCATGCTGGCCGGCGATGGCGGGCGTATCCGCTGGGTCAATTACGACAACCCGCCGCAAGGCCGGCCGGTGCATTGGAGCTCGTCGTTTCGCTGGTGGCTGGCGGCGGTGGCGTGGATCGACAGCCAGGTGACAGCGCATCCGTGGGCGGTGTCGGTGGAGCGGGTGGCGCCGTGGGCCAATCCTTTGTTGCTGGTGCTGGCGCTGGGGGCGCTGGTGCCGCTCGTGGCGCGCCGGTTCGGTGCGGTCGCGGCCGCGTTGCTGGCGCTCGGGCTCGTGACGGTGTATCCCGTTTTCGAATCCTTCGCCGCCGGGGGACCCGATCATCACGGTCTGGCCATCGGCTTCGGTTTGCTGACCCTGCTGAGTCTGGCGGCTGGCGGTGCCGGTTGGATACGGAGCGACGTAACGGAAGCCGCGCGACGGTCGCCCGCCGCGGATACTTTGTCCGGCTGGTGGCCCGACCGGGCGCAAGCGCGGCGCTGGTTTATCGTCTCCGCGGTCGCCGGCGGCGCGGGATTGTGGGTCAGCGCCCCCACGGTGATTCCGCTGCTGGGCGGAATCGGGTTGGGCGCACTCTGGAGCACCGGCTGGCTGGGACGCGGGCGGTCTGCGGCGGAATTGGGGAGACCCGATCCGACGCTCTGGCGGGTTTGGGGCATGGCCGGGGGCGCCAGTAGTCTCGGGTTCTATTTGCTCGAGTACGCTCCGGCGAATTTCGGGTGGCGGCTCGAGGTCAATCACCCGCTCTACGCCCTGGCCTGGATGGGCGCCGGCGATCTGCTGTGCCGGATTTGCCAGGGGTGGCAAACCAGACGGGGGGCCACTACCACGCGCAGCCTGGTCTGGCTGATCCCCAGCATCGTGGCGGTGGCCGCCGCGCCGACGGTCATGCTGCTGGCGCCCGGGCGTACGTTCTTCGTCGCCGACGATTTTCTCTGGGCTTTGCACCGGGACTACATCGCGGAGTTTCGCAGCCTGCCGCAGCAACTGGCCGGTTTGCCCGCGGCCTCGGTTGCCCTGGGGCTAAGCGCCGTGCCGTTGCTAGGATTTCCCCTGGCTGGCTGGCTCGGGAGTCCACAGTGGGCGCGGCCGTGGCGGGCCTTGTTCGGGCTGGTGTTCGTACCGGGTGTGGTGCTGCTGGTTTTGGCGATCGCCCAAGTGCGTTGGCTGGGCATCGACTGTGCCGTCTGGCTGGTCGCGCTGATGGTGGCGGGATTCGCGACGACCGCGAACGGGGCAGGGTTTCAGTGGACCGTCGGTCGCAGAATCGCGGCTGGTGCAGTGCTGGCGCTCATCGGGCTGCCCTATCCCTGGTATCTCATCCGGACCGGGCTGGCCACGATGGCGCACGAGGTGGGCGCTTCGGAGAAAGACATGCAACGCATCGCTACGCGCGACGTGGCCCGTTGGTTGCGGACGCGGCTGGGCGGGGAGCATGGCGTGGTGCTCGCCGCGCCGACCGAGACGACCTCGTTTATATACCACGGAGGCTTCGATGGCCTCGGCACGCTGTATTGGGAAAACGGCGCGGGCTTGAAAGGGGCGGCGGAGATCCTGGGCGCGGCGTCGTCCGAGCAGGCGCTTCAGCTTGTCCGCCAGCGGGGCATTACGCATATCGTGCTCTTTTCATGGGCACCCTTTGACGAATCGTATGCGCGCCTCGCGCGCGGCTTGCGGAGCGGGCAGCCGGTGCCGCCGGACGCGTTTATCGAACAACTGCGACAGGCGGGCGCCTGTCCGGCGTGGTTGCGGCCCGTTTATTATCCAC
>Ga0182027_10013220_pt1 | contig 11530 bp, 8 predicted proteins | sample 712E1DmetaG_FD_121300 | JGI IMG/M metagenome (GOLD analysis project Ga0182027, IMG submission 121300) | Permafrost microbial communities from Stordalen Mire, Sweden - 712E1D metaG (Illumina Assembly) | ecosystem: Environmental > Terrestrial > Soil > Wetlands > Permafrost | place: Sweden...
CAGCATCCCCAGGACCGCCAGAAACACATTCAGCAGCGTGTTGTCCACAGCGCCCCCGTCGCGCCACGTGAGCCACAACTGCACCCCCGCCGACGCCCCCGCAATCACCATTAACGCCACCAAGCCGATCACCCGGTCCAGGATGATCGTGATGAACGACTTGGTCTTCGACCCCGTCAGCCGCGCCGCATACACGATCTTCACCAGATCCCCCCCCGTGATGCCCGGCAGGATGATCGAATAGAACTGCCCCACAAACGTGAGCTGCAAGCATTTCCCCAGACCCATCTCAATCCCCTGCGGACGCATCAGATTCCGCCACCGAATCGCCGTCACCAGAAATGGAATCCCCAGCAGCGCCCAAGCCGCGGCCATCTGTGGCCATTTGCTGCTGGCCTTTCCCGCCAGGGTCTTGAGCCCCTCATGAATGCGCCCCTCCTCCAGCATATCCAGGGGCACTTCCTTCTCGCGCGCCAGACCCAGCGTGCCGCCGCCGGCCACCGGCGTGTCCGGGTTGATCACCACGCTCTGCCGGATGCCGTTGACCTCCACCAGCACCGGCTTGCCGGGAAACGCAATCCGCACCAGCGCTCGGTTCGCCTCCACCCGCTGGCTCACCACCTGCACTGGCACCTTTTCCGGAAACGTCACCGCGTTGACCACCGTGCCCGCCGGCAGGTCCGCCGTGTTGTTCCACGCCACGCCCCGTATCACAATCCAAACCCCAACGACCGCTATGACCAGCTTGAGCATCGTCAGAAGCAGCTTCTGCACGCGCTTGGCGGGGGATGGTATGGGGGGATGGGCCATGGGATTTCCGTTGATCGCAATGCCGGCGAGATTACCGCATTTGCCCGGTGTTGGCTATGCGCTAGGCCATGCGCTGCAGGATTCTTTGGCAACAAGGTGCGGTATGTCACAATCGACGGCCAAGGGAAACGGAACCCGAAGCGTCAGCGAGGGCGAACTCCCGTGTTTTTTCCATCAGGCAGTTTCTTCGCGCAGATGATGGATCACCCCGCGTTTATGAGCTTTCTTTCTTCAGTGAAAGCAAAGGCATGACAGAATCAAGGGCAATGAAATTGAATATAACTAATATTGTAGATAGTATCATGTATATATTATTACATCTGATGCGTCTTGCCGGTGGCCGCTTGGCGATACGCTGCAAAATCACGGAACGTCACGGCACATCTCGCATTTATCATTGTGCATTGTGTCTTGGAAATAGACTGACGACGCAATAGCAGTGCAGCATGTCACAAACATGATAATTCGTGGACGTGGTGTTTCCCAATGATCATCTTCATATGGATCCAAATCTGACTAGCCGCGAGAGCGCTGGCAGATGGCCGCTTATGGCAAGAGGATAATGGCGGAGTAATCGTAGGCTCCTCATATCGCCCTCCAAATAGCCCCGGCAGCGGTGAATGAATCGTGCCACAGGCAGTAGCAATATATTGTAAATCGTTATTCATTCAGCAGCACTTACTACCATCAATCACTCTGGTAGGGGTATAAACCAGACCCTCCGCTGCGGCCTTCTGGTGTGTACCTATTACTTGGCCGTCTGGGTCCACCAATTCCTCTGCATGCTCACCGCCCACCCGTTCAGCATCAACCTGGACCAAAGACACCGGCACAAGCAATAGCCGTCCAACACCCAGACCGATCGAGAGAACCCTACAACAAATGAACCAGCACCCACGTTCCACGTAGAACAATTTTTCACCAGCACTCCGGAATTCCATTGACGCCTGCCGCGCTTACTCGCTATAACACGTTCCACGTGGAACATATTCGAGAACGGAGTCTCTCATGACTGTAAAAGATCGCCCCCGTCTGGGCCGTGGCCTTAAGTCCCTCATCGCTAACCCCGTGGGTGTTAGCTCCCCCCCAGCAGACCTCCAGCCTCCCACCAACGGCGATCGTCTTGCTGAGATCGATCTGGCCCTGATCGACCCCAACCCCCACCAGCCGCGAGCCGCCATGGATCCGCAATCGCTCCAGGAGCTTGCCGCCTCCATCAAGTCCTCCGGCATCCTTCAGCCGATCATCGTTAAACCAGTGAACGGCCGCTATCAGCTAGTCGCCGGCCACCGCCGCACCGAGGCCGCACGCCTCGCCGGCCTCACCAAAATACCCGCCCTGCTGCGTCACGATTCCACCGAAGCCCAACAGGCCGAGTGGGCCCTTATCGAAAATATCCAGCGCCAGGATTTGAACCCCATCGAGCGTGCCAAAGCCTACCGTTCCTATGTGGATACCTTCCATATCACCCACGCCCAGGCCGCCGAGCGGCTGGGAGAAGATCGCGCCACAATCTCTAACTTCTTGCGGCTTTTGGACTTAAATACAGGAGTCCAGGATCTGGTTGCCCGCGGCCTACTGTCCGCCGGGCACGCTAAAGTGCTCGCCGGCGTCACCGACGCCCCCCGGCAGGACGCCCTGGCCAATCGTGCCGTCGCCGAAGGGCTCAGCGTCCGCAAACTCGAGGAACTCATCACCAATCCCCCCGCCGACCTCGCCGGCAAGGAATCATCCACCGCCGTCTCCGCCCACACCCGCACCCTCACCGCCAAATCCCCGCATGTCGTGGAACTCGAACAGGAACTCTCCCGCAAACTGGGCACCCGGCTCCGCATCTTCCCCAGCAAGAAGAAGAACACCGGCAAAATCGTCATCCAATACTTCTCCCTCGATGAGTTCGACCGCATCGTGGAAAAGTTCCAATAATATTGAATGTTTATATATTCATATGTTGTTTCTTTGATGCACGTTCGCCGCCAAGCGCCAGTATGTTCGCCCGTGGCCGCACCTCTCGGCATTCACATGGGAACATGAGCCGCGAATAACTCACAGAGTGCGGTCTTTGAACATACAGGCGCATCTATCAGTCGGCGCGGCCTCTTCCGATTTCTATCGGGCAAATCCTTGCCTTGACGACAAGCGTATTCGCCCTTTGCAAGTCCAACACCACCCACACATCCGCGTCCATCCGTGTTCATCCGTGGCCAATTCCCGTTTTCCCGACGAGATCATTCGCCCAAATAACCACTGTGAAACTCAGTGTCCCGGCGCCCTCGGTGTCGATAATCGTCGTAACGTACTGGTTCAAATTTGATTGCCGCACCGTAGTGCCGTGCCCCTCGTGGTCGCCGTTTACGCCGACCGCCGTGCCACAAATAAATTGTCATGCCCGGGCACAATCACGTCGGCAATCTCGAATAGCTCCCGCAACGACTCCTTGGCCTTCTCCAGATCCCAGCAGTCCGCAAACACCTGCCCCGCCGCAAAATGCCCCGCCGTGGGCACCGCATCGCCCGCCACAATCGCCGTCAGCGTCGGCTCCGTGACGATCAGCCCGCACTGCCCCGGCGTATACCCCGGCAATGGATATAGCCCCAGCCCCTCGGCCAGTTCATCCGGCGCGGCCTGCACCTTCTCCAGCAGCGCCCGCTCCTTTTTCACCAGCGCATCGAGTTCCCTTTCCCCCTGATGTACCGCCTGCTCCTCCGCCCGATCCAGCGCCTCCGTGACCGCATCAATCTCCGCCTGGTGCATCCACCACGCCGCTTTGGCAAATCGTTCCAACCCCCGCCGATGCACCGGACGCCAGTTGGTCAAAAAGATATGCGTGATCTGCTCGCCCCGAATGCCCGCACGTTCATGCAGCCGGGCGTCGAGTATGTCGCCAGGCAGTGACGGATCCACAAGAAGCGCCATATCCCCGGATCTGATCAGCGTGGTCGTGGCATGGCTGGCGCGCATCGGCACGCGTTCGTTCCACAAGGGATTCTTCGACAAAACGCCAATGCTGATGATCGTGAGTTCCATGAACCCCCTCGTGAAAGCCGATGCCTAAATCACGCCGCGACCCTCAGGCGGCGTTTAAAATCCTGCGTGCGCTTCGTAACCTCGTGGTGACGTCACTTCGGCTGCGGCATCAACGTCGCATTGTTCACCTGGATCACCGTGATGTCCGAGCCTTCCATCTTCTTGCTGACGCCCCGCACGCCGATGTACTTGCCCACCAGCGAACCAATGTCAATCGACGCCGACGCCGGATCCACATACGCCACCACCCGGCCCGTCTGCGGATTTACCAGGGCATACTTGCCCGCCACAATCGTCGAGGTCTGCAGCAATCCCTCCGCACTGTACGGCCCCGCTTCGCGCGCCGCGGCAATCGCCTTCTCCGCCTCTTCATACTGCTGGCGCAGGGCGTCGCTCTCCTTCTTCGTCGCGTCATTGGCCGCGGCCTGCTCGACGATCAGCCGCTGCACCGTCATCGTCCGCTCAATGGCCGCGATGTCCGCCTGCGCCCCGGCCTTCACCGACGGCGAAACGTTCTCCAGCGCCAGAATATCCTTGAATTCCTGCAAGAGCCCGCCCACGTTCTGCTGTGCCGGCGGTTTCCGCGCTTCATCCTGATACCGCGCGTTCGCCTCGCTAAACTTCGCCGTCGCCGTTTCCGAATACGTCACCTTCGGCACCAGCACGGGCAACGGTGTCGTTCCCGCCCCGCCGCCAGTTGCCGTATTGCCCGCCGCCGTCCCCTGCACCGCCGGCGTCTCGAGACCCGGCGTCTGCGGCACAACCGCCGCCACCGTCGGCACCGTCGTCGGCGCTTCCACCGTGATCCCCGCCGGCCCCGTCACACCCGCCGGCAATTTCAACTGCGCCACCTTGTATTCCGCCCCCGGCGCCGCCTTCACATACTGGGCGCTCACAAAAAAATACGCCTTCTCCGGCGGGGCGATCTCATAATACTTGTCCGTCGCCCCCAGAATCTTCACCTTCGTCCCCTTCCGCAGCGACGGCGGAAGAACCGCATACGGATCGGCATTCTTGTAAATCGCCGACCCCGCGTGAACATTCACATAATCCCCCTTCACCGTCCCCGTCGCGCCCCCGTTGTCCGGCTCCACAAATTCCTTGGCCAGCATGCAAAAAGCCCCATTGGGCGGCAGAATCTGATACCACCCCTTGTTCACCCCCACGACATACACCAAGTCGCCCTTCACAAGCTGCCCGATTTCATAATATTTCTGATCCGGCCCCGACCGCACGTACACCTTGTCCCCCGTGATGGACGCCACAAACGCCTGCGCGAATGGCGCATCCGCAGCCACAACAACATTCGCCGGAGCGGTGGCCGCCGGTGCCGTCGTCGGCGCGGCAGCCGTGGCCGGCCCAGGCACGGCAAGAATCGGCGTCGCCGGCGTCGCCGGGGCTGGCGCAGGGCTGATGGCCGCAGGCGCAGTCGTGGGTGCGGCCATGGTGGCCGCAGGGGCGATCGCGGCAGGGGGGTTGGTTAAGATGAGTGTGGGTCCGCCGGGTGCCGCAGGCGCGGTTTGCGCCCACGCCGGCGAAATACCGGCGGCGGCGATAATGGCCATGCTCACAACCTTGAGGGTGCGGAAAGTAAGGGGGGTACGTGGGGACATCGCCATCTCCTTATGACAAGCCCGCGGCGGGCGGAGGGTAAGATGGTGGAGGGTATCATCCGATAAAAACAGCGTCAAGAAATCCGCAGCCGCGGTTTGCGGCCCAACGGTGGTTTCTGACGTCATTCCGAACCCGCCTTCCATGTGATTATCCACCCCCCAGGCCCACCCGCTTGAAGTTTTACACCCTCGCCGGCGGAACGCTAACCGGTTTATTCATCCCCCGAGGAATTTTCAGAATCATCCGCCGCCAGGATGCGCCGCAGGTCCGCTATCTCGGCATCAATGGCGTCCGGGTCGGTTTCGTACTCGCCCACCGCCAGCCGCAATAACCGGGCATACATCCGCTTGGCGGTAACCAATAGGTTGGCCGCCTGCGATGGGGATTCGAGTTTCAGGCCCGCGGCAAGCTCCTCATACGGCACCACACGCCCCTTGCCAAAAACTTCCGCCAGAATCCGCCCCTCGAAAACAGCCCACACATCGGCGCGCTGTGACCGCGCACATTCCTGGCGCATGGCCTCGATCACGTCATGCACCAGCGCCCGGGCCCAGGCCGCTTCCACCACCATGTCCGGCGAAACGCTCCCGGCGCCCGCGCCAATCCCCTCACCGTCCGCGTCGAACGCTTCGGCGGCACGCACACGCGCGGCACGCCCGCGGCTGATTGCAAAATTGTTCAGGCTGGTCAGCAATAGCGTCCGAAAACGACCCCGCGTTTGATCCGCCCGGCGTATCAACTCGTGTTCCAACAGCCGATCGGCAATGAACGCTTGCAACAACTCGTCGGCATCTTCCGGCGACAGTCTTTTTACGAACCGGAGGTAGGACCGTAACGCCGGTTGATACCGCCCCAGCAGCGCCCCCAGCGCCTCCCGCCGTGCCGCGGCGTCGGTCTCTCCGGCGCGCTGCACCAGCGACCAGTGCGTGTTGGGAAAAGGCTGGTAGTCCATCGAAGACATCCGCCACAATCTACCGATTGGGCGGCGGGGAACAAGGGCGCGCGGAAATATGCGGGCGGGCGTCATGCAGACAAGCGGACAAAAAGACACAGAAACAAAACGAGACCGTCATGCGCCTCAGCACACTGGGACGCCAAAGAGAATGGGGCCGGAGCCACCGTGGATCTGCCCTTTTCCCAGTCAGACCGATCGGCGGCTCCGGCCCTGTTGTGTGCGTCACCGGAGCAACAACTTGTCGTCATATGTCATACGACGGGCAGAGCCGGAAGGTTCGAAACTTTTTTTCCCGGCTTGCCGTTGTCTTTCAGCATCTATACGCGTGGGGAACGGAAATCCTGCGCAGGTGTTTTTCTCGATTTCCAAAAGAATTTGGACCCCCCTCCCCCCCCCCTTGTCCCTTGTCCCTTGGCCATTGATCCTTGCCTCCCTCCTCTCCCGCCTTCACTTGATGACCTTCAGGCTCCCCTGCTCGGCATCGAGTTCCATCCGGATATGCGCCGTGGGCTGCTGGGGAACCTCCACGTTGGCCGTCACCTGCTTGCCGCCGGGAAGCGCAATCGTCACGGCATAGGAGCCATGAAAAACGCGCGCCAGATACGTGCCGTCGAGGGAGAGTTCCCCGGAGGCATGGGAGCGCCAGGTTTCCGTGATAAGTTTTTTCAGCACATCCCAGGCGGGTCGCGTATTGCCGGCGGCATCAATCAGGCCGCTGTTGGAAGCGCCCCAACCGTTGGGCGCCAGGCCCCAATAGTTGATCAGGTCCACATCCGGATGGGAAAAAACAATGGTGAAATAGCGCGCCAGCAATTCGCCCTGCAGTGCCGGCGTCAGGATGCCGGAGCGCATCGGGCCGCACATCGATCCGCCAAGTTGCAGGTATTCTTCTGTGATGTGGACGCGGACTTTGCGCTCCTGAAAATAGTCGATGACGTTGTACATCTCACGCGGATCGGCCCAGACATCCATCGGCCAGTGCCCATGTATCGAGAAAAAGTCCGGATGAATGCCCTGGGCGATGAGCCAATCGACGGCATCGGCGCCTTTGTACTCCAGGGCGTTGCGCTTCACCCCGCCCTGGCCAACGGCGCTCGCAACGGGCGTGCTCGTCGTGCCGTCCCAGAAACGCACGCAGTCGGACAAGCCAAACTGGTTGCCTGGATACCTTTTCTGCAATTCCTTAAACACCGGCGGCACATACTGCATCATGTATTTTTCGTTGACCACCTGCCAATACTTGATGCGGTCGGCATAACGGGCCACCGTGTCAAAACAGTGCCGGTTGAATTCCGTCTGCATGGCGGCAATGGGTTTGGAGAACGATAGCCCCGTTTGCCCGCCCACGCCGCCCATTTGTTCAACCCAGGCCGGAAGCACGCCGCTGAGATGGTGGAACTCCAGCGCTATGCCGTTCTTCGTGGCGTAGTCAACATACTTATCTAGATCGGACCAGTTGTACTTGCCCTTCGTCGGCTCGATGTATTGCCACTTGGCGGAAAACGGAATCATCGAGGCGTTGAAGACTTCGGGCGCTTTTTGCAGTTCGATCGGTCGCACCGGCACCGGCTTGAGATCGCCGTTCGCCGGCAGATTGTTGGCCTCAAAAAAGCCCAGCGACACGCCAAAATTAAACGCCTGCTTCGTCTGGTCGGCCTTGATCGCCAAATTCTGCACCGGATGGCCCGCCGCATCGACCACCTGAAACGTCACATCCGCCTTGCGGTACGTTTCAATGTTCTGCGCCACCGTGGTGTTCATGAACTTCTCGGATTCCGCCCACACGTTCGCATTAAACACGCCCGGCGGCACCGGCGGCGCTTCGATCACCGGCTCATACACGATGTAATGCTCGTCGGAATACGCCTTCACCAAAGTGCGCGACCGGCTGCCCGCGGCCGGCGTTTTTAGCAGGATGTAGTCGGCCTTGTATTGCTCGGCCAGGCCCACCAGCGCCGCGTCATCCAGCGCCTCCAGCGACTTGCCGTCGCGCAGCAGCACGCTCCGCCCATCCTGCGTCAGCGTCAGGCCCGGCTCGATGTCGCGCACGCGTTCCAGCCACGGCGGGCCGAAAGCGGCGGAAAAATACATCTGCGTGCCGTCGCGCCAGTCCCCGACCACGGATCGTTCCGCAAAAATGCGGAAGTTGGTCGTCCCTGCCGGCGTCAAAAAGAGCGCCTCGGCCGGGGTTTGCCGCCGCGCCCACTCCGCAACCTGCACCAACGCGGCGTTGTCCTTCGAGAGCCCCTCGGCCATCTCACGCGTGAAAAGCACCCGCACAAAGAAACACCCGGCAAAAACCGTCAGCGCCGCCAGAACCAGCCGCACGCTGCGCCGCCGCGCCACTCCCAACATCACCCCCAACACCACCGCCTGCAACAATATGGCCGCCGCCAACGCACGCATCCCCGCGGCATCCGATGAGCCGCTGGCCTGGGGCCACAGGTTCAACTCCTCCGACAACAGCGGCAGCGGAAACTGAATCTGCAAATACGCCAAAAACGCCGCCAGCAAAGCCCCCACCGCGACAATCGCCTGCCGCCACGACAAGTGCCCGGCCACCAACCCCGCGGCCAATGCCCCGGCCACCGCCGCCGGCAGCAGCGGCAACAGTGCCGGCACGCCCAGCGTCAACAGCACCAGCACCCCGGAAATCACCTCCATCACCCGCGCCGCCATCGGCAGCCTAAACGTGACGCCGCCCAATGTCTGCGCCGCCCCCGAAGCCCCGGCACGTATCGCCGCAATCGCCCCATGCGCCACATGCACCAGCATCAAAACCATCAGCAGCCGCGACGCCCGGAACGGCTGCAACCGGATCACCATAGGCACCGGCCAGATTTCCGTAAACACATACCCCGCCGCAAATAGCGCCAACACCGCCAGCGTCATCAGCACCGTCATCCGCGCGCCGCGCTTCGCCCCGCCCGCCTCCACGCCCCGCCGCAGCGGCGAAAAACTCCACGACAGCACGAACAACGCCCCAATCAGCAGATACCGCGGCACGTCCGTGTCGCCCGCCGCCCACCACGCCGACGGAAATGAGTGATCCGCCGAACGTATCCGCATTAAGTCCACCCACTGCGCGTCAAACGTCTGCTGGTTGGCCGACATCAGCGCCAGCGTCGGCGAGGCCACGGCCAGCACGACGGACCCGCACAGAATCGCCCGCGCCAGCCATTCCGCAAGCCGCATCTCGCGCACGTCCGCCAGCAGCGCCGCCGCCAGCATCAGCAGCGCGTACGCCGCCGTCAGCGCATGCAGATTGAACAGCGCCCCCGCCAGCGCAAAGGCCCCCACCCACCGCCCCCGATACCCCAGCGCCAGCGCCGCCACCGCGATCGGCAGTGCCGCCAACGTGTGCGTGAACCCCGGCGAATAAAACGTGTCGCCCCCCCAGGCATGCAGATGCCCCGCCACCAGCAGCGCCGCCCCGGCGATGGCCGTCGCATGGCTGCGATAAATGCTCCGCCCCAGCCCATACACCGCCGCCAGCGTGAGAAAACTCGTCACGATCTGCCCGGCCAGATACAGCGTCTCCAAGCTCATCACCGCCAGCAGCGGCGCCAGCAGCCGGAAAAAGTAACTCGGATACAACGGCATCGTCTCGACAACCATCGGATCGGACGCGTACGTCCACGGCTCCGCCCAATGCTTCAAAAACGCAATCTGAATCGCCTGGTTCCCCACCCCCAGTTGATAACCCCCCAGCGCCACCTGCGCCGCCGCCAGCAGCAGGCACAACGCCAACCCCGCCCACACCGGCACGGGCGAGCCGCGCCTAGGGTCAGGCTCCACAACACGATCGGCCGGACTCGCCGGTGATGGATTGGGTGTGGCAGTGCTGGTCATGGTTCCGGGGCTTCCTCCATCAATTGGCGTATCTTAACTGTTGCCACCGTCCCAAACATGTGTCAATCCGCGCCCAACCGTCAGGCCCTGCTTCCGACTTGGAGTACAACGCACAACCGTGTACAACGTTGTCTATGACCAGACACCCACGAATTCCCGCTTTCGCGGCAATCCTCCTGACGGCACTCGCCGGTTTCGGCATCTTTGCCGCCACCGGCCAGTTCCGCAAAACCGACCTCGCCCACGCGTCCCTCGAAGATCTCGAAAAACAAATTCTCGTCAGCAAGGATGGCCGCGTCCGGCTGGCCTACGGCGACAAGCTCCGTGACCTCGACCGCTTCGCCAGCGCCGCCCAAGCCTATCAACGCGCCTTGGAACTTCAGCCCGACCTCACCGACGCCCGCCTCAAGCAGGGCCTGTCGCTGGGCCAATCCAATGCCGACGCCTTCTTTGATTACGTCGGACGCCTCTCGATGAGCTACCCCAAAGTGGCCGTCGATCTCCTGGACCGTCCCGAACTCCGCCCCCTTCACGCCGACCCGCGCTGGGAACCCGCCGCCTCCGGCGCCCAAGCCCAGGCCGTGGACTAAAAAACATTCGCCATACCGCTCGGAGTGCCGGCTTTAGCCGGTCGTCTCACGCTTTCACACTCCCATCTTCCCCCGCATCTGCTCAAAGACCACCTCATTCCCCGCCCGCCGCACTTCCCGATAAATCCCGCGCACCTGATCAAACGGACACAAACTCGCATAATCACAATACGAACAAGGAATCTCCGCACCTACCCGGCACGGCTCCGGCGCAATCTTGCCTCCCGCCAATTCATCCCCCAGCGCCGCAATAATCCACGCCGTGAAGTCCAGCAACATCTGGAAATCCCCATGCTCCAGCAAATCTGTTCTCTTTCGTGGTGTGCCATCCTTATTAAAGACCACCTTGTACCACAAACTCGCTCCGCGCCCTTCCGCTGGCAACTGCGGATCCAACCGCCCGGCATGGCCCGCATCCACCAGCCCCCGCGGCTTAAACTGCTGGTAAAACGCATCCGTGCCCGCCGCCACGGCCTCCCCCTCATGCTCCAGCGTTTCGCATTTCAGGCCCAGCGCCACATACAGTGCCGCCATCGGCTCATGCCCGGCCAATTCCTTCACCACCAGCGCATACACCGGCAACTGCAACGAAATGCCCTGCACCACGCGGAACAGGTCCATGCTCTTGCGTGCCGCACTCTTGTAGTCGATCACCAGCGCCAGCGGCTCGCCGGAGATTGGC
>Ga0182027_10013221_pt1 | contig 11530 bp, 10 predicted proteins | sample 712E1DmetaG_FD_121300 | JGI IMG/M metagenome (GOLD analysis project Ga0182027, IMG submission 121300) | Permafrost microbial communities from Stordalen Mire, Sweden - 712E1D metaG (Illumina Assembly) | ecosystem: Environmental > Terrestrial > Soil > Wetlands > Permafrost | place: Sweden...
ACCAGCAGCGAGACCGCATAGCCGGTGACTCCCATCTCGCGCGTCTCGTCGATGCCGCAGAGACGGTAGGTGAGCTTCTCGACGGGCCGCACGATCCGGTCCATGAAGGTGTGCTCGCCGCGGAAGACGTGGGCCATGTAGGTGCCCAGCGGCTTGGCGATCAGCGCCAGCAGGACGACGTAGAGAACGATCTGCGCTATGCCCCAGCCCACGGCTCGCCCCGACCCTTCCTAGAACTTCTCGGGCCGCAGGAGTGCGTAAAACAGGTAGACGAGCAGGGCGAGTGAGATGATGCCGAGGACCAGGTAGGAGACGTTCACGCAGGCTCTCCTAAAGCCTCGGAGCAACGCGCGCGAGGGCGATGCACGCCCCGAAGAAGGCGAAGACGATCAGCAGATAGGCAAAATCTCCCATGACTCCCCTGTGACTCCCCTATGACAACATCCGACCGCAGCCCCACCTTCGTCGCGGCGGGCCGCCGTCTCATGTGCCGACGGACACCTTACCCCAAAGTTCGTTGACTTCTAGCGTTTCGGTCCGGCCACGCACGACCGGTGCGACGGCAGACTACCTCGGCCCCCCGTTATGGCCGCGTGAACACCGACCCGCGCTGAGTGAAGATTGCGTGAATTGCGCCCGGACACAAGTGCGGCGGCGCGCCCGCAGGGCACGCCGCCGCATCGGCTCAGACGACGGCCGGGAAGCCGTGCGCGTGTCGTCGTGCGTCGCCCCTCAGGACGACGACGAGACCCGCTGGTGCACGACGCTCGGCCGTAGGCTTCTCAAGGCTCTCCGGGCGCGGACCTCGCCGAGGTCGGCCACGACGCCGGCCGGTGCCCGCACGGCCGACTTCAGCTCGGCGTGCTCGCGGATCGTCAGGTAGACGAGGTAGGCAAGGCCGGACGCGGCGGCCAGCACGGCGGCGGCGAACACGAGGTCGATGGCGACGATCCCGATATCGGTCAGATTCATGGCGCCTCCCGGCACGCAGTAGCCGCCGTCGCCGGCGATGACTATCTGCAGGTTACCCACGGGGGCGTTAAGGCGCCGTGAAGCGCCCGGCGTGCGGCGTTAAGAACCTATCAAGGTCACGGCCGGCCGCCGGGAGAGTCTCGGGGCAGACGCGGCTAGACGGTGTCGGGCGCCTCGGGGATGGACAGGCGAAAGCCGACGCCCGGTTCGGTGATGATGTAGCGCGGGCCGGCCGGCGAGGGCTCGATCTTCTTGCGCAGGTGGCTCACGTGGACGCGGAGTGTCTGGGCATCTTCGACCCACTCCGGCCCCCAGACGTGCTCGAGGATCATCTTCTGGGTGACGACCAGGTCGGCGTTACGAGCCAGGAAGGCGAGGATGTCGAACTCGGTCGGGGTGAGCGCCACGTCGGCACCGGCGAGCGTCACGCGGCGCCGGGCGATGTCGACCTCGAGATCGCCGGCCACGACGACGGGTGGCGGCGAGGTGAGCGCCGCCGCCCGGCGCAGCAGCGCCCGGATGCGGGCCAGCAGCTCGCCGGCCGAGAAGGGCTTGGTCAGATAGTCGTCGGCACCTTCGTCCAGAGCGGTGATCTTGTCGGCTTCGGCGGAGCGCACCGACAGGATGAGGATCGGCGCCGTCATCCAGGTGCGCAGCTCGCGGCAGACCTCGATGCCGCTGCGGTCGGGCAGCATGAGGTCGAGCACGACCAGGTCGGGGGGCTCGTCGATGGCCTTCATGAGGGCCTCTTCGGCAGTCGAGGCAAGCGACAGCACATAGCCCCGCGAGCCCAGGATCGACTGCAGCGCCCGGCGGATCTGCTCTTCGTCGTCGACCGCCAGGATGCGCGTCGGTCGCTCCGGGATGCTCATCGCTCCTCCTCGTTCGTGCCGGCTTCGGTCGTCTCGGTCGGCAGGTCGATCACGAAGCGCGCCCCGTGAGGCGCGACGTCGTCGACGCGGATGGCGCCACCGTGGGCCCGCACGATCTCGCGGGTGATGGCCAGACCGAGCCCGGTGCCCGACCGCACCTTCGTGCCGGTCGGCCGTCCGCGATAGAACTTCTCGAACACCGCCTCGTGCTCGTCGACCGGGATGCCCGGTCCCTCGTCTTCGACCCAGAGCCGCAGGCCGTCCCCGGTGGCCTGGGCGCCGACCCGCAGCGGCCCCGTGCCAGCGTACAGCATGGCATTCTCGAGCAGGTTCTGGAACACCCGCACCCATTGCTCGAAGTCGACGTGCAGCGGCGCCAGGTCGTCGGGCAGGTCGATCGTGACCCGGCTCCTCTGATGGACCGGCAGCGCGCCGAGGCTGGCGGCGAGGATGTCGGGGAGCTCGTAGAGCTCGCGATGGGGCTCCCAGGCACGGGCCTCGAGCCGCGACAGGTCGAGCAGCGCGCCGATGCTGTTGTTGAGCCGGGCCACGTCGGTCACGATCGCCCGCAGCTCGTCGCGCACGCTCTGCTCGTTCCAGGGGATGTCGCCCTCGAGCAGGTTGCTGACCGTGGCGGTCAGCGCCGCGAGTGGCGTCTTGAGCTCGTGCGAGACCGACGACAGCAGGCTCGACTTGAGCCGGTCGGCCTCGCGCAGGGCCTCGGCCGCCGTGGCCACCGTCTGCAGGCGCTGTCGTTCGAGGAAGGTCGCGATCAGGTTGGCAAGCGAGGCCAGCAGGCGGGCGTCGGCGGCGTCGTAGGCGCGACGGTTCACTCTTCCGGCCACGCTCAGCACGCCAACGACGCCGCTCGCGCTGCGCAGCGGCAGAAAGACACCGCCGCTGCCCTCCGGCACCTTGAACCCTTCGCTCGGGGGGCGCGTCCCGGTCGAGTCGACCGCCGTCGGGCGCGGCAGACCGACCGGTGCGTCGTGCGCGTAGACCCAGTGGGCCACCTTGGTCGTCCCGCTGTCGGGTTCGCCCACCGGCGGCGTGACACAGAAGGTGGTGAGCAGCTCGTCGTCGCCGACGAACAGCGTGGCCGACGCGGCTCCCAGCAGCCCGACGATCTCGCCGAGGATGGTCTCGGCCATCTCGCCGGTCGAGGCTTGCGAGACGAGACCCGCCGAGAGCCGGTTGAGGGCGGCCGTCTCGTGCTCGCGGGCGAGCGCTCGCGCCTCGCGGTCGCGCATGCGGCCGGTCTGGAGGCCCATCACCACCCCCACCGCCAGGAACGCCACCAGCGACAGCCAGTCCTTGGGGTCGTGCACGGTCAGCGTGTGGAAGGGGGGCAGGAAGAAGAAGTCCCAGGCAAAGAAGGCCAGCACCGCCGCCAGCACCGCCGGCCCGGCGCCGCTGGCGCCGGCCACCAGTACGACGAGCAGAAGGTACAGCAGCGCCCACTGGCCCTTGGCGAACGTGTCGCGACCGGGCAGGAACGCCGCCGTCGAGAGGGCGATCGCCAGGACGGCCAGAAGATACCCGTGGCGGGAGAAGTAGGCGAGCGCGCGCCGCAGCATGTGACCTCACAGGTGAGCCGACGTGTCGTCGAGACGCGATTGTACGCCGCCGGCGGCGGACGTGCGGGGCGCTATGCGGCGGGTGCGGGGCGCTATGCGCCCCGCACCCGCCGCTCGACGCTGCCGTCGGGTCGCCCCACGAGGACTTCGTCGGCCGCGTCGAAGAACAGACCGTGCTCGACCACGCCGGGCAGCGCCTTGAGCGCGGCGGCGAGGGCCGGCAGGCCCTCGCCGCCGCGCTCCGCAAGACTGCAATCCACGATGAAGTGGCCTTCGTCGGTGACGAACGGCCGGCCGTCGGCGGCGGGCCGCAGGGGCGCCGCCGGCACGAGCTCCAGGAGCTCCCGCTGCGTCTCACGCCAGCCGAACCGCACGATCTCGACCGGCAGCGCGCGATGTTCGCCGAGGTGCCTCACGAGCTTGTCGTTCTCGACCATGATGAGCAGCCGGGCGGCAGCGCGGGCCAGCAGCTTCTCGCGCAGGAGCGCGCCGCCGCCGCCCTTGAGCAGGTCGAGCCGCGGGTCGACCTCGTCGGCGCCGTCCACGACCAGGTCGAGCAGCGCCGCCCGCGGGCTGCCGTCGATCGGGCCGCGCCGTTTGAGATCGAGCTCGTCGAGCGCGACGACGGCAAAGCCCGCCGCGCGCGCGAGGCGGTCGGTCTGCGACGAGGCGGCCACGCAGAGCAGCGGCGAGCCCTCGGGCCAGCGCTGCGCGGCGAGCTCGATGACCGCCGCGACGGCGCGCCCCGAGCCGAGACCGATCGTCGTACCCGCCGCGAGGCACTCGACCGCGGCGCGCGCGGCGGCCGCTCGCGCGGCCGCCGCGCCCGCCGCGGCTTCGGCCGGGGACGCTTGGGAAGCTCCCGCAGGTCTGTCGTCAGCCCTCATCTTCACCGCTCATGTATACCCGCCACCGCCTGCGGACGCCCGCGGGCGCGTGAGCGACACCAGACCCCCACCCAGCGCCATGGCGGCCGCCACGACCATCGCCAGACGATAGCCCTGAGCGTAGAGGCCGGCCGCGTCGACTGCCCGGGCGCCCAAAAAGATCACCTTGCCACCGACGGCCCCCAGCTTGGAGCCGGCGATGCCGCCCAGCAGCGCCACCGAGATCGCCTGGCCGGTGAACCGCATCGTGCCCAGTACCGAGCTCGCGATGCCGAGCTGGGAGCGTGGCACGGAACCCATCACCGCCGAGGTGTTCGGAGCGCTGAACGAAGCCATGCCGAGGCCCACGACGGCCAGGGCGATCATGACCTGCCCGGTCGAGGCGCCCACGGGCATCGCCGCGAGCAGTGCCAGGCCGGCAGCGATCACGATCATGCCCCCGGTCGACAGGAAGCGCGTGCCGATCCGGTCAGAGAGCCGGCCGGCGACCGGCGACAGCGCGGCCATGAGGATGGGCTGGGAGATCAGCAGCAGCCCGGCGTCCTGCGGCGGGCGATGCTGCACCACCTGCAGGAACACGGCGGTGAGGACGGTGACGCCGTTCATCGCGGCGTAGTTCAGCAGCGCTGCCAGGTTCGCCGTGGCGAACAGGCGGTTGTGACGCAGAAGATCGAGGTCGAGGACCGGGTCGCGGACGCGTCCTTCGGTGGCCACGAAGGCAGCGCCGGCGAGAACGGCGGCGACGAGCAGCCCGATCGTGTACGGGGAGCTCCAGCCCCAGCTCGACGCGAACGTGAGCGGCACGAGCAACGCCGAGAGCGTGACGGCAAGCAGGGCGGCGCCGGTGACGTCGATCGATATCGCCGGCGACGCCCCCAGCCGCTCCCTGTCCTGCCGTTCGGCCCGCAGCAGCGGCCAGCCGGCGGCCAGCGTCGCGATGCCGACCGGGACGTTCACATAGAAGATCCAGCGCCAGCTGTCACCGGCTGCGGGCCAGGTGAGGTGCTGGACGATCACGCCGCCTGCCAGGGGCCCGACGGTGAGCCCGATGTAGACCCACATCGTCATGAAACCGAGGGCGCGACCACGTTCGGCCGGCGGGTAGGCCGCCGTCACCATCGCCGCCGCGGTCGCGCTGAGCAGCGCCCCGCCGGCGCCCTGGACGAAACGCGCCGCGATCAGCACGGCGGCGTCGGGAGCGAGACCCGACAGCACCGATCCGGCGGTGAACACGATCACTCCCGCCAGGAAGAACCGCGTGCGGCCGTAGTCGTCGGCGAGCCGTCCGAAGGGGATCAGCAGGACGCTGATGGCAAGCAGATACGCCGCCTGGACCCAGATCGCTTCGCCGTAGCTCAGGTGCAGCCCTTGGCCCATGGACTTCAGGGCGACGGCCACGATGCTGCCGTCGAGCGGCGTCATGAAGACGCCGATCGAGGTCAGGATCAGGACGCGACGACGGTGGCGATGAAGCTCGGTCTCGGACCGCGCCCCGGCCGGGATCTCAACTGCCATGCCGCAACGGTACCACGCAGACGCGGCGCTAAAGCCTGTGGTGGGGCGGTTGAAGGGCCGAGTGAAGGGCCGGGCTTACGACGCCCGATCTGCCGCCGGCGCCGCCCGCAGCGCGCGCAGCGCCGCCTCGTGACGCTCCCACAGCACGTCCCAGAGGGCCGACCGTTCCTCTTGAGGCGCGATCGTCTCGAGGGTCGCCGGGGCGGTGGCGGGCGAGCGGCCGTGGCCGACGGCCATGGCCGCCACCGCCGCCGCCCCGATCGCCGAGTGCGCCGTCTCGCCGTCGGCGGCATGGACGACCGTGCGCCGGCAGGCGTCGGCGAGCTGCCGGCGAAAGACCGGGTCGGCGCCGCTGCCGCCGGCCATGCGCACCACGCCGCGCGGCAGGCCTGCCTGGTCGAGCACCGACAGGCAGCGGCGCGACTCGAGCACAATGCCGTCGACCAGCGCCCGCGCCACATCGGCCGCGCCGTGACCGAGGCTGAGGCCGAAGAGCGCGCCGGAAATGGTCGGGTCCCACAGGGCGCCCTGCTCGCCGGGGGCCAGATACGGCAGAAACGAAAGGCCGTCGGCGCCCGGTCCGACCCGGGCCGCCATGGCCATGAGGGTCGCCTCGTCGCCGCCGGCTTCGCCCAGCAGCCCCGCCAGCCAGCGGAAGGCGCTGCCGGTGGTGAGCAGGTCCATCTCGAAGCCCCAGCCGTCGAGGCCGGCGAGCGGCGTGATGAGATAGCGATGGGCGGGATCGACCACGAGGCCGTCGGAGATGCCCAGCAGTACCGTGCTCGTGCCGGCGACACAGGCGACGTCGCCGGGACGCTCGACGCCCAGACCGAGGCAGCCCAGCACGGAGTCGGCGCCACCCAGGCAGACCGGCAGACCGGCCGGCAGACCGAGCCGCGCCGACGCCGCGACAGACAAGGGCCGCGTGGCCGTCGAGGGCAGCACCGGCGGCAGGCTGAGCTCGACCTCTGCCGCCGCGACGACCTCGTCGAGCCACGACCCCGTCTCGAGCCCGTAGCAGCCGAACCCCGTAGCCGTGCTCGGGTCGGTCGCCGGCTCACCGGTCAGACGCCAGAAGAGCCAGTCCTTGGCGCCCAGCAGCCGCCGCGCGCGTCGCGCCGCCCGCGGCGCGACGCGCGCCAGACGCCGGTACATGGGCAGCAGGTAGCGGCCGTCGACCCACTGACCGGTGAGCCCGTAGAGCCGCTCGCCGTCGAGGCCGGCGCGCAACGCGTCGCCTTCGGGCTCAGCGCGCCCGTCCTCCCAGGTGATCGCCGGCGCGACCGGCTCGCCGGCGTCGTCGGTGAGCACGAGCGTGGGGATCATGGCAGACAGGCCGACGGCGGCCCAGCGTGCCGGCGGCGCGCCGCCGGCAGCCAGCGCCGCGACGGCCGCCTCGACGGCCGTCCACCAGTCGGCCGGGGACTGCTCGGCCGCTCCCGGCTCGGGCCGCGCGGTCGGGTAGCTGGCGTGGGCGCGGGCGGCGACTTCGCCGCCCGCGCCCACCGCCACGGCCTTGAGGCTCGAGGTGCCGAGATCGAGTCCGACGAACAGGCGATCGCCGGTCACGCCCTCACCGCCGGGCCTCTCGGGCTGCGGTCGTTGACCGCTTCACCGTCGTCCTCACAGGCCGAAGCCCTCGCTCGGCGGCTCGCCGCCGTCGAACGCCTGGTCGACCTTGTCGCCGAAGCTGGTGGTCGGGTCGCTGTAGAACTTGGCGTGACCGACGCCCTTCGAGACGAACGACAGGATCAGGCCCAGGATCGCGAGGCCGAACCCGAAGACGATGTTGGTCGTAGTCAACTGGCCGGTGACCAGGGAGTAGATGATGACGAACGCCATGAAGGCAGCGCCGAAGCCCGGCAGGACGCCGCCCAGGATGAGGTTGCCGGCGCTTTTCGTGATGACCTTCCGGTAGTACCAGATCGCCGTGAACGCGGTCAGGAAGTAGAAGATGGCGGCCATCAGCCCGAGCGTGCTGACGATGTTGTCGAGGGCGCTGCCGATGCTCGAGAACAGCGTCGAGCCCCACAGGAACACGACGTTGAGCAGACCAAGCAGGATGGTGGCGTTCCACGGCGTGAGGTAACGCGAGTGGACGTTGTCGAAGAACTTCGGAAACACGCGGTCGCGGCCCATGGCGAACGAGATGCGCCCCGAGCTGACGATCGCCGCCTGCAGGCTGGCCAGCGTGCCGCCCAGCACTGCGACGATCATCACGTTCTTCCAGAAGCCGCCGCCGATCTTGTCGCCCACGAAGGCCAAAATGTTGGCCTGGTTGGCCACCATCGTGCCGAACGGGGCGATGCCCTGGAATGCGAAAATGACGAACGAGTAGATGAAGAACAGGATGACCACGCTCAGGATGGCGGCGCGGCCGGCCTGCTTGCCCTTGGCTTCTTCACTGACGTAGGCCGCGGTGTCCCAGCCCGAGTACAGGAAGATGGCGATCAGGATGCCCGAGATCAGACCTGTTCGCGGCAGCGTGAAGAGCGAGTCGAGGGTCTTCACCGAGCCGGACAGACCGGTGAAGTAGATCATGATGATGGCCGCCACGGCAAAGCCGATCATGAGCACGTACTCGAAGACCGCCCAGCCCCAGTTGAAGTTCGCCGAGAGCTTGATGCCGAGGGCGGCGACGATGAGCACGAGGATGTCGAAAACGCTGCCGACGAGCGCCACCCAGTACTTGTCGTTGGCGGCGCTGTTCGAGAAGAAGCTCAGGAAGTATGTGCCCAGCGGCACGGTCAGGCTGGTCGTGCCGATCGTGTAGTACATCAGCATGATCCAGCCGGCGAAAAAGCCGGCGTGCGGGTTGAGCGAACGGCCGACCCACGAGTACGTGGCGCCGGCGCTGGGCTGCCAGGCGTTCAGACGCTGGTAGCCGATGGCGATGCCGATCATCGGGATGAAGCAGATGAGGATCGCCATGAAGGTGTGGTAGTAGACGGCCAGCATGAGGCCGACGATGCCGACGGCGATGCTCTGCGTCGGTCCCGAGCTGGCCAGCGCCATGATCACCACGTCGCCGATGCGCAGGGCGCCGGCCTTGAGGCCTCCGCCGCCGGCGCCCGGCGCGACCGGGTCACGCGGCGGGCGGCTCATCACATCAGACATTGTCCTCCCCCTTTCAGGGACGTGCGGTTGGCCGGGGACGAGTGGGCTTGGTGGCCGGGTCCGAGCGCGTGCGCCCGGCGTGCGCGGCGGACCCGGTCGAGCCGCCGCCGTCGAGCGGCGCGACGCTCCAGTCGCGCAGGTCGGTGCCGCGGAACACGTGACGGGCGGTCTGGCCCGAGATCGAGAAGACGATCTCGGAGGCCGGGTAGACCTGCTGGAAGCAGTCGAAGGGACGGCTGCGCCTGTCGAAGCTCACGCCGCGCAGCCGCACGACCTGGTCGCCGCGGCCGAGCTCGAGCAGCCGGCGCTCCTCGGCGCTCGGGGCGACGACCTCGAGGAACTGCTCCTCGTAGTCGTCCTCGAGCCCGTAGCGGCGCGCCAGCAGCCGGTAGAGCGAGTCGGCCACCTCGGCGGTGCGGGCGTCGAGGCCGGGCGCCAGGGCGACCGGGATGACGGCCTCCTCGGCGATCATCGGCCGGCCGTCGATGACGCGCAGGCGCCTGACCCTCCAGACCTCGTCACGCGAACCGAGCTGGAGAGCATGGGCGAGGGTCGCCGAAGGGTGCCCCCGCGTGACGCCGAGCACCCGGGTCGTGACCTCGTGCGCGCCGTGCTCCTCGGCAAGCGTGCCGAGGAGTCCGCCGGCGCGCCCCGGCTCGCTCACTATGCGCGGCCGGGCGACGAACGTGCCGACGCCCTGATGGCTGTGCACGCGGCCTTCGCGTTCGAGCTCGACGAGCGCCCGGCGCACGGTGATCAGGCTCACGCCGGCCATGGCGGCCAGCTCGGCACGACTGGGCAGCAGGTCGCCCGGCGCGAGCCGCTCCTCGGCGATCAGGCGCTCGACCATGGCCATGACGTCCTGGTAGCGCAGGCGCCTGGGCGCCGGCTGCCGCGCCTCCTTGCGCGCCACCTGCGACCGCCTCCCCGCTACCTCGCGCCGCGCTCGGCCGCGAGAATGGGGAACACCTCGGCCGCCGCCGCCAGCGTCTGGTCGACGTCGGCGGCGCTGTGCACGAGACTGACGAACAGGTTCTCGAACTGACTGGGGTGGAAGATCACGCCGCGCAACAGCATCTCCTGCCACCAGAGCGTGAAGCGCGCCTCGTCGGCGTAAGCGCGCGCCTCGCGCCAGTCGTGGATGGCGTGCTCGCTGAACCAGATCTGGAAGACGGTGCCCAGGCCCTCGACCTGTACCGGGATGCCGTGCTCGGCGGCCAGGTCGCGCAGGCCCTGGGCGAGCCGCTCGCCGAGCGCCCGCTGACGCTCGTAGAGCCCCGGCTCGGCGAGCACGTCCATGGTGGCCGACACCGCGGCGCACTGCACGACGTTGGCGTTGTAGGTGCCGGAGTGCGAGTAGCGGCCGTCGTCGATCATGCCCATGACCGCGCGGCTGCCGCCGACGGCGGCTACCGGGAAGCCGCCGCCGAGGCCCTTGGCCATGGTCGTGAGATCGGGCGTGACGCCGTACCACTCCTGAGCGCCGCCGCGGCAGAAGCGAAAGCCGGTGATGACCTCGTCGAAGATGAGCACGGCGCCGTGCTTGCGAGTCTCGGCGCGCAACAGCTCGAGGTAGCCGGGGCGCGGCAGGATGCAGCCGGTGTTGAACATGGCCGGCTCGGTGATGACCGCGGCGATCTCGTCGCCCCGTTCGTCCATGACGCGCTGGAAGCTGTCGGGGTCGTTCCACGACAGGATGATGAGCGTGTCGGCGAGCTCCTGGGGCACGCCTGGGCCCGAGGCCACCGGCCGCGGATGGTCGGCCGGACCGGCTTCGTCGGGGTCGACGTGGTTGCTCCAGTACACGACGTCCTGCCAGCCGTGGTAGTGGCCCTCGAAGCGCACCAGCAGACGCCGCCCGGTGACCGCCCGTGCCAGGCGCACGGCGGTGCCCACGGCCTCGCTGCCCGAGTTGGTGAAGCGCACCATCTCGACGCTGGGCACCGCGTCGACGACCTTCTGGGCCGCCTCGATCTCGAGCTCGTAGGGCGCCCCGAAGCAGGTGCCCAGGGCGGCCACCGCGTCTTGCACCGCCCTGGTGACGACGGGGTGGCGATGGCCGAGGATCATGGGCCCGAGGCCGAGCAGGTAGTCGACGTACTCGTGACCGTCGACGTCGGTCATGCGCGACCCCGTACCCTGGGCGATGAACGGCGGGTAGGGGACCCAGCCGAACTTGAAGGTGCGGGCGCTGCTGCCGGCGCCGGCGGGGATGATGCGGCGGGCGCGCTCGAACAGCTCGTGCGAACCCTGCATCCGCTCGTCGTATCGGGCTGCGAAGTCCATGGGCATCTGCTCCTCACGAGCCGTCGTGAAACGGACTTGGTATACTCTGTATGCTCAGTGCGGCACCCATCCTATCGAGTTGCCGAGCGACCGACAACCGGGACGGCGCAGAAAGCGAGAGGCCCATGACCTTCATGCGCGACGAGATCTTCGAGCAGCCCGACATCGTGGCCCGCCTGGCCGCCGACCTGGCGCCCTACCGCGCGGCCGTGGCCGGCGCGCGCGCCGCCGGCGTGCGCTTCGTGCTCTACGCCGCCCGCGGCACCAGCGACAACGCCGCCGTGTTCGGCAAGTACCTTTCGAC
>Ga0182027_10013222_pt1 | contig 11530 bp, 11 predicted proteins | sample 712E1DmetaG_FD_121300 | JGI IMG/M metagenome (GOLD analysis project Ga0182027, IMG submission 121300) | Permafrost microbial communities from Stordalen Mire, Sweden - 712E1D metaG (Illumina Assembly) | ecosystem: Environmental > Terrestrial > Soil > Wetlands > Permafrost | place: Sweden...
ATGGCCGCCTCCAAGTTATCGATCTGGTGCACAGGCGGGGCATAGGCCTCATTCAACAGGGCCGCGCAGGCGCCGTTCATGCTATGCTGCGCTCGGATTCCCACAGCGGCTTTTGCCGTCCGCGAACTAAAAACTGGGTGCCCCACCCTCGCCGTCCGCCGCCGCGGACTTTTGCGGCTAGGGTGGGAGACCACAAAACTAAATAGCCGTCCTTCAAGAGGTTCGTTGAAATGCTCGTCGAGCTGCGCGCTGAAAATTACGCCGTCATCGATCACGCCATTGCCGTCTTTGGCCCCGGCCTCAATCTGCTCACCGGCGAAACAGGCGCCGGCAAGTCCATCCTCGTCGATGCGCTGGCCCTGCTCATGGGCGGTAAATCCTCGGTGGAAGTCGTCCGCCACGGCGCTGACAAGGCCGTCGTCGCCTGCGTCTTTGAGTCCACCCCCAACGCCGAAACCATCCTCGAAGAAAACGGCATCGACTCCGGCGGCAACGACGTGATTCTGCGCCGCGAAATCCTTTCCACCGGCAAGGGCCGCGTCTTCGTCAACAACCAGCCGGCCACGGTGGCCGTGCTCAAGCAACTCGCGCCTGAACTGGCCCTGGTCCATGCCCAGAGCGAGAGCCTCACCAGCTTCGACCAGACCCAGCAGCGCATCCTGCTCGACCGCTTCGGCGGCATCGCGACTGACGCCGTTGCCGAAGCCCATGCCCGCTGGCGCACAGCCTCTGAGAAGCTCGACGAACTCCTTCAGGGCGAGCAGGACCGCCTCCGCATGGTCGATCTGTGGAGCTACCAGGACAAGGAGATCGACGGTGCTCGCCTCGTCCCCGGCGAAGACGAAGCTCTCGAAACCGAAAAGCGCGTCCTGGCCAACTCTGAAAAGCTCTACGCCGCCGCCATGGGAGCCTTTGACCAGCTCTACGAAGGCGGCTCATCGGCCGAGGCCGCCCTCCGCGCAGCCCTGCGCAACGTCGAGGAGCTGGCCCGCTACGACGGCCGCTTCACTGAGGCCGCCCAGCAACTCACCTCCGCCCGCGCCATTCTTGGCGACGTCTCTGCCAGCCTGCGCGACTACGCCGAAGGCATCAACGCCTCGCCCGAGCGCCTGGCTGAAATCGAAGACCGCCTGGCCCTGCTCGACCGCCTCAAGCGCAAATACGGCCAGACTGTCGTTGAGGTCATCGCGTTCGGAGAAGAAGTAACCCGCAAACTTGCCGAGGTGGAAGACCGCGACGAAATCCTCAAGGCGCTGCGCAAGGATCTCGCTGAAGCCTCAACCGCCTACCGCGCCGCCGCCGCCGCCCTCACCGCAGAGCGCAAATCCGCCGCCACAAAACTGGCCAAGCTCGCCGAAGCCCAGATCAACTCCCTCGCCATGAAGGTCCGCTTCGAAATCGCCGTTCACTCCGCGGAAGAAGCTTTTCTGGAGGGAGGCCAGGGCTTGAGCCCTGGCAATAAGTCGGCAAAATTGATGGGGGCTTTAGCCCCGGAGACAAGCTCGGCCTTGAAAGGGCAGCTCGCTATGGCAAAACAGAGCTTTGTATCAGGGCACGACTTCAGTCGTGCCGAAAACGCCGCAAAGAATGAGCGGGCTTTAGCCCCTGAGGCGGAAACCACCCACTGGGCCGCCTCCGGCTGGGACCAGGTCGAATACCGCATCGCCACCAACCCCGGCGAGCCGTTGAAGGCTCTGCATGAGATCGCCTCCGGCGGTGAAATGTCCCGCGTCATGCTGGCCCTCAAAGTCAGCGTGGAGGAGAGCGCCGCCACGCCCAAAAAGAAGACCCCCACGCCGCGCACTCTGGTCTTCGACGAAATCGATATCGGCATCGGCGGCCGCGCCGCGGAAGCCGTCGGACAAAAGCTGAAGTCCCTGAGCCGCGGCCAGCAGGTCCTGTGCGTAACCCACCTGCCGCAAATCGCCGCCTTCGCCGACCAGCACTTCGTTGTTGAAAAGCGAGAGTCCGACGGCCGCACCAAGATGCAGATCCGCCTCTTAGACGACCGCGCCCGCACCCACGAAGTAGCCCGCATGGTCTCCGGCGCCAAGGTAACCGAAACCAGCCTCCAGCACGCCGCGCAGATGATCGCCGCTAGTCGGTAAAGTGATTTGCGGATTGACAATATGTGACCAAAACGGTTGGTGAAAATTGAAAAAGAAGAGCATTAAACTGCATCTTGCGGAATATTCGATACACCAGAAACGTGTGACCACTATCAACCATGCCTTTGCTTCGGCCATTGCACCTAGAGATATTTATGATGAGGCAAAATTGGATGCAGCTCTTCGATCACTCAATCAGGAGCCTGATAGTGATCTATGTTGTGTCTACTGCGGAGGATTGTCTGAAACTTGGGATCATCTGGTGGGGCTGGTTAAGAACGGCGAACTGAATGGTTACGGACATCAGCTTGGAAATCTTGTCCCTTGTTGCAAGCGGTGTAACTCAAAGAAGGGTGCAAGAGATTGGATTGCTCATCTAAGGGGGGAAGTGTCAGAAGATTCGGAATTTGAAATGAGAAAACGGCTAATTTCTTCGTATTTAGAAAAATATGCTATTCCCGTGAGTTCTAAACGAGCTGAAGAAAAGTCACCAGACAAATGGAAGCGATACTATCAGATAAAAAGTGAGATTATTCAGCTAATGAAGGAAGCCGACACCCTAGCCAATGAATTGCGCAACGTCGCCGATTCTAAGGATCGCTGATTTGAGCGTCTAGGATTGCGACTGCCCAACGTCCTGCCTTTGAGACCTGGGGTTCAGCATTCGAATGCTGGCTCTTTCATTGACACAAATCGCAAACGTAGATACTATTATGTATATACGGAGGCCCGGCTTGCGCTGGACGTGGGACCCCGAAAAGGCGAAGAGCAACCTTGAGAAGCACAAAGTCAGCTTCGAACTCGCCGAGCGTGCCCTTGACGATCCTCTGTGCATATCGGTTCCCGATCCGTACCCATACGAGATGCGGTGGAGGACCCTGGGTTCGCCAAGTTTGGATGGAACCGTGGTCCTCTATGTAGTCCATACTTGGCCCGAGAACGAATCTGGAGAAGGAAGAATCATCAGCGCAAGACGAGCGCTAAGCCATGAGAGGCGAGACTATGAAGAGAGGTAACCCCAAGCCGTTGACCCCGAAGTTGCAGGCCGAACTGGATGCTCTCGCCGCAATGCCAGACAGTGAGATCGACACCACCGAAATGCCTCCCATCACCGATTGGAGTCATGCGGTGCGCGGGCCGCTCTATCGTCCCATCAAACGGCCTTTGTCGTTGCGTGTGGATGCCGATATCATCGACTGGTTCCAGCGCCAGGGCCAGGGCTACCAAACCCGCATGAATTTCGCTCTGCGTGAGTATGTCGAACGCCACCGCAAACAAGCCTGAGGCGGCCGAAGTTTCCTCAATCGAGGAGCGGGAATCCGACGGCCGCACCAAGATGTAGATTCGCCTGTTTGACGACCGCGCCCGCACCCACGAAGTAGCCCGCATGGTCTCCTGCGCCAAGGTGACCGAAACCAGCCTCCAGCACGCCGCGCAAATGATCGCGAGCAGCCGGTGAGAGCTACTTCGTAGTGATCCGAGTTACGATTGCCTGCCGATCGGGCTCTTCGCCCGAGCTGTCTCAGCGAGCGTGGCCGTGCCCATCCCTCATTTCATTGCCTTTGAAGTGGGCAACATGATCCACGCGGTTGTGTGGGTCTGCCTTTTCACCACGGTTCGGCTTTGGGCCTTTGTAGCCGTGCGAAACATCGAAGCGGTTGTTCACATGGCCGTGAAAGCCGTCGTGGCCATGAAACCACGGGCCCGCGCCGATGAAGATTCCGCCCGAAAACCATTCCGGCCCGTAGTATCCATACGGAGCGCAGTCATACGGCGTGTAATCGTAGTATCCGTACGGACAATCGGGAGCGACTCCGATATCGACGGCGACCTGAGCTGCTGGTTTTGAGGCTCCCGCCGTTAAGCAAATGCCGGCAATGGCTGCCACAACAAAATACTTGAATGTGTTCATAGATCCTCCTTGTTGATCTTTGTCAGTGCATTGCTCTCCGTCTCCGCTGCGCCTTCCAACAGGTGGAAGACCATACAACGAAGGCTCCTATTACCAAAGCAACAACAGGGTTGATCGCGGGTCTTTTAAAGGTCGAATCGTTTTAGCCCGCTTCACACATGAGATGTTGACAAAAACAGAAAAGATGCCATAATGAACGGTCAATATTGACCATGCCGATTCAATCCTCCTGGTTGGCTCAGCCTACGATTCGATGGTTTGAGGGCGGATCAGAGTGCTAAAATTGCTTTTCTAAAAAGGAGAGATGCAATGACATTCCCTTCGATCACGCGGCGGGAGTTTGTGCGCCTGAGTGCGGGTACAGTTGCGGCGGGGGCGCTTTTGGAGCCGCTGGCAGAAGCCGCTGGGCGCAAGTCATCTTCTGCAAAAGACTTGAAGGCAGCCAATCTGCCGTTCTCAATTGCGGTAACCGAAGAGAAGATAGACAAATTGCCTGAGTATATGAGCGAGCACAACCCGAATTACATGGACTTTCCCTATTGCCCGGTCATGATCGATGGCGAGTATTGGGTCATGTACAAGAATGGATATAACTCCCCTGTATTTCGCTATAAGGGAACAAATATTGAAAATGCGGTTCGCCAGCAGGATGGAGTCGCGGCCCTGCCCAAAGGCGCTTATATCCTCGGCGGTGTCTGGTACAACGAAGCCGAGAAAAAGCTTTACGCTCCCCTGCATTATGAAGTCGAGCATTATTTGAAGATCGTCTTTCGCGAGATCCATCTTGCCACCAGCACTGACAAAGGGATGACCTGGAAATACGAAGGTCCGCTCCTTACCACGCTCGATCCCAAAGGCCCTCCCCGCAAGCGATCCGATTCTTCCGGGCCCAACTTCGATGGAGGCGACGGAGACCACATGCTCTACGTCGATGAGCGTGGCGGTTACTTCTACATATTCACCAGCCATTATGTTCAGACCAAAGACGTATTCCGGGCGCCGGCATTCCTTCGCCACCGCGTGGCTCGTTGCGCTATCGCCGACAAAATGGCGCCCGGTAAGTGGCAGAAGTTCTATAACGGCGCCTGGAGCGAGCCGGGGGTGGCCGGCAAGGCCTCTTACATCAACGGATACTGCGTCACCTACAACTCATACCTGGGGAAATATCTCTCTTTCAATGGATTGAGCGGAGTCTCCATCTGCGACGATCTCTCTAAACAGGAATGGAGCCCCTCCATTCATCTCGGCGATTACTGGGGAAGCAACGATGTCTGGGGTTACTGGGTCACTGATGATGCAAAGAGGGACGTCGATCATTCCGGCAAATCGCTTTTCGTCTATAGCTTCTGGATGAGAGTGCCTGGACGGCGCTTCCGCATTTCTCTTGGTCGTGGTGAAACCGGACCGGAGCACGGATTCACCTCGCCCGCCGTGTGTTTGACGGCTCCCAACGGGTCCACCATGGATCCCGGGCAGTTATACGGTTACAACGCTTTCCCTGAATCCTCCGATCCGATCGAAGCAAGGAAGACACTGACGGTTGGCTGCTCCAGTAAACAGGTTAAGTACGCAGGTCCCTGGTTAGATGTGTCTGATCCAAGCTATTACCAGGGTGAGGCGAAATCCTGCGCCGAGAGCGGAGCAAGCGTCGAGTTTAGTTTCAAAGGCAAAGACATCTACTGGCGTGCGGTGAAAGGGCCCGGCCAAGGGATGGCCGATGTCTATGTGGACGGCATATTAGAGGCCACCGTTGATTGCTCGGCCTCGCTCCCCACCGTTTTCCAATTCGCATTTATCAAGCGCGGCCTGAGCGGCGATGGTCCCCACACCATCAAGGTTGTAGTCAGGAATGAGAAAGGCCATCTGTCGACCGGGGCCACCATCACGCACATGCTATTTGAAGAAGCGGCGGAAAAGAACGGATAAGGGACAAACGCAGGGCGTCCCGCCTTTGCCCCCCATGGAGCCATGTGTCTCCCACGTTCGCCCTATAATCCATGCAAAGGGGATCACATCTTGCAAACGACCCGTTTCAAATCCCTCTGCGCCATCGCTCTCGCACTCTTCGCGCTGCTTTCCGTCGCCGCGGCCCGCGCGCAGCAACTCTCGCCGAAACTTCAGAACGCCGTCGGCCACTGGCAGATCGTCAACAGCGACGGCACGCCCGGAGGCAAAGCGGACACCTACCTGGCGAACGGCAAGCTCTTTGGCCGCGTCACCGAGGTGCGCCCCGGCCGCAATTCGCGCGATGTGTGCGACAAGTGTTCCGGCGAGTACAAAAACAAGCTCATCCTGGGCATGGTCATCATGCGCAACTTCCATCCCGACGGAGATGACTGGGTGGATGGAATCGTCGTGGACCCGGAGAATGGCAAGGAATATAAGGGCAAGATCTGGGCCGTCGGGAACGACAAGCTCGGGATGCGCGGCTTCATCGGCATCTCCCTCTTCGGCCGGACGGAAACCTGGGTGAGGATTCCCTAATTCCTAATCCCTAACCCCTGATCCCAGTAATTGATATACTGGGAATGTGACACCTACTGTGCTTGATACCATCTCGAACGGTCCCCACGCCGAGACTTCCCCCAGTCAGAAGAGGGTGTTGTTGCTCAAGCCGCGCGGCTTTTGCGCTGGCGTGGTGCGCGCGATCGACGTTGTCAGGATCGCTCTGGAAACCTTTGGCGCGCCCATTTACGTGCGCCGGGAGATTGTCCATAACCGCTATGTTGTGAACGAGTTGGCAGAGAAAGGCGCAATCTTCGTTCACGAAATCGACGATGTGCCCAACGGCCAGCGCGTCATCTACTCCGCCCACGGAGTCTCGCCCGCCGTCCGCGAATTCAGCAAGGCCCGCGGACTCAAGGTGATTGACGCCACCTGCCCGCTGGTGACCAAGGTCCACATCGAGGCCGTCAAGTTTGCCCGCCAGGGTTACTCATTGGTGCTCATCGGCCATCGCGACCACGACGAAATTGAAGGCACCTTGGGCGAAGCCCCGGACGTAACTCAAGTGGTTTCAAACGTTTCTGAGGCTGCGGCGCTTGAAGTGCCCGACCCTGACCGCGTGGCCTATCTGACCCAAACCACCCTCAGCCTGGACGAGGCGCGGGACATCATCCATGCCCTCAAGCTGAAGTTTCCAAACATCATCGGGCCCCACTCGCAGGATATTTGCTACGCTACCGAGAACCGCCAGGTGGCGGTGCGCAACGTGGCGCACAATGCGGATCTGGTGCTGGTGGTGGGTTCGACTAACAGTTCCAACTCCAACCGGCTGGTGGAGGTTTCGCGCAATCTGGGCACCATCGGCTACCTCATTGACAACTCCCAGGCCATCAATCCGAAGTGGCTCGAAGGTGTGACGAATGTCGCGGTTACGGCTGGCGCGTCGGCCCCCGAAGTGCTGGTCGAGGACGTGGTCAATTACCTGCGACAAAACGGCTTTGACAACGTCGAAGAGGTGGAAGTAATGCCGGAAAATGTGCGCTTCGGGCTGCCGCCAGAGATCGTGCAGGCCATTGGCGGCGCGGGCGGCGCCGAGCCAGTCCCGGTTCGGTGAAAAAGCAGGGAATTAGGAAATAGGCCGAAGGCTCGCCGTGGCGAGGAATAGAGAACAGGGAGCAGATCCCGAGGCGTTTTAATCCGCATGAATTCAGAGCAGACAAAGACGCAATTCGCGGCAACCAGATTCTCGGCGCCGAGATTTGGCCGGATGGACGCGGACCCGGCAGATGTGGAGTCGGCCATCGACCGGTCGCGGGACTTCCTTCTCTCCCAACAGCATCCTGATGGGTATTGGTGCGGCGAGCTCGAGGCGGACTCGATGCTCGAGGCCGACTACATCTATCTGCATACGCAACTGGAGAGCGGCGATCCGGGACGGCTGAAGCGCGCGTTCACTGAGATGATGCGCTACCAGAACGAGGACGGCAGTTGGAGCCTTTATCCCGGCGGTCCGGGCAATATCTCGCTCTCCGTCAAGTGCTATTTCTCGGCCAAGCTGATGGGCATCGGCGCGGACGACCCGCGGCTCGCCAAGTGCCGCGAGTGGGTTCTCGCGCACGGCGGCGTAGTGGCGTGCAACACCTTCACCAAGATGTATCTCTGCGGGCTCGGCCAGTACGACTACGATGCGGTTCCCGCCATTCCGCCTGAGATTGTTCTCTTTCCCAACTGGTTTTACTTCAATATCTACGAGATCTCCTCCTGGTCTCGCTCCATCCTCGTCCCTCTGGCCATCATCTACGCCAAAAAACCGTACAAGAAGATTCCCCCCGAGCAGGGAATCGACGAGCTCTTCGTTGGCGGCCGAGCAAACTCCATCCTGCGCGTGCGCGGGGACCGCAACTCCATCCTCTCCTGGAGAAACTTTTTTATCGTGCTCGACCGGCTTATGCACTGGGCTGAAGCCGTTCACATCCGGCCGCTGCGCACGCTGGCCCTCAAGCGGGCTGAAAAGTGGCTGCTGGAGCGGCTGGAGATGACCGACGGGCTGGGCGCCATCTATCCTGCCATGTTGAACGCCATCATCGCGCTGCGCTGCCTGGGTTACTCTGAGGACGATCCGCAGGTGATTCGCGCCCGCGACGAGTTTGAGAAGCTGGGTATCGAGGAGCCGGCCAGCGCCGAACTGCCTGAGCCCACTTTCCGCATGCAGCCTTGCGTTTCGCCGGTGTGGGACACGGCGCAGGCGGTTTTTGTCCTGGGCGAGGCCGGCGTGGCGCGCAACGACCCGCGCATGATCAAGGCCGCGGACTGGATGCTCTCCAAGGAGGTCCGGCACAAGGGCGACTGGGCCGTGAAGGTGCCCAGGACCGAGCCGGGCGGGTGGTACTTCGAATTCAACAACGAGTTCTATCCCGATACCGACGACACCGCCCAGGTGCTGTTGGCGCTGAACAAGGTGGACAATCCTCGCGAAGCCTACCAGCATAACGTGGCGCAGCGCGCCTGCGAGTGGGTGCTGGCCATGCAGTGCAAGAACGGCGGCTGGGGCAGCTTTGACAAAGACAATACCAAAATGATCTTCCAGTACATCCCCTTTGCGGATCACAACGCCATGCTGGACCCGCCGACGGTGGATATAACCGGAAGAATTCTTGAGATGCTGGCCAACTACGGCTACACGCGCGAGGACAAACGCGTGGAGAAGGCCGTCAAGTTCATCTTCTCGCAACAGGAGCCGGACGGAAGCTGGTTTGGGCGCTGGGGCGTGAACTATATCTACGGTACGTTTCTGGTGCTGCGCGGGCTTGAAGCCATCGGCATCGACAATCACGAGCCGCAGATTCAGCAGGCCGCGGAGTGGATTCGCATGGTGCAGAACCCCGACGGCGGCTGGGGCGAAACCTGCGGCAGTTACGACGACCCCAACATGCGCGGAGTGGGTCCGAGCACGCCGTCGCAAACGGCCTGGGCGCTGCTTGGGCTGCTGGCCGCCGGCGATGACCGCTCTGACTCCTTAGCCAAGGGCGTGCGCTGGCTGCTCACGCGCCAGCAGGCCGACGGCAGTTGGGACGAGCGCACCGGCAACGGACTTACACGGCAGGCACTGTACACTGGAACAGGCTTCCCCCGAGTCTTCTACCTGGCCTACGAAATGTATCGTCAATACTTCCCGCTGCTGGCCCTCAACGGCTACCGGCGGGCTATGGAACGCGCCGCGACAGGCGCTGGAGGTTAATCTCAAGATGGCTGTTCCTATCTCCCAGATGGCTACGGTTGCCACCTATGTGCTCAAGAAGAAGCTCTCCGGCAACAAGCGCTATCCGCTTGTGCTCATGCTGGAGCCGCTCTTCCGCTGCAACCTGGCCTGCGCCGGCTGCGGCAAGGTGCAATATCCGCCGCATATTCTCAAGAAACAGCTCTCGCCGGAGGAGTGCTTTGCCGCGGTGGAAGAGTGCGGCGCGCCCATGGTTTCGCTGCCCGGCGGCGAACCGCTGCTGCACCCGCAGATTGTGGAGATCGTCAACGGACTGGTCGCGCGCAAAAAGTACATTTACCTGTGCACCAATGCGCTGGAGCTCAAGCGGCGCTTGCCGGAGTTCACGCCGTCAAAATATCTCACCTTCTCAGTCCACCTGGATGGGCAGCGCGAGCATCATGATTTTTCAGTCTGCCGCGAGGGTGGCTACGACATCGCCGTCGAGGGCATCAAAGAGGCCGTCAAGCGCGGCTTCCGCGTCACCACCAACGCCACATTCTTTGACGGAACCGATCCCAACAGCGTCCGCGGATTCTTTGACGAAGTGATGGACATGGGCGTCGAGGGCATCGTGCTTTCGCCCGGTTACAGCTACGACAAAGCTCCCGACCAGAATCGCTTCCTGGGCCGCGCGCGCGTGCGCCGCCTCTTCCGCGCCATTTTGTCGAACCGCAAGCCGTCATGGAAGTTCAATATGTCGCCGCTGTTCTTGGAATTCCTGATGGGCGACCGCAAGTACGAGTGCACGCCCTGGGGCTCGCCCGCCTATAACATCTTCGGATGGCAGAGGCCCTGCTACCTGCTCCAGGATGGCTACGCGGAGACCTTCAAGGAACTGATGGAAACCACAAAGTGGGCAGAATACGGCGTAGCCAGCGGCAATCCCAAGTGCGCCAACTGCATGGTCAGTTGCGGCTATGAGCCCAGCGCGGTGATCGAAGGCTTTGGGTCTCTGAAAGGATTCTGGGGCATGATGCGCGGGACCTTCAGCATGTATCGCGATAAGCACGCCCTCAAGCTGCTCGATGAGGTCATGCCGCATGGGCGAGTTCCGCTGGTTCAGATCGAATCTGACGAGCGCGAACTGGCCAAACTCTAATGCAGCGCACTTTGTAAGGGCACGGCCGGGTACCGGGGAACCCGCTGGGTCGGGTGCCGTGCCGAATGAGTATGGAAACTGTTTCATAACCTTGCTTTGAAAGGGCGCGGCTTCAGCCGCCGCGGCGACCGGAAAAATCATTCGGAGCTGCGAGAAGTGTCAGGGCACGACTTCAGTCGTGCCGTAAATGCTTCAAAATCAACGTGGGCTTTAGCCCCTGAGGGAGGGAACGCATGACCGCCGAAGTGCAGAAGTACACGCTGGAGCAGGTTGAGGCGCTGGAACTGGCTCCAGGCGCCGAGCATCAACAGCTTGAAGGCTGGGTGCCCACCCTGGCCAGCGAAGAAGACCTGCGCCAGGCCCTCGATAAGGCCCTGGACTATCGCGGCGATGTCACGATTACTCTCAAGTCCGGCGAGCGCATTGAGGCCTTCATCTTCAATTGCCAATCCGGTCCCACTCTGGCCGAATCCTTTTTGCAGTATTTCACCCCCAATGCCCCAGAAAAGCGCAAGGTGAGTTACGCCGATATTGCCCGCGTCGAATTCAGCGGCAAGGATCGCGCGGCGGGCAAGCACTGGGAGGACTGGGTGAAGGCCTACAACGAAAAGAAAGCTGCCGGCGAAAAGAACATCGCCCTGGTTCCCGAGGCGCTGGAGTAGGAAGTCAAGAATCTAGCCTTGTCATCCTGATCGGCATAAGCGCAG
>Ga0182027_10013224_pt1 | contig 11529 bp, 9 predicted proteins | sample 712E1DmetaG_FD_121300 | JGI IMG/M metagenome (GOLD analysis project Ga0182027, IMG submission 121300) | Permafrost microbial communities from Stordalen Mire, Sweden - 712E1D metaG (Illumina Assembly) | ecosystem: Environmental > Terrestrial > Soil > Wetlands > Permafrost | place: Sweden...
AGAGCACCGAGAGAGCCGTGCCCCAACCTCCGTCACTCAATACACTGATCTTCATGGCGATGCCGGGATGTTTCATCCCAATCCAGCGGGGAGCGAGGCAAAATGCAGCTCAGTCGTTCTCCAGCATCCGCGCGAGACGCCGCAGCACGCGCTCGCGGCCCAGCACGCGAAACACCGCGGCAATACCCGGCCCCACGTTGGTCCCTGACACCGCGAACCGCGCCACCGCCTGGTAGTCACCGAAGCCGAGTCCGCGTCCTGCCGCGACAGACTTGATCGTTTCCTCGATGGCGGCGTCGCGGGAGAAATCGGCGGCGGGGAGCAGATCGAGGAGTTCGCGGAGCCGGGCCTTCGGGTCGCCTTTGGCCATGACCTTCGCGCGCAGACCGGGAACCTCGGGATAATCGTCCTTTTCGCAGAAGAAATAGATGGTGTAGGACGGAAGGTCACCAACACCTTCGGTCTCCAGGTTGTCGTCGGCCGGTACGATCTCGTTCAATGCCTTGATCTTCGGTTGCACGATCAGCATGACATCGCGGAAGTATGCCTGATCCGAGATCGCGTTCCTGAAGAATTGCGCGTTTGCCCTTGGAATCACCGATCTGGCGGGTTCCACTTCCGCCAATTCGTCCGCTCTTCTCTCCAAAAATTCGGCACGCCCTGCAAAATAGCCACGCGCGAGTGCCACGTACCGATGGGCCGGCAGCTCGAGCAGATAGCTCATGTTCATGTGGCCGAGCTTCTTCTCATCGAAGCGCGCATTGCTCTGGTTGATGCCCGGCAGGTCAAAAAGGCGGATGATCTCATCGATCGGCATCTTCTCGCGGTCGCCGCCGGGATTCCAGCCGAGCAGGGCGAGGTAGTTGACAAGCGCCTCCGGCAGGATCGAGAGACGCTGGTACTGCTCGATCAACGCCCCCTTGTCCCGCTTGCTCATCTTCCCCTTGCCCATCTCGGGGGACTTCAGGATCAGCGGAATGTGGGCGTAGACCGGCAGGGGGGCTCCGAAGGCATGGAAGAGTTCCGTGTGCTTGCTCGTGTTCGACAGGTGGTCCTCGCCGCGAATCACATGGGTGATCCGCATCGTGATGTCATCGACCACATTCACCAGGTGAAACACCGGGTTGCCATCGGAGCGCACGATGACGAAGTCCTTTTCCTCCGTGCGCTCGACGCGCCCGCGGATCGCATCGTCGATGATCTGGGGCTTGCCCGAGATTCTGAAGTAGACCGCGCCATCCTTCTCGTAGGTGCGACCGCCGGATTTCAGCTTCTCCACGTATTCGCGGTAGATCTCCGTTCGCTCGCTCTGGCGGTAGGGGCCGAATCCGCCGCCGGCGCCAGGGCCCTCATCCCAGTTGAGGCCGAGCCACCTCAGGCTGTCGTAGATCACGTTCAGGAACGCCTCGGTATTTCGCTCCCTGTCGGTGTCCTCGATGCGCAGGATGAAAACGCCGCCCGTATGCCGGGCATAGAGCCAGTTGAACAGCGCGGTGCGGGCGCTGCCGATATGGAAGAATCCAGTTGGGCTGGGGGCGAAACGGACGCGGACTTGCGACATGAGGGTGGGAATGGCAGGCTGAACGAGATATGCGAACACGCGGTGTTGAGAACCGGTTACATCAGTGATTTCACCGCTCCCTGTCAAAGAATCCTCCGTTCGGTTGCTGCCAGAGGGCGCATCTCCCAACCCTCGTCGCGTCCGTCCCTACAAAACGCGACGATGGCGTCGCGTCTCCATCTACGATCCGGGCTTGCGGCCGGGGCGCGGACCCCGGGGCCGGCATCCATGCGGCCAGCCACAACGCAGGCACTGTTTTCGCATTTGAATCACCATTCCTGCCAATTTCCTCCTTGCGCCGCTCCGCGAAACCCGAAAAAACTGAACTCTTCCCTTTGCGCGCTGAGGCGCCGCGGAACCTACCCAAGTCACGTCAACCCTGTTTGCATGCACAGTTTCTCCGAGCAATGTCTCGACATGGCCCGCTCGATGCTGGGCCACAATCTTGATTCCATCAGTCCAGACGGCACCGTAATCCCCGTCACCGGCGAACATCCCCGCCAGGACGAACCCGGCCACGTCGCCTTCGCGCTCGGAGAATTCTACCGCGCCACCGGTGAGACCACACTGAAGGGCTACGATCTCATCGACCTGGTCGCGCGCTGCGTGACCGCGCAGGTTTTTACTGAGCCGCCGGCGGAAAACGGCCTCGCGTACGCCGCGCTGGGCCTGTTGTGTTTCGGCCCGTCCAAGGAACGCAATCCGGTGTGGGAGCGGCTGGTCGACGAGACCCGGCTGCGGCTCGACAAGATGCTGCTCCACCGCAGCGATTACGACAACCACTGGCAGGCATTCAATATCGCGAAGGCGGTCTGCCGGTTCAGCTTCGGCCTGTCAAAGAAGGACGAGACGAGCCGGTTGATCGAACGCATGGTGGACCGCATCAACCAGACGAGCTCGACGGGGTTCTTCGACGACGCGGCCGGGGGATTCGGCGGCAATTTCAACCTCTATGGCGTGATGGCCTTCGTGTTCATCCGGTCCGCGCTGCAATTGCACTCCAATCCCGGCGTGCGCGAACGGAAACTGCCCACGTTGCGGACCTACGCCGAGAAATATATCCGGATGATGCCGGACCTCGTGCGGAGCGACGGCCTTGGCTGGGCCTACGGTCGCGCCGCCGGAGTTTACGGGCAGATGCACTGCATCAGCATCATACTGCAGGGTCTGCGCGACGGCTGGATCGCCGACGATCAGAAGCCGCGCTATTTCGACATCCTCCGCCGCGTCTTCTATTTCTTCTACCAGACCTATCTCGACCAGGAGCAGGGATTCCTGGTTGTGCGTGATGAGGAGCGCACCGCCTACTCCACCCATACCACGCGGCTGGCGAATTTCGACGGCGCGCGCTATCTGTGCCAGTGGTCCCGCCTCGGCAAGGTGGTGCTGATGCCCGAAGGCCAGCCGCGCCTTGAGCCCGCCCGCACCAGCGGACGGTTCGTGATCTACGACAAGTCGAACCGAAAGGAGCAGGGGCTCTTCCTGTATCGCGACGCGGACACCGGCCTGCATATCCAGCTGCCTCTGCTCAGTTCCGGCGGCGCGGCGCGGGCCGATTCGCTCGCGTTCCCGCATTGTCCCGGCGTTTTCGACTGGCCGAACAACCATTATTTGCCGGTCATGCTGCCCGAGCTGACGTTTGGCGAACAGGTGACGGTACCAGCGTTTTACGGCCAGCGCTGCGTGACCGGTCTGGGGCTGCGCAACAGCTTCTATTTCCGCTATGAGCAACCGGAACTGATCAATATCAAGGAGGAGATCGTGCGCGGCCTCGGCAACGTGAAGGTGCAATGGAGCTTCACGGGCAGCAAGGTCAGCTGCGAATTCGCCTACACGGTGAAGCAGCAGGTGACCCTCGACAATTTCCGCTACGTCCTCTGCATCGGGGCGCCCCACTCGCGCTACCGGCTCGGGAACTCGCCGGTGCTCGGCCCGCAGGGCCACCGGTGCACGGTGCACAAGAACGATTTTCAGGCCGTCTGGCAGGAGACCGAGGTGGTCAGCAGCGACCCGACCTATCGCACGAACTACGGCCGGATTCATTACCTTCAATTCCTGCGGCGCGACCACCCGCTCGTCATGCGTCCGGGAAATGTCTACCGGCTTGCCGTCGATTTCGATCCGGAGATCACGATGGTCGAGGCGTGATGGGGGCAGGTTCGGAGTTTTGGGTTCGGAGTTTTGGGTTCTGGGTTTTGGGCTCCCAACACCGAAATCGTGAATATTGAAATTAACGGGTTGAATTCGGAACCGGAGGGTTTCAGCCTGAGTCATGAGCAAGATAGAGAGATTTGAAGATCTGCAGTGCTGGCAGAATGCACGCGCCTTTCGCCGGGAGGTGTACCGCTTAAGCCGCCTGCCGGACTTTTCGCACGACTATGCGCTGGTCGCTCAGATCCGCCGCGCGGTGATTTCCATCGGTTCAAACATCGCCGAGGGTTTTGAGCGGGGCGGTAACCGGGAATTTATCCAATTCCTTTCCCAAGCCAAAGGGTCGGCCGGCGAGGCCAAGGACCAGCTTTATGTTGCACTTGACGAAGCATACATCACACCGGCGCAGTTTGACGGAGCCTATGCGAACGGCGAGAGTGCCTCCCGGTTGATCGGCGGATTGATGAGCTACCTGCGATCATCGACGATCGCCGGTCCCAAATTCGACACTGCGATTGCGCGCACGAACCCAAGACGCGCAACCCAAAACTCAAAACCCACAACTCAAAACTCACAACTCACAACCCCAAACCCACAACCCTAACCTGCCTCCCCATGCTCAGCCGCCGTATCATTCCCTGTCTGGACGTCACCGCCGGTCGCGTCGTCAAGGGCGTGAAGTTCCTGGAATTGCGCGACGCCGGCGACCCGGTGGCGTGTGCCAGGGCGTACGATCTTCAGGGCGCGGACGAGCTGACCTTTCTCGACATCACGGCTTCGAGCGACAACCGCGCCATCATGCGCGATGTCGTGGCGGCGACGGCCGACCAGTGCTTCATGCCCCTGACGGTGGGCGGCGGACTGCGCTCGGTGGACGACATCCGGGCGATGCTGAACGCGGGTGCTGACAAGGTCAGCCTCAACACCGCGGCGATTCAGAACCCCAATCTCGTGCTCCAGGCGGCGCGGCGGTTTGGAAATCAATGCATCGTGGTGGCGATTGACGCCAAACGAGATCCCGGGCCCGAACCGCTCTGGCGGGTGTACACCCACGGCGGCCGAAATCCGACAGAGCTCGACGCCGTGAGCTGGGCCAAAAAGGTCGTTTCCCTCGGCGCTGGGGAGATCCTGCTCACGTCCATGGATCGCGACGGCACCCAGACCGGCTACGATCTCGAGCTCACGCGCCGTGTGTCCGACGCCGTCGAGGTGCCGGTGATCGCCTCAGGCGGCGCGGGCGAACTGGAGCATTTCGCGGCTGTCCTTGACCAGGCGCACGCCAGCGCCGTGCTCGCCGCCAGCCTCTTCCATTTCGGCACGTTTACGATTGCGCAAGTCAAAGCCTACCTCGCGTCCCGCGGGATACCGGTGCGGAGCTGACCGCGCCCAACAGGGCTGTGCGAATGGGAAGGACGTGAAGACGGATTTCACCACCAAGCCCCCAAGGTCATGATAAATGCCAGTTCTTTTGCCGCAGAGAATGCAGAGAGTACACCGGCTACAGGGATCGAGCGAAACACGACTTCTGGCTACGCCAGCGAACTGCCCGGCGGGGACCGCGGTGCCGCGACTGGCGTTTCCGGCCGCGCCGGGGGCGCCGCGTCCACGTCCGTCGGCGCCTTCTTTGACGATCCCACCAGCACGCCGATCTGCTCCTGGATCTTCACGAAGAACTCCGGCGTCAGGTCGCCGGCGGCAATTTCGTACACCTGATGGGTCCTCATGTGTTCGAAACGATTGCGTTCGCCGTCCGCCGAGAGGCCGCGCGGTCGGATGAGCCGCTTCCGCTCCAGCATCAGTGCGAGAAACTGCAGCAGCGGCGTGTTGGCCGGATTCGGCTCGTTGGCCGGATCGGCCAGCGTGAGAAAGAGGTTCTCGGCGGTCAGCTTCAGCGCCCGCTCAGGATTCTCGTCGGCCTTCCTCGGCTTGAACAGCTGCGCCCACCGGCAGAACACAAAGCCCGCGGGGCGATAATCCACGTCTTCCGCCGCCAGCAGGTCGTGGCGCTCGATCTCGTTGGTGACCGAACGGACCAGGTAGCTGACCACCCGCTCGCCCTCCGCAAACGGGCGGCTGGAAATCCGCGAGACCGCCGCCAACGGCTGTAGACTCAATTCCATGGGTTTTGTGTTTACTTGCCCGCGGGTGTGACGCTAGCAAATTCCCGCCGATGGCTCGGGATCTGCAGTGCTATCTCTCAAAACCCTCCTTTTCTTGCATGGTTCTCCCATGCTACGACGCCGGTGGATCCCGTAGGGGCGCAGTCTTGCCCGTTCGACAGGCTCAGGGCCCCGAGCGTGTCGAGGGGCTGCGTCCCTTTGGAGGGCGCGACAAGATCGCGCCCCTACCTTTCGGTTGCGGCGGAGCCGCGCTAGGATTATCTGAGCTATCTGCGGTTAAAACGGATCGGAATTGAACCACAGATCACGCAGAGGGCACAGATGAACGGACGCGTCATCGCAATCGGCGACATCCACGGCTGCCACGAAGAGTTCGCCGAACTGCTTGACCGGCTGTCGCTGACCAAAGACGACCGCCTCATTCTTCTGGGCGACCTGGTCAATCGCGGTCCGGACAGCACAATGGTGATCGACCTCGCCCGGGCAAACAACGCCATCCCGCTGCTCGGCAATCATGAATTGCGGCTGCTGAACTACCGGCGGACGAAAAACCCCGATTTTCTGAAAGAGAAAGACCAGGAGACTTTCGCCCGGCTGCGGCCGGCGGATTGGACGTATCTGGAATCGATGCTGCTCACGTACTACGTCGGAGAATTGGACACCGTCTTCGTCCACGGCGGGTTCGTGCCCGGCGAACCGTGGCAGAAGCAGCTGGCGTCGGTGGTGACGCGTGTGCAGGTGATCGATCGGGATGGCCGGCCGCGCAAGCGCGCCGATTGTCCCGGGTGCCCGTTCTGGGCGGATCTCTGGAACGGCCCGCCATTCGCCGTCTACGGGCACACGCCGCGCCCGGAGGTCTACAGTCTCAAGTGGTCGGTCTGCATCGACACCGGCTGCGTCATGGGCGGCTGCCTCACCGCCTATGTTCTGCCGGAAAAGCGATTCGTGCAGGTGAAGGCGCGGCGGAGGTATTGTTCGCCGTGAGGCAGATGACTTGCCTCCCGATTCCCCGGGGCGTGTCTTGTAGCTGCAGCGGTGGCCCTTCGATGCGCCCGGGGATAGGTTTGATCGCGACCGTGGCGGCGCGCGTCCCGCGCCGTTTTCCCCGGCGCTCCCGGAACGTACGGCGTCCCGCGTCAGGCCCTGTACTGGAGACGCGACACCCGCGTCGCGTCTCCATGAATGCCCGGGCTGCGCCCAGGCCATGGATTAAGTTTTCCAACACCCCAGAATCTGGCTACGAATCCCGGCATGCCTGACTCCCCCGCCCTGATGACTGTCCGCGACCTGAAGGCGCTTGAACCGCGCACCAGCGTTCCCTTCGCGAGCGTGCTGCTGGTCCGCAAGGTCACCGCGAAAACCGCGAAGAACGAGAGCTCCTATCTCTCCGTCGAACTTGGCGACAAGACCGGCGCGTTCAGTTTCACCTGTTTTGGGGATTCACCGCTGTTCGATTTCTTCAAGAACCTACCCGAAAGCGCGGTCGTCCGGGTCGAAGCCAAGACCGACTACTATCAGAATCGCTTCTCACCGCGGATCAGCCGGGCTGAACAGCTCGGTGATGAGGAGCTCGCCGCGCCGGGTGTGCTGGAGAACCTGATCGAAGTCGCTCCGGAGAATCCGGAGCAACTCTGGGATGAGTTGCAGGCTTTCATCGCAGGCCTCGCCCACTCCGGGCTGCGGGCGACGGCGCAGGCGGTGATCGACGACATTGGCGGGTCTTTCAAAACGTCCCCCGCGGCCGTTGCGATGCACCATGCCTACCGGCACGGCTTGCTCGAACACACGGTGCATATGGCGCGCGCCTGCCGCGCCCTGCTGCCGCTCTACCCCGAGGTGGATGCCGACCTGGCGATGACCGGCGTCCTGTTGCACGACATCGGCAAGACCGTTGAATACGAAGGCACGCTGGTCACCCAGCGCAGCCGCAAGGGCCTGCTCCAGGGGCACGTCGTGCTCGGCTACCAGCTTGTTCGCCGCGCGGGCCTCAAGGCGAAGCTCGACGCCGACCGGCTCGAACGCCTCGAGCACGTCATCCTTAGCCACCAGGGCGAACTCGAGTACGGCGCCGCGGTGATGGCCGCCACACCCGAGGCAGTGTTCGTGTCGATGATCGACAATCTCGATGCCCGCATGGGCATGGTCCAGCGCGCGCTGCGCCAGGCCGGCCCGGACGAGGAATTCTCCGAGCGGCTCCCCGGCCTCAACGCGCAGTTGCTCACCATGAAGCCCGCCGGTTGATCGCTGCGGAAAGGCCTGCTGCCCGCGGGCAGGAAGAGACACGAAAAAGGAAAGTCATGCAGGTTGATCGGGATACGGTTCTCGATGGCTTGGGATCTGCCTAACTGTTCACCAACTAAAACCAACATGTTGGTTTCTACGAATGGAATGCCTTCTCCCGCAACGGGCTGCGCAGCCACTTTTCCCGAGCGCAGTCTCGGAAAAAGGCCGCAGTGCGATCTCCCAAAATCCTCGTTTTTTTGCATGATCCTCCTATACCGCGAGGCGGGTGAGTCCCGTAGGGGCGGCCCTTTGAAGGGCGCGACCAGCCTTCGCCAAGGCTACGGCACGGCAGGCAAGATCGCGCCCCTACCTTTGGTTGCGGCGGAGCCGCGCTAGGACTATCTGAGTCATCTGTGGTTAGAACGGATCGGAATTCAACCGCAGATGGCGCAGATGGCGCAGATGAACGGCCGCAAGACATCAAGTGAATCGAGATACGGGTGCGTTCTGCGTTGTAGCCGGCCTCGCTGATGCCGGTCCCACCTTCGCCGTCAGAACCGCGTTTTGCGTCTTTTCTCCTGAATATGGTTTGGATTTCGTTGTGTTTCCGGCAGATTGGGAAACATGCCGCCCAACATCCTCGTGTCTGACTTCGACGGCACCATGACGCGCCGCGATTTCTACGATCTGGTGCGCAAACAGTGGCCGCCACCGCCGGGCGACGATCCATGGGATCAGTACGTGGCGGGCCGCATCACCCACTTTGAGGCGCTGGCTGCCATCTTCGCCCGCATCCGCACCGACGAGGCCACACTGCTCGGCCTCGTCGATCGGATGGAACTCGACCCCGCCCTGCCGGAGGCCGCGCGCCGCCTGGCCGGGCATGGCTGGAGCATCGTCATCGCCTCTGCCGGCTGCGAATGGTATCTCCGCCGTCTGCTGCAGCGGGCGGGACTCGCGCTGGAAGTGCACGCCAACCCGGGGGAGTTCTCGCCGGCAACGGGCCTGCGCATGCGCCTGCCGGAGGCGTCGCGCTTCTACAGCCGGTCGACCGGCATCGACAAGGTCGCCGTGGTCCGCGACGCCCTCCGTCGGGGCGCCGAGGTGGCGTTTGCCGGCGACGGACGGCCCGACACGGAACCCGCGCTGCTGGTCCCGCCGGAACGCCGCTTCGCCCGAGGCTGGCTGGCGAACGCGTTGCGCGAGCAGGGCCAGGCATTCCACCCTTTCACAACCTGGACCGAAATCGCGGATGCACTCCTTGCGTGAAGCAGGCTCAGACGGGATCATGCAGCTGGATGTAGGGCCGCCGCTTTGCCTGTCCTCTGTAGCCTTGGCGAAGGAGGATCGGCGTGCCGTTCCCGACGTAGGGTCGCCGCTCGTCGGCGGACCGCATGCCAGTGGCCCGGCGGCCAGCGCCGGCCGATGCTCCGGCTCGGCACAGCAAGCGCCGGCCCTACGCACCATTCGGCGACCTATGACATCATCCGAAAAGCGCCGGTCAACTGCATGAATTCGGCTCAGGCCCGCGGCCAGCCAATCCATCGATTTTGAACCTCCGTCCCCATGCTAACCCTCAAACAAGTCTCCATTCCGGTCCTGGTCCGCGTGAAACACAATGCGCTCGACCGCATGGGCATCTATGCGCGCCGCCAGGAGTTCACCCGTGTCGTGCTCTTATTCAGCCAGGACCTCCAGCCGGCGTTGCTTGCGCGAATGGATGCAGCCCTCGCCGGGGAACGCATCGAGGTTCTGCAGCGGCTGCCGGTCTCGGATGCCAGCTTCGAGCAGGCGGAAGAGGTCTTTCGCCGGCTCCCGGCCACGACAGATGCTGTAATCGGACTCGGCGGCGGCAAGGCGCTGGATGTGGCCAAGTACGTCGCGTTTCTGGCCCGGATGCCCTACTTCGCAGTGCCCACCTCCCTGTCGAATGACGGCTTCTGCAGCCCGCAATCGAGCCTCACAATGGAAGGCCGCCGCCGCTCGCTGCCGTCGGCAATCCCGTTCGGCGTTGTCCTGGACACGGAGGTGTGTCTGGGTGCGCCCGAGATTCTGTGGCTGTCCGGCGTCGGCGATCTCGCGGCCAAGTTCACGGCCGGCGTCGACTGGAAGCTCGCCTTTCACGCCCGTGGAACGCCGGTCGACGACTTTGCGGCGCTCTTGTCCGATGCGACGGTCTTCCAGTTCATCGCACGGCCGGTGCGTGACGCCGAAGGCGTCAAGCTGCTCGGCACCGCGCTTATGTTGAACGGCATCGCCATGGCTCTCTGCGGGTCGTCCCGGCCCGCCAGCGGCAGCGAGCATCTGATCTCCCACGCGCTCGACGCGCTCAGCCAGCGTCCGCGCCTCCACGGATTGCAAGTGGGCGTGGCAACCTACCTCGCCAGTCTCCTGCAGCGGCAGAACAGCGGACGCGTTGCCAGTTTGTTTGAGGCGACCGGCTTCTGGCGGGCCATCGCCGCCGATCCATTCAGCCGATCCGAGTGGCTGGAAGCCGCCCGCCTCGCCCCATCGCTCAAACCGGGATTCTACACCGTGCTGTCGGCCCGCGACTGCCTGCCGGAGATCCACCAGTTGCTCGCGACGGATGCGCGGCTCCGGGCGTGCTTCGTTGATTGAATTGTGGCGTTGCTTCACGCGCGCGGTTTCCGCAAATTCGCCAGCTTCGCCATGACTGTTGAGACCCACGACACCACCAATCCTGTTCCGAGCGATTTCATCCGCGACATTGTTGCGCGCCACATCGCCGAGCAGCGTTATCCGCGGATCATCACGCGCTTTCCGCCGGAACCCAATGGTTACCTGCATATCGGCCATGCGAAGGCGATCTGCCTCAACTTCGGAATCGCCCGGGAAAACGCCGGCCAGTGCAACCTGCGCATGGACGATACGAATCCGACCAAGGAGGACGTCGAGTATGTCGAGTCCATCATCGCGGACGTGAAATGGCTGATTGACGGCTGGGCCGACCATTGCCTCGGCTTCAAGCTCAAGGGCAGGACCCCGGAGCTCCGCGACGTGAACGGCAGGCGTGATTTCCATCTTGCCGCCGCAAATCCGGCTCCTTCTGGAGCCCCGCAGGCCCCGGTCGAGGTCGAGCCATTCTACGCGAGCGACTATTTCGACCAGATCTTCGAGTACGCCGTGACGCTTGTCCGGAAGGGCATGGCCTATGTCTGCGACCTGACCCCCGAGGAAATGGAGCAGTACCGGGGCGCCCCGGACCAGCCCGGCAAAGAGAGCCCGTTCCAGAACCGCCCCGTCGCCGAGAGCCTTGACTTGTTCGAGCGGATGAGGGCCGGCGAGTTTCCGAACGGCGCCCGCACCCTGCGCGCGAAGATCGACATGGGCTCGGCCAACATCTGGCTGCGCGATCCTGTTCTCTACCGCATCCGGCACGCCGAACACCATCACACGGGCGACAAATGGTGCATCTACCCGATGTACGACTTCGCGCACTGCCTGAGCGATTAC